>Ga0116158_10006188_pt1 | contig 10033 bp, 5 predicted proteins | sample AD_UKC052_MetaG_FD_89883 | JGI IMG/M metagenome (GOLD analysis project Ga0116158, IMG submission 89883) | Active sludge microbial communities of municipal wastewater-treating anaerobic digesters from USA - AD_UKC052_MetaG | ecosystem: Engineered > Bioreactor > Anaerobic > Digestate | place: USA... | reverse complement strand
TGGGTCGCACCCACGATCACCACATTGTCGGACAGATGCCCCTTGCGCATCGCGGCGCGGACCATCCCGATATAGTTGGCGTGCAGCGCAAAGATGCCCAGCGCGTTGGCGGCGCACAGCGCAGCAAATAGCGAAAGCTGTGCTGGATCGATCTTCGCGATCGCGATGAACATCAGGCCCATCGCGCTCGAAGCGCCAAGCGCGACGCGAAGCATGTGGCCAAGCACGGGATCGGCGTAGCGTAAGCGATATCCTCCGGCCGTCCACACGCCCGCGACGCACAGCACGGGCATCAGCATGTAAGGCAACGCCGCGCCGAACGGTATCGCGAGCAGGTCGATGCCCTGCGACAGGCAAAGCGCAACCGTGATGAGGATGGCCGCAGCAGCATCGATGAACCGCGTCGCGACTCGTACGCCGCTGCGATGCACGAAGCGCCGCCGGCGCGAAGTCTGGCTCACGACAGGAGCGGACCTGTCGCTTTCCCGCCGTCCCGTCTGGATTGATTTCGGCCTGTCAGCCCAGGCCAGTCTCTCTGCACGCATCGAATGTCCACAACGCTCGAGGGCCCCTCTCGATGTCGATGAAGCTATCGAAACAGGGTCAAAACGGCCTTCAGGCGATCGATGAAATTCAATCGATCAGGCCTTCGCGCGAGGCGGAATCAACGGAATCAGCGGCAGCAAGGCGATAAAGGCGAGGGCGATTGCCATGAAGCAATCGCGAAACGCCAGCAGCTGCGCGCTCGCCCATACCGCCGCCGCCATCTGTCGCCCGGCCATCGCGGCAGCAGCAGGCGGCGCAAGCCCGCTCTCCTCCAGCGCCTGCCGCAGCAGCACCATCGCTTCCACAGCCTGCCCGTTCAACTCGTTAACGAGGGGTTGCAGCGTTTGCGCGTGGAACGCGGCGCGATCCTGCAGCAACGCCGACAGTATCGCCACGCCCAGCGCGCCTCCGGTCTGCGTGAGAAACGTCGCCGCCGGCGCAGCCGAAGCGAGCATGTCCGGCGCCTGCCGCATCGCGCTCGCATTGGCGGCAGGCATCACCGTCGCGATCCCCGTGCGGCTCAGCGCAACGGCAAACGCCATCGCGGAGAACGAGGTGAACCCCGCGACATCCGACAGCAGCCACATCGACCCGGCAAACATCAGCACGCCCGCGCCCAGCAGCAGGCGCGCATCGATCCTGTCGCCCAAGCGCCCCGCCAGCGGGAAGCACAGCGTCATCGCCACGCCCGCCGGCAACAAGATCTCGCCCGCACCCGTCGGCGAATAGTGCTGCACCAGCTGCACGAACAGCGGCACGAGATAGGTCGAGCCATAAACCGCAACGCCAGTCGCAAAGATCGCCAGCGCCGCCAGCGAGAAGGCCGGCCGCGCAAACAGCTTCAGGTTCAGAACCGGAAACGGATGCCGGCTCTCCCACGCCAGGAACGCGATCACCGCGACCGCCGCCCCGCACAGTCGCAACGCCGTCCCACCATCATCCCATCCCTCACGCGCCCCGTGCGCCAACCCTTGCAGCGTCAACGCCAGCGCCGCGATCACCAGCGCCAGCCCCTGCCAGTCCAGCTTCGGCCGCATCGCCGCCCGCTGCGCCGGCAGGAAGGCAAGCCCCAGCAACATCGCCGCCGCCGCCAGCGGCGTTGTCGCGACAAACACGATGCGCCAGTCGAAGGCATCGATCAGCACGCCTCCAATCACCGGCCCAAACGCGGGTGAGACGATCACGCCCAGCGAATAGATCCCCACCGCCGCAACACGTCCGCGTTCGGGGAAGATCTGGAAGATCAGCAGCATCGCCATCGGCTGGATCAGCCCGGCGCCGGCGCCTTGCATCACGCGCCCAATCACCAGCGTCACAAGATCATGCGCGCCTGATCCAACAACGCTTCCCATAATGAACACAGCCATCGCCGCCGCGAAGCTCGCGCGCATGCCGAACGAGGCGATGGCCCATGTGTTCAACAGCATGAAGCCCGTCGACGCGGTGAGAAACGCGGTCGACAGCCATTGCGCCTCGTCCTGCCCAAGCCCGAACGCGCCGATCAGCGACGGCAGGGCGACATTCACGATGGTCGCCGCCATCATCGCGCCGATTGCGCCCAGTGCGAGAATGCCGATCAGCCCCCAACGTCGCGCAGTCGTCGATGGCGCGCTCATTGCGCGGTGCTGATCTTGAGCGTCGCCATGGCGCCGGGGCGAACCTGCACGCAATCGCCGCCTATGCTGATGCGCACAGGCACGCGCTGGGTGATCTTGGTGAAAACGCCGGTGGGGTTCGCGTTCGGTATCAGCGCGAACTCCGAAGTCGCCGCATTTCCGATCCGCTGCACTGCGCCGCCGCACGTGGCTCCTGCCGCGTCCAGTGCAATCTCGACATGCGCACCGGGGCGCACGCGCGCGAGATCCGTCTCCTTGATATTGGCCTCGATCCACACATCGTCCGGGGCATGGGCCAGCGCTATGCGCGCGCCCGGCGCAACGTGCTCGCCCTGATCGGCAAATACCTCGTCGATCACCCCGTCCAGCGAACTGAGGATCGCGTGCTGCCCGAAAGTCAGCGTCTGCGCTTCAATCCGCTGACGCAGGGCGCGCGCTTCCAGCATCAGCGCGCCGACATTGCCGTCGATCACCTGCGCTTCGCCCGCTTCGGCCTTGGCCTCGCCAATCCCTGCGCGGCTCCGGCTGATTGCGGCGTCGGCGCTCGCCACGGCCTGCCGCGCAGCTTCAAGGCTGGCGGCCGCGCGATCCATCGCCGCCTGCGTGACAAGCCCCGCCGCCTGCAGCTTCACCGTCCGCCCATGGTCCGCCTCTGTGGCCTGCAACCGTGCGCGCGCTGTTGCGGCTTCCGCCTGCGAGGCCGCAAGGCCGGATTGGCTGCTGTCGATGCGACTGCCGCCCAGCGCCCGCGCCAGCCTGGCCCGAACCTTCTCGCGTTCGATCTGCGCCTCCAGCGCTTCAAGATCGAGCGTCATGGCGTCCAGCGCCAGCCTAGCTTCGCGATCGTCCAGCCGCGCGATGATCTCTCCGGCCCTCACCGTATCGCCCGCCGCAACGGGCAGCGCCACGATACGTCCCGCCACCTCGGAAGAGATTGTCACCATGCGCGCCCGCACGCGCGCGTCAGACGTCACGATCACCCCGGCATGGTCGACCACCCACCACGTCGCCGCCGCCATCAGCGCAAGCCCACCTGCCGCCAGTGCGGCGTGCAACGGCCGCAAGCGAAGCCGCTCTTTGGCTCCGCTGGCGACAGCTTCGCGAGGAATGGTCTGGTTGCCGGTTTTCTGGAGCATGAGCCGCGCAAATCGGCCGCTGGCCCGCACATGCAGCCAGCCTCAGCCTGATCGCGATGGCAACGAAGCAGGGCCTGTCCCGCAATCCGGGGCAACCCTAGGTTGCTGGCTTCGACTGACTGACGCCGAAGCCGGAACCCGGAATCAAAACGGGCTGCCTCCGGTCTCGAAGGCAGCCCGCTCTGTTGAACATCGAAGGTCCTAGTGGCCGCGCTTGTCGTAGGAGATGATGCAGCCATCCGTCATGTGATAGCTCGGCGTCACGGCCTTGCCGGCCAGAACGGCATCAAGCGTTACGGTCGCATAGTCATTGTCCGGCTTGGCCTTGGCGCGGCCAAACGTGACACGGTCATTGATCGGGCCCTGATAGAGGATCTTCCAGGTCTTCGGCTCGACGATCAGTGTTTCGGTCGCGCGTTCCACGCCCCACGGCTCCGTCACGGACTGGTCGGCGTCCTTCAGGATCGGCATGGTGATGTCGAATTCCTTGGCTTCCTTGGCGATCATCTCCGGCGTGTCGTGCGTGTTCGGGTTGATCATCAGGAACTTCACGCCCTTGGCTTCATACTTGGCCTGGAGCGAGTGGAAGTCGGGGTTCAGCTGCTGGCCGATCGGGCAGCCCTTGGTGTGCATCGAGATGACGATCGCCTTGGCGTCCGTCATTTTATAAAGCTCATGCACTTTGCCCGTCGTGTCCTTCAGCTTGAAGTTGGTCATCTTGGCCAGCGGCAGCGTCAGTTTGACGGCGGTGGCGGTATCCGTAGTGGCTTGCTCGGCGGCCGGCGGCGAGCAGGCGGCGGCGAGACCCATCATGAGGGTGGCGGCTGCGGTGGCGGTGAAAATCCGGCTGAGCATGGGGGGATGCCTTCCTGATCGCGTTCCCGGGCTTTATCGCCCTGATTTGGTGTGACGTGGATTATCCGGCAATCGCCTGACACCGTCAAACCAGCTCGACCGTAAAGCACTGCAATGTGTTCGGTTTTGACCTGAAACAACCGGCGATTTTCCTCCTCCAAACGAAAACAGGCGGCCGAAGCCGCCTGTTCCCCTGTTTTGGCAGGTTTCCGAACCTAGAAGGCGTTCTTCACGCCAATCTCGATGGTGCGACCCAGCGGGTTGCCCATGCGCGGATCGTAGCCGAGCTCCTGACGAGAGTACGGCGGGTTCTTGTCGAGGATATTCCCGACTGTAGCCGTAAGGCGCAGGTTGTTGTTGAGTTGCAGCATGTAGGTGAAGTCGAAGGTCATCCAGTCGTCACCCTCCACGCCGTAGTAGTTCAGGCCAACTGGGGTTGTCGTGCCCGGCAGGTAACCGTCCTGCTGGATTGGGCCCCGCTCGTCGTCCACGCCCTGCACATAGTTCATGGCCAAGCGGAAGTTGTGCATGTCCATCCGGTAGTTGGCCGAGATATTGCCGCGAAGTTCGGAGGAAGCATCGCCGACGGTGGCGAAGTTCAGATAGCCAAGGCGGTCATCCTCCGGCTTGATGGCGAAACCATCAAGGATTGAAGCACTGTTCTTGTCTTTCATGACCTGAGTGGCTTGCAGTGCGAGCGTGAGGTCGCCCGGCCCAAGTGGCAGTTCGTAGTTGATCTGCAGGTCGATACCGGCGATGTGCTGGCCCGGTCCGTTACCATAATCGGTGAGGGTCGAGTTCAGCGCGCTGGCTTGTGTAACGCCCTGCACGCATGTCCCGCCGTTGAACAGCACGCGACCAGAGGTAACCAGCGGGTGCGAGCAATCGGCGTAAGCGCGGCCGGTGTTGAGATCTGTCAACAATTCAGTGACGTTGCCGTCGCCGTCAACATCATAAAAGTCCTGGACCAACTCGCTTGTGTTGCCGTCGCCGTCCACGTCGTTCACGTCGACTACGCCGCCACGCGAAACACCGTTCTGTCCGGCGAATGCTTCATTCTCATCTGGGGTCGCTTGGCCGGCAACGCCTACGCCGTACCGGAACACGCCTGCAGCAATGTCGTTTGCCGAAGCGAGCAGTCCAAGTTCGTTCTCCGTCTTGATGTCGAAGTAGTCGACAATCACGCGGAAGTCGTGGTCAGGCGCGATGCCTTGCGACTGCCAGATGGCGCCGACGTTCCAAGCCTTGGCGGTCTCTGCCTGGATGCCCGAAAGCGTCTGAGTCTGTGAGCCCAGCCAAGCGCCCGAGAAGCGGGTGTAGCTGTTGACGCCGTTGACGAGGTTGCCCGGGATCAGGCCAGCCGGAGGCGCCTGATAGTTGGTGCCGTACGAGGCGCGCAATGACAGCGGTCCCCACACATCCCATTTGCCCGAAACTTTGTAGACGGTCTCGCCGAGGCCACCCGAGAACTCTTCCTTACGAACCGCGACCTGAAGGTTGAGGTTGTCGAGGACTGGAACCTGCAATTCCCCGAAGATCGAGTACTGCTGCTGGTCGGAGTAGTTCGGCGGGTTAGTGCCAAAGAACACGAACGGTCCGCCGGCGTCGAGCGTGCAGCCTGCAAACAGCGGATCTGTCGTCGGGCGAGGCGTTGCCGTCGTCGTCTGCGAGGTGGTGCCGCTCGGCGGGATAACGCCGATCGTCTGGCTGGCGGGTTGGTCGCACTGTGTGTTGCCGTTGTAAAGATTGCTCGGGATGTTCTCCCGGAACTCGCTCTGGCGAATCTGACCGCCAAGCGCCCATCCGATGGTGCCGCCCGGCAGCGCGATGCCTGAGTCGCCATTGAACACTAGATCGGCCGTCAGGTTGGAGTTGATGCTCTCCGAAGCGCGATCATCGAACAGCCAGCGGGCGACGTCCGCTCGGTTTTCCGAACCCGAGATGTATTTCGGGTTAGCTAGGCCAAGTTCCGGCTGCTCCGTGAATGCACTGGCAAACGGGTTCCAGTAGTAGCAGCCATAAGCTTCACGTGCGGCGGCGGATGTGCCGACCGATGTATTCTGGATCCCAAACTGGTTTGGGTTCTGGTCGGTCAGCGTGCAGTTCGGGCCACCGAAGCCTGCGAGGGCATCCTGCAGGCGGTAGCCGACAATGTCAGGTTGCGTGAAGTAGCTGATCGACTGGTTGTACGTGACTGCGAAGTCGTAACCCACGTCGCTGAGGGGGCCGGCCCATTCTCCCAGATTTCCGTTGATGCCCGAAGACACGCGCCAGATCTGGTTGTCGACCTTGGACGGAACACCGAAGCCGTTGCCTTCGCCCAGGAACGGGTTGCCGCCGTGCGCGAACGCACGATAGGTGAGCGCCGCAAGACCCTGCGTGGCGTTACGAACTCCGCTGGTCAGTGGGGTGCCGAGAGACGTGTTCTGGCCGACATAGTTGTCGAGGAACACGGCCGCATAGGGGTTCGTCGCCGGCACGTAGAACTGATAAGTAGCGCCCGTCGAAACCGCGGGTCCACGAAGCACAGGCTGAGCCGGCGATCCGAAGACCTGCGGAGACATCACCTGACCGTACGATGCGTCGAAATGGAAATCCATGTTCTCGTTGATCGTCGCGTTCAGCTGCGCGTAAGCACGGTAGATGTCGTTCTCTTCAACGAGGTTGTAGTAAGAGGCGTAATTGTACATGCACGCCGGGGTGCCGGTGGCGACCCCGTTCGGGTTGTATGTTCCGCCAACGGCCTCACAAGTTGCGGGCGTGAAGTCGCGCAGCAGGCCGGATACCGGGTTGCCGAATTCCCCTGCATAGGGGCGCGATGCCGCCAGACCGGCGTTATAAGCATCTCTGCTGAAAGTTGCGGGACGCGCGCCAAGTGGTATCCACGATGCCACGTTGGTAAGTGCCGAATATGGCGACGGGTTCACCCCATACGGCATCACCCCAAAGTCGCGATCTTCAGTTTCAAGGCGCGAACGGTGCTCCCATTCGGCGGACCACATGAAGTTGACGTTGTCGTCGCCGACGCCACCTAGGATCGAGACGCCATAGTCACCATCCGAACCGTCGATGTATTTGTACTGCGCGCCGGCTTCGAGGCCGACGAAGTTGTCGCGCGTGATGAAGTTGACGACGCCGCCCGTGGCGTCGGCGCCGTAGATGACCGCGGCGCCGTCTTTCAGGATTTCCGTGCGCGCAATCGCGATAGACGGAATGTTGGCTGTGTTCTGGCTCATGCGGCGACCGTTGAGTAGGGTCAGCGTCTTGTCGGAGCCGAGGCCGCGGAGGTTGTAGTTGACCGATCCGGTCAGCTGGGCGCCAGAGAAGTAGTATGCTTCGCCAGTCGTTGGGCCTGAGATCGACAAGCTCTTTGCAAATTCGAGAGCGGTGGGCGCGCCTTGCGCCTCAAGGTCTTCCTGCGAGTAGACCTCAACCGGAAGCGCTGCGTCTTCGGCCGACCCCTGGATGAAGGAGCCCGTCACGATGACGCGGTCTTCGGTCGTTGGTGCTGCGGGTTGCGCAGGAGCAACGCGATCAACTGGCGGCTGGGTTGTCTCTTGGGCAAACGCAGGCAGGCCGCCCGCAACGCCAACGAGTATCGCAGCGCTCGACGCGCCGCGCAGGATCGATTTCATAGCTATAACTCCCCGAGTTGAGTCTTGTTGGCGACTCTCTATGGGGCGACTGTTGGGCGACCCGCGTCGCTGCGTCAATAATGTACGCGTTGCCGTACGCTCGCCTCGCAGTCGCAGCATTACCGTGCGCGTAAGCTAGACATTGTCTCAAGATGGCATTCACGAAGCTGGCATATCGCGTGAGGAAGTATTTTTATGCGCATACTCACCTAATGCTTGGCAGCGGATGCCTTTCGTTGCTGGAAAGCCGCATCGTCACAAAAACAAAACTTTTCTTTCAGTGTGCGCTGCAAAAAATCGAAGACGGTCCGCTTAGACCGCCTTTGGAGTTCGCAAAGACCGTAAAACGATATGGCTTCTGGCGCGCTGCAGGCGAGCTTGCGCGCATGCCATCCGCGAGTCCGTCCAGTCAGCACCGCCTCGCAATGCCGGCGAGAGAACCGTTCGTTGGTCATCATTCCGGTTCGATCGTCATCATCGCACCCGACGGTCGGGCTGATGCTGAGGCGTGCGAGCACACGCAAGGAAAGTACGAAAGACGTATGGGAATGCCGCTAAGTAATGAGGTGGATGAAGCTTCCTGACCGCACCCACAACCGACATTGGTTTGACGGAAGGTGTTTTCGCGGCGTAACTCCAAGTCATGCAAGGGGTTTTGCGGGTCCTGGTTGATGCTGGAGTTGAGGGGCGTTTCGCGGCTGGTCGGCGGCGTAAGCCATCTCTCGGATGTATCGCTGCGGCTTGAGCGCGGCACGCTCAACGTGCTTCTCGGCCCCACGCTTTCCGGCAAGACCAGTCTTATGCGCGTGATGGCGGGGCTCGATCGTCCCAGCCGGGGCGAAGTCTGGTTCGATGGGCAGGACGTGACCGGCCGGCCCGTGGCCAAGCGCAATGTCGCGATGGTCTATCAGCAGTTCATCAATTACCCCGGCTGGACCGTGCGCGAGAACATCGCCTCGCCGCTGAAAGTGCGTAAGCTTCCAAAAGCGGAAATCGAGCGCGAGGTTGCCCGCGCAGTGGAGCTTCTGCGCCTCGGCCCATATCTCGACCGCAAGCCGCTGGAACTCTCGGGAGGTCAGCAACAGCGTGTCGCGCTCGCGCGGGCCATCGTGAAGAAGGCCGGGCTGGTGCTGCTCGACGAGCCGCTGGCCAACCTGGACTACAAGCTGCGCGAGGAACTGCGCGCCGAACTGCCGAAGCTGTTCGCGGATTCCGCCGCTGTCGTCGTGTACGCAACCACAGAGCCGACGGAAGCCATCCTGCTTGGCGGCGCCACAGCTACGCTGAGCGAGGGGCGCATCACGCAATTCGGCCCGACAATAGATGTTTATCGCCGCCCGAACTCACTGCTCACGGCCCGCACATTCTCCGACCCGCCCCTGAACGTGATGCCGATCGAACTCGCGCCACAGCCGGACCGCTATCCCGGCGCTCACACGCTTGCTTTCCGCGCACACCACCTGCGGCTGCAGCGCAAGACGCCTCAGGCGCATGCCTTCACGCTGGACGTCAAATCGACAGAGATCACCGGCTCGGAAACCTACGTCCACCTGAACTACAATGGTCAGCAGTGGGTGATGCTCGCGCATGGTGTCCACGCCTTCGCGCCGGGCTCGCAGCTCACCGTATATCTTGAGCCTGATGACGTGCTTCGCTTCCGCGCCGATGGCAGCGCCATGACCCTCGCAGCCGAGGCGGCCTGAAGCATGGCGCGCATCGATCTCGACAAGATACGCCACGCCTACGGCGCCGATCCCAAATCGGAGGCAGACTTCGCGCTGCGTCTCGTGAACCAGGCGTTCGACGATGGCGGCGCCTACGCGCTGCTCGGGCCGTCCGGGTGCGGGAAGACATCCCTGCTCAACATCATCTCGGGGCTGGTGACGCCGACGCATGGCCGCGTCCGGTTCAACGGTGACGACGTGACTGGCCTGCCGACCGAGAAGCGAAACATCGCGCAGGTGTTCCAGTTCCCGGTGATCTACGACTCCATGACGGTGCGCGAGAACCTGGCCTTCCCGCTGCGCAATCGTGGCGTGAGGTCGGCGGAGGCGAACCGGCGCGTTAGCGAGGTGCTCGACATGATCGGGCTGTCCGGCATTGCTGATCGCAAGGCGCGGGGCCTGACGGCGGATGTGAAGCAGAAGGTCTCGCTCGGCCGCGGGCTCGTGCGATCTGACGTCAACGCGATCCTGTTTGACGAACCGCTGACCGTGATCGACCCGCTGATGAAGTGGCAGCTGCG
>Ga0116158_10006181_pt1 | contig 10036 bp, 5 predicted proteins | sample AD_UKC052_MetaG_FD_89883 | JGI IMG/M metagenome (GOLD analysis project Ga0116158, IMG submission 89883) | Active sludge microbial communities of municipal wastewater-treating anaerobic digesters from USA - AD_UKC052_MetaG | ecosystem: Engineered > Bioreactor > Anaerobic > Digestate | place: USA... | reverse complement strand
TCTTCAGGATAGTCCTTTACCCACTGTTCTTTTTTTGCTTCAAAATCAGGATCGTTTGGATCAGGCGCATGAACCTTTTGTTGTTGCGGCATGATACCATTATAAAATGCATTACTTTCATCAGTATGCATTTGTAAGGTATATTCAGTTTTTCCCAAACCACCGGTCTTGCCGTGAAGGCTGTTTCCACAATTTCCGGTTTGTTGCGACTTGCCTGAATTAACGGCAAAAATCAGCCATATAAATACCAGAAAAATTCTTTTGGCTAAACACAAGCGCTGCCACATTTTTAATTTAATTGTAGATTTTCCCATGTTATTGTTTTTTGATTTTTAATTCAATTTTTTGTTACGGATTTATAACTTCTTTTTTATAATCCAGCAAAATGAAAGCTATAAAACTTTATGCAGACAATATTACAAAAATCCTGTTATATATCAAAATTTTTTTCATCTGAATAACATCTTCTTGACTAACCATTGATTTTTGCTACGAAACCCAACAAAAACGACAGTTATAAAAATAATATAATATTTTACAATTTATAAAAAAAACAAAAAAATATCCGCCTTCTAGCCTCTTTTTCAAAACCCAGTGGGTATTTTATTAACAAATAAAAAAAATTACCCGTTCTCGGCGGGTAATTTTTTTTGAAATAACAGAAGTTAATACTAATGAATCATTTTCAACACCATACACTTTGATTTATCTGAGCCTGTAAACTCCAATTTGAAGGTGTACATACCGGCAGCCAGATTTTCGGAAGAAAATTCGGCCAGGTGTTTACCGGAGGTCTGTGATTCGTTGACCAGTGTGGTTACTAATTCACCTATGGCATTGAAAACATTTAACTTTACAGTTCCGTCTTCAGGAAGTGTATAGGTTAACGTAGCATTATCGCTGAAAGGATTGGGATAACCAACGAATTCAAAACCGGCTTCGGTATCATCACCCTGAACAAAAATCTTTGGTACAAAAAGGTAGGCGTCATTATTTGTTACACCATACTGGTCGGCAATCAGGCCGGTACCTTGCAAATCAAATTCCAGCGCCCCACGATCAAGGTTTTGTATGGGTCTGAAACCCAACCTGATCATTTCATCATTAGCTTGCACATCATAATTTGAGGTAGTGGCATACACCACTCTGATAACACCATCGTGATCGGTTACCAGCAGGTCGTTATCGTCACTGAGTATTTCCTCAAATGCAGGATTGATTTTTACGGGGCCGCATTTTTTTACCGTGTTTGGCATATTGGCACTAACCAGTTTAAATTTATCGGCAGGATAATTCAATTCCAGTCCAAGAGCTGAGAATTCATTTATTTTTGTACTGATTCTCAAGGGAACTTCAAAATAACCATTATTATTAATTGTCAAATTATCAAATGATTGGGTTATGATGTTTTCGTCAGGCAAAGCTTTTGCCATACTCCAGGTGGTTGTTGAATCTTTATACTTGGTACTGGAAGCATCATAGTCACCATAGCAAACAGTTTGTAATGTAAGATTCAAATTTGCATTGTTTACAGTAACCAAAGTATCAAAGGCAACCCAGTTTCCTTTCGGGAAATTGGCACTTGGAGTATAAGGCTGGCCGATTTTCGCTTTTACCCTGGCCACATCTACTGCGTTGATAGTACCGTTATTATCCACATTTCCTGCTTTTTTGTGCTTTTTAGTAAAACTTCTTGATGGATCAATCAAGGTATCGAAGCCCACAAAATATTTCAATAAAGCCACATCAATAGCGTTTACCTCGTTGCCAATCTGCATGGTATCAACCGTATATTTATCATAGGACAAAATATAGCTGCCATTGATCACATTATCCAGATGGAAAATTCCTGCAGCATCGCTGGTATCGCTTTGCAGTTCAACACCAGCGGGGTAAGTCTTCAGTTTTACAATCACCTGGCTGATATTATATTTAACCGAGCTATAGGATGGGAATGCAGGCGCAGGGTTTCCGGGAAAAGCTTTAGCAAGATATCGGGTTTTGCCTGCCACGGTAAACGCATATCCCACAAACACTGTTACGGTGTCGGTGCGTACACACCCATTATTGTCAACGGTGAGTGTATAAGTTGTGGTAACAGATGGAGATGCCAGTGGCGTACTTATTGAAGGATTATCGAGCCCTGTGGCAGGTGCCCAGGAAATAGTGCCAGGCCCTGAAATAGCATCACCTATTTGTACCGGAGTGTTATAATAAGTAGTTGTAGTGCCAGCTTCAGCATTAGGAATAGGACTGATTTGCATTGTAATAATATTCGACATCGCCGGATTATTTAAAATACAGGTTTCGTTTGATGTAAGGCGGCATTGAATTTCATTTCCGTTGCTGAGTAATACGTTGGAGTATGTACTGTTAGTTGCGCCGCTTATTGGATTACCATTGAGATACCACTGATACGCGGGGGCTGAACCACCGGCAACCGGTGATGATGTAAATGACACCAAAGAGTGAGTACAGGCCGGATTATCATGGGCCTGAATTGTGATACCCGCTGAATAAGTTGGATTAACAGTGAGTGATGCCGCGTTAGAGATGGCAAATAATCCGCCATTATTTCGGACTACACACTGGAACTGGCATGTATTGATTGACAATGGCGTATTGGAAATCTGCAGGGAATTGCTGGTAACGCCTGAATAAGTTGCATCATTTACCAGATCAATCCACCCACTTCCACAGTTTATCTGCCACTGATAGGTGATAATACCCATGCCGGAGGCAGTGATACTAAAGGAGCTTGGATTACCTTCACATATAGTCGCATTGGATGGTTGATTGGTAATTAAAGGCGGCGACAAAGAAACTACAGCAAAATAGCTGCTTGTTGCAGCGAAATCAGTAACTCCGGCAACCTCATAATACCAATCTGTTTGCGGAAGATTGCCAATAGCACCGGGAGTCCCCGGCAAGGGTGTCCAGGTACTACTGATATTCTGCCAGATATGGGCTGAAGTACTAATAAACGACGTGCCTTCATCAGCGGTATTCCAACCTAAGGATAGGGAGGCATTACTTCCTCCGGCCGTACCTTCTTTCACAATCCAGGTATGCTGAACACAAAAGTTATCTATTCCCGTGGTAGGATTCAGTCCGCTTTCCACACGCACATAAAAATCGTCCAAAATCCCAGTATTTCGTATAACTGCCGGTTTGTAACTAGTTACGGAGTTGCCTACCGGAAAAACAAAATTTGCTGCCAGCGGCACTGATTGTTTTACCAAACTACCAGAACCATTGGTAACAAGATATTTTGTATTATTCGAATTGGCTATCGTTGCATTTTGCAATAAGGTAAGATTGTAATTTGAAAGCAAAACCTTATTGGCATTCATAGTTAAGGAATTTGCAACAGCAGCGTTTACCTGCAGGGTTTTATTGCCTGTCCCATCAACAATCAAATTATTAAATGTGGTGGGCACCGAGCCGCCAATATTCTGAGCAGCACCAGTGAGTGTAACATTACTCGAAACGCCCGAATTAAACGTCAGGTTATTGGTAAAGTTGCCGTTCAGTTTTATGGAGCCATTGTTATTAACCGTGCCGTTCACATCATTTTTGAAATCCGTACCGCAAATAATGTAAACCCCTGCATCGTTGGTAATGGTTGCGTTATTGACAATTTGTCCATAAGAAATCAAACTTACAACAGCAAGTGTCAAAAAAACTATTGACTTTTTCATGGTTTTATTTTTTATTTATATTATTTTTCAAAATTAGTTCAATTTTTTTATAATTACCATTTTCCCCTGGGTTTTTCTCCCTGTTGATTTTCTTCATCAATAAGCTGTGAGTTAATAAAGGATTTTGGAATATAATACTTGCCCGGTTGGAGCAAGATTTCCACAAAATCTTCGCCCGGATTTTGGTTTTTCACAGCATACCCTATAACCGGTCCTGGTTTGGTAGCTTTTTGCCCCAGCCCTGCTTGGGCCGAGCTGGTGATAAAATCACCTCCTTTGATTAATTGATCGGAAGCAATAAGTTTTACTTTTACCCTGCCCGCCAAAGCCACCGGAGGCCCTTGCTGAGATGAATTAAGGACCACGGAAGGATTTTCGGAAATAACACCAGCAATATGATCTGAATAAGGTTCGTTACACTGAACGTATTCGTTATCGGTACCGGGTACGTAAGCCACCACAATGCCGGGGTCAACAAAACCTTTGTATTCAAGATGTTCAGCAAGGTCGCCGACAGCGGTGGTGTTATTAGCATATATCCGTCCTGATGCAGCAATATCGCCGGTTTGCAAGCCTATTGAATACTGATAATACACGGTAACTTTCATATTGTAAACATACAAATAATCACTGCCGCCCAAAGTTGGATATTCGTCGTAAGTTCTTATATACACATAATTGGAGCCTGAAGCAGCCGTTAGCGACATGGTGCCGATCCAGTGCCAGTCGATGTAGTGATAACCATTGTTGACTTCCGCCCACCATCCATAGTAGGATGCCCCTGTGGCGCTTGAGCCTACACCGACCCAGATACCGTGTTCCTCGTTTCCGTCATCATGGGCGCCATCACATTCCCAGGCAAGTTTAGTGATAGTGAGCGATGTGGCTCCTGTAGGAATGGTAATAGCACCTATGGAACCAGAATATCCATAGTTGTCAGTATTAGCATTAGTAAGGGTTGAATTATATGTTAATGTCTGTTTTCCATACCTTGTGGTTGAGCCGTTTGTAGCAGATCCGGCAAGAATATATCCCGAAACTTTTGCATTGCCGCTTACATCAAGCTTTTGTGTTGGCGCTGTTGTGCCTATGCCAACATTGGTACCATCATTATACAATGTACTGTTAGCAACCCATGTGGTCCCATTATGTCTTAATGTCTGACCCGAAGTTCCGCTAACCAAAGGGCCGGTGGCTCCTGTTGCCCCCACAGGGCCTTGTATGCCTTGAATTCCTTGCAGACCCTGGATACCCTGGGGACCTTGCGGGCCCTGAGCGCCGGTAGCGCCAACAGGCCCCTGAATACCCTGTGGACCGATGGCCTGCACCCAATTTGTTCCATTAAAATACCAAAAGCCAACAGCTCCTCCAGTCATGGAAGGATTCGTATTATATACCAATAAGGATACTGCCGGGCTTGGAATGGTGGTTACATCGGTGGTTGAATTCAACGAAACTCTTGGTATTAAAAGTCCTTTCGATGCGCTGCTCACATCCAGCATGGCTGAAGGGTCAGCTGTAGTTCCGGAAGCATTAACAGCAACGCCCTGCTGACAATAACCCTTTAATGATAATAACATAAAAAAGGCAACAATAAGTGAAATTGCAGTCTTTCCAATAATGATTTTTGTTACATTAGTAATCTTTTTCATTTGTAGAGTTTATGGCATAAATAACATAAAAAAAAATTTAGTCAAACTTCTGAAATACTTAAAAATTATTTCTTTTTAAAATCCTCACTATTCTGCCGTTCTATTTTTACTTTTAAAACAACGACATACTGAAACTCAGCATCCGTACTGGATTTGGATTTCACAATGAACGAGTTTTTTTCTTTAACAGCAATATACAATTCTTTATAATCTCCCAATGGAGTTAAAACGACAGTATAATCATTTACTGCAAGATCATTTGCTAACTTTACCACTGCTTCCCCGCCAACTAACTGGGCACTTCCGGCATCAACCAACCTTACACGTTCCATTGTTTGGGTAGTTTGTGCCAAGCAGGTAACAAAAAAACCCATAAAAACTAAAATTGTTATAATTTTTTTCATCTGTTATATTTTTTAATAACCAAAAAAACAATAATTTATTTACAAATTAAACCTGATATCATAGATCAAATTGGCTGAAAAATATATTTCAGTATAAAAACTGAACTAGTTTTTTAATACATAAATAACTAATACCCCTTCGTTAGCCTGCGTTGAATTACCTCCAACAGTAACTATAGAACCGGGACCGTAAGCGTAATCTAACATTAATGCCCTGACATCAAAAGTATAAGAACCAGCAACAGGAATAGTGTATCTTGCTACGGATGCAAAATTTTGCCATAACGTATTACCCCAATACCTGTCTAATGTAAATCTGACGTATCCGCCTATGGCAAGCATAACTCCGTTAACAAATGGAGCTACATCCACATCCGCTTGATCAATTGTTTCCAAGTATGCATTACCGGATAACTGAATAATAACCCTGTCACCGACAGCAAGATTGTTAATAGTGATACTTTCGCCGGTTACTATTTGCCAGGAAGAAGTTAATGTAATACCTGCAGTACTTTCAACGCTATAAATGTCAGAAGCAGTAATAGCCCCTGCCCATGTGGGGGCTAATCCGGTTCCGGACGATTTGAGCACCTGGCCAGCATTTCCAGCCAAACCAGCTGGCATCAATGCTCCAGAAAACTTAACATTTCCTGCAACGTCTAATTTCTGGGTAGGGCCTGTTGTTCCTATACCTACATTAGTTCCGTCATCATAAATTATACTGCAGGTAGCTGAAGATCCTGTTGATTTCACAACATAATTGGCTAAGCCGCAACCAACTGGACCTGCCGGTCCAGTAGCACCAACAGGACCTTGCGGACCCTGTGCTCCGGTAGCTCCAACATTGCCTTGAGGACCTTGTGCGCCGGTAGCGCCCGTGCCTCCAGTGGCTCCCACAGGGCCTTGTATGCCTTGTAAACCCTGAGGGCCGGTAGGACCCTGAATGCCTTGAGGACCGGTAGCACCAACATTGCCTTGAGGACCTTGTGCGCCGGTAGCACCGGTATTTCCATTAACGCCTTGTATGCCTTGTAAACCTTGAGGGCCGGTAGGACCCTGAATGCCTGGCAGACCCTGTGCTCCGGTAGCTCCAACATTGCCTTGAGGCCCCTGTGGGCCGGTAGCACCGGTATTTCCATTAAGGCCTTGTATGCCTTGTAATCCCTGAGGACCGGTAGGTCCCTGAATGCCTTGCGGACCGGTATTTCCCTGAACACCTTGCGGGCCGGTAGCTCCGGTATTTCCATTAACGCCTTGTATGCCTTGTAAACCCTGAGGGCCGGTAGGACCCTGAATGCCTTGCAGACCCTGTGCTCCGGTAGCTCCAACATTGCCTTGAGGCCCCTGTGGGCCGGTAGCACCGGTAATTCCATTAACGCCTTGTATGCCTTGTAACCCTTGAGGACCGGTAGTACCCTGAATGCCTTGCGGACCCTGTGCTCCAGTAGCTCCAACATTGCCTTGAGGTCCCTGTGGGCCGGTAGCACCTGTATTTCCATTAACGCCTTGTATGCCTTGTAACCCTTGAGGGCCGGTAGGACCCTGAATGCCTTGCGGACCCTGTGCTCCGGTAGCGCCAACATTGCCTTGAGGACCTTGTGCGCCGGTAGCACCGGTATTTCCATTAACGCCTTGTATGCCTTGTAAGCCTTGAGGGCCGGTAGGACCCTGAATGCCTTGCGGCCCCTGCGGGCCGGTAGCACCAACATTGCCTTGAGGACCTTGTGCGCCGGTAGCGCCCGTGCCTCCAGTGGCTCCCACAGGGCCTTGTATGCCTTGAATCCCTTGCAGGCCCTGAGGGCCGGTAGCGCCAACAGGTCCCTGAATGCCCTGAGGCCCTAGTGCCTGAACCCAATTTGTCCCATTAAAATACCAAAAGCCCTCAGCTCCTCCAGTCATGGATGGATTCGTATTATAAACCAACAAGGATACTGCCGGACTTGGAATGGTGGTAACATCGGTAGTAGAAGCCAAAGATACCCGGGGAATCAAAAGTCCTTTGCTGGAGCTGTTCACGTCTAACATTGCAGAAGGACTTGCAGAAGCGCCGGTAGTATTTATTCCCACCCCCTGCTGAGCATTGGCGTTATAGACTGAAATCAAACACAAGAAAAAAATAAACGTTGCCGATAAACGAAATATCCAATTTTTCATTCTAAATAATATTTAATGGATAAATAGGTTTTAGATAATATATTATTAAAATTTGTAATTATCAATATTTTTTGTTTCCTTTTTTTCAGGTACCGTTCTGGAGGTATTTTTACTACTCTTAGTATTATTGCCAACAGTACCGGCGTTTATTGCCGGTGCGATTTCTTTTTCGGATTTAATCAGTTTTTCAGGGTCAGGGGCTCTCTCAAAACGGAGGTCCTGGTATTTTGAAATAATAGTTCCATTTTCATCATAATCATCAGCACGGTTGGCCACAATAGACCAGTGAAATGACACATCGGACTGTCCACCCTGCAATTCAACCACATCAAATCCTGTTTGTGTTTCGTTGGTGGTGTAAACACCTTTACAATCTCCTTGGAGCTGGATGAATACCCTTAAAGGATGATTCTCATCAACCACAATATTTTTTGCAAAAATTGGGTCAATTTGAATATGAGCCCTGCCATTGGCCAATTTTCCCGAACCATAATCCTGAAAATAAACTTCCGGAGTTTCAGGGCAATGCAAAGTAACCATTTTCCCTTCGGTATCTTTGACAATGGTTGATACGAGACCATTTCCATATACCTTGTATGCAGTGGAACCATTATAATAAGCCACACGCGCCCAGTTGCCAGCAGCTTGTGAATTAGCAAAATATCCACCTGTGAGAGTACCGGTTGTATTTGATGCAAATCCAGCCGCACCGATAGTTGTTCCTGTAAATGAACCGCCGCTGCCGCCCGTTAACAAGGTGCCGCTAACATTATTCCCTGCACCAAGGACCCCTGTACCGGCAGTGTTATTATTTTGGCCGCCTACACCAACGCCAGAACTCTGCGAAGTAAGGCCAAAGACTCCATACCCGTTACCTGTGCTGGCTGCTGCGTTATTAACCGCATAAAGCCCATCCCCGGTTGTGGCCGTTGCCACAGAATATGTTCCTGTGTTAACGCCAGTAAAAGCGCTCCCGCTTCCGGTGGTCAACACTGATGCGGAAGACACCGCGTTTCCGGTGCCAATCACTCCTGTGCCAGCGGTTACGTCAGTAGCGTGGCCGTACACACCTTTGTTTATGCCTGTAAAAGCCCCGCCGCTGCCATCAGTCATTGTGTATAATGTGGTAATATTATTTCCCGCACCAACAATACCCGTACCATTAGCGGCATTTGTTCCCAGTCCGTAAACGCCATAACTTAAACCGGAAAAGGCGCCTCCGCTGCCATTGGTCATAACCGAGGGAGTAACATTGTTTCCTGCACCTATCACACCTGTACCATTAGTACCGGTAGCTCTTCCATAAAATCCTTCGCCGTCAATTGCCGATGCCGTACCATAAGCACCGGTATTGATTCCGGTAAATGCCCCGCCGCTGCCATTGGTCAAAACAGTGGGTGTTACGTTGTTGCCGGCGCCTATTACGCCTGTTCCTGTAGAAACATCACTACCCTTGCCATAAACACCACTCCCGCTTGCACCAATTCCAACGCCGTAAACGCCATCACCATTAGCATCGGTGGCGCGACCATATACTCCGGTGGACAATCCGGTAAAGGCACCTCCACTGCCGGAAGTAAGGTAGGAACCAGCCGTATTATTGCCAACTCCAAACACTCCGGTTCCCGAGGTATTTGCATTAAAACCATATATGCCGAAGTCTGTAGCAGAAGAATTGACACCTAATACTCCGCTTCCACTGGCAGTAACAACGTGTAGTTTTGCTGTAGGGCTTGTAGTACCAATACCGACATTGGTAGCATTATCAAAAATCTGGCTGCAAACTGCTGTTGTGCCATTTGATTTGATAACTGTATTAGCAGTAGGACACCCAACGGGGCCGGCCGGACCGGTTGCACCAACGGCACCAGGAACACCCTGAGGGCCAGCCGCGCCAGCTGCGCCAGTAGGGCCTTGTGGGCCAAGGGCCTGAACCCAGTTGGTTCCGTTAAAATACCAGAAACCCACGGCACCACCCGCCATTGATGCGTTGGTATTATAGACCAGCAAGGATATGGCAGGACTTGGAATGGTGGTTACATCTGTAGTTGAAGTTAGTGAAACACGCGGAATCAGCAAGCCTTTGGAAGCGCTGCTTACATCCAGCATAGCCGACGAATGTGCC
>Ga0116158_10006162_pt1 | contig 10050 bp, 10 predicted proteins | sample AD_UKC052_MetaG_FD_89883 | JGI IMG/M metagenome (GOLD analysis project Ga0116158, IMG submission 89883) | Active sludge microbial communities of municipal wastewater-treating anaerobic digesters from USA - AD_UKC052_MetaG | ecosystem: Engineered > Bioreactor > Anaerobic > Digestate | place: USA... | reverse complement strand
GCCCGAAACGGCCCGCTCCGGGTCGTGCAGGCAGACGGCTATGCATGAGCCAAGCAGGGTCCCTATTATTTCGTCTCCGCCCGATACGTAGTACTCGCCCGGATGAATGATCTTTACGGGCTTTCCGTACTTGTGACTGTTCCTGATATGCATCGCTCCTTCCACCGCGATACCATGGCGTCTTTCGCGCAAGGGCACGCGTATTCTGCCGTAATTGTCCGCCGCAGGCGCCTCCTGCACGATGCTTCAGCGCGTCCGCGGCGTCTTTCTGTAAATCGTATTCCTCACGAAAACGAACCTGTCAGTAATCCCGGAGAGGGTTTCCGAGTGGCCTATAAACAGATAACCGTCTTCGGCCAGGTATCTATGGAAATTCTCGAAGAGTCTCTTCTGCGATTCGCGGTCGAAGTAGATAATGACGTTGCGGCAGAATATTATATCGAAAACGCCCTTCATGGGAAAGCTCGAATCGAGCAGGTTGAGCCTGCGAAAATGGACCATGCTCCGAATGAAGTCCTTTACCCTCAGCAATCCCTCGTTCTCGCCGGTGCCTTTCTGGAAATAGCGTTTCGCCGTGGGTACGTCCACTACCTCGAGTATGTCCTCCGCCTTGTAAACGCCGGCCTTCCCGCGGTTTAGCACCTGCGTGTCGATGTCGGTCGCCAGAATGCGGACATCGAGCGGTTTTTTATCCCCGAAAAAGCGGTGCGCGGTGATGGCGATGCTGTACGGCTCCTCTCCGGTCGAGCAGCCGGCGCTCCAGATTTTTAGATTCCTTTTACCCGACCGGGCGAACTCGGGCAGCGCCTCCCCGCTCATATACTCGAAGTGTTTCGGTTCGCGGAAGAAGTCGGTCTTGTTGGTCGTGATTACGTTGATAAGATTTACGATCTCGTCACGGTAATTATCCATGAGGTAATCGTAATAATCGCGATAGGTATCGATATCGAGCTCGCGCAGGCGCTTCATGAGCCGCGCCTGCACGAGGGCCCTTTTGGACTCGTTTAGCTTTATGCCGCTCTCTTCATAAATAATTTCCCGGAAACGCCTGAAGCTGTTGTCGTCGAGTTCGTTGAGCTGGGGCATCTCTATCATCCAGCGCTATTCGAAAAGATAGACCTTGCCGTAACGCGGCTTGTTGCGAAACATGGTGTCGATATACTCCTGTTCTATCCGGACGAATTCCGAGGCGTCGTCGTTCCGCCTCTGGAACCTCCTCATGGCGGTCCCGGCGGTCGGGTAGAAAAGCACCTGCCGCCTGTTCATCCCTCCGATATCCTCCGTCTCGACCGGTATGCGCTCGAGCGAAAAGTACTCCTTCAGAAAGCGGATATTGCTCTTGATGACCCCCTCCATATCGGAAAGGCGCGAGTTGAGCCTGGCCACCCCGAACAATTTGGCCTTGAGATATTTACGGTCGCCGCCGAGCTTGACTATCTCGCCAATAAGGTATTCCATCGAGGTTATCCCCTGTGTGGCGATATCGTCGGCGAAAATTCCCTCCGTACCTATCATTCCAGGAACGATAAAATGTCCCATCCCGCCTAAGCGCCTTCCGTTGTCGTACAGACACACGCATGCGCAGGCCCCCGTCACCGTACCCAGAATACAGTCTTCGCCAGTGGCGAAATAGTCCCCGGGGAAAAGCGTATAGAGCGTTTTCCCGTATCTGTTTTCGGTGCTGCGTATCATCGCCGGGAATCAGGCCGTTCGCTCCCTGTCGAGCTCCGTCATCTCCTCGCTCGACATGATCCTGTCGACATCGAGAATTATGACGAGCTTCTCCTCGACCTGGCCGATGCCCATGATGAAATCGGTCTCTATCTTCGCGCTGAAATGCGGCGTGTCCTGAATGCTCCTGACGGGGATGTTCACCACGTCCGAGACCGAATCCACGATCATGCCGATCATGCGCCCGCGAACCTCGACGATTATTATGACCGTAAAGGCGTCATAATCGCGTTCCGCCATGCCGAACTTGGTCCGCATGTCGACCACCGGCACGACCGATCCGCGCAGGTTGATCACCCCCTTCATGAACGACATCGCGTTCGGAACGTGGGTTATCCGTGTCATTCCGATGATCTCCTGGACCCTGAGGACCTCGACGCCGTAGGTCTCCTCGCCGATGACGAAGGTGACGAACTGGTTTTCCTCCTCGGCCCTCTCGACCTTTTCGCGAGTGCGTGATATCCGTATATCCTCCGGCTGTTTCGGCTCTTCCGGCATCTTTTCCCTTGTCTCGCTCATCGCGCCCTCCTATCGTATGAATTTCTCCACTATTTTAAGCAGCTCCGCCGGCTGGAAGGGCTTGATGATCCAGCCGGAGGCGCCGGCCTCCCTGCCCGCGCTTACCTTTTCATTCTCCGATTCGGTGGTAAGCACCAGAACCGGGGTGAATTTGTCGGTCTTGCGAAACTCCCTGATGAACGTAATGCCGTCCATTACCGGCATGTTGACGTCGCAGATGCAGAGGGCAATGTCGTCGCCGGCCTTTTGGATCTCCGCGATCTTTTCCAGCGCGTCCTTGCCGTTTTCCGCCTGGCGTATCTGGTAGCCCAGTTTCTTGATCGTAAACTCCACACTTACGCGGATGGTGGGGGAATCGTCGATCACGAGAATATGTTTCATGACGTCCTCCTTGTCAATCGATCTCAGCGCGAAAGGCCGCAAATGGAGAGCTGCCGCCTGACGGTTTCGGAAGCGCCCCGCATGCGGAAGGTCTTCGATTTTGCCCTCGCTTCCCGCCCTGCGGCGATCAGCACCTGCATAACCGACAGATCGAGCCGTCTCGTCTCGGAAAAATCGATGAGTATGTCGGCATCCTCCCCGAACGCCTTTACCAGAGACTGGTGGAAAGATCCGACGTTTTTAACCCCGGTGTTCTCCCTCAATCTGATAACTGTCATGCCCCCGGCCTCCTACCTGGATATCTCTTCGATAAGCCCGTGAATGTCTATGATGAGCGCCACACGGCCGTCACCGAGTATAGCCGCCCCCGAAACGGCGCGGGATTTCGTGATGTGGTTCTCCAGGCTCTTTATGACTATCTGCTGTTGCCCAAGGAGCTCGTCGATCATCATGCCCACGCGCGAACCGGCCGCCTCGACGATCACTACAAGCGATTCCCATGGGTTCCTAAACTCCGGCTCGATGCCGAACAGGTCGTACAGCCTTACCAGCGACACGTATTCGCCGCGCACCTGTATCACCTCGCCCTTCTCCTTTACGGTCCGGATGTCCTCCTTCCTGGGCTGAAGGGACTCGACGATGGAGAGAAGCGGAACGATATAAACGTTCCGGCCGACCCGCACCAGCATTCCCTCTATGATGGCCAGGGTGAGGGGTAGTTTGATTCTAAATGTCGAGCCCTTACCGGGCCTGGTGGCGATCTCCACGCTGCCGCGCAGGGACTCTATGTTGTTTTTCACGACGTCCATTCCCACGCCTCTCCCCGAGAGGTCCCCCACCTCTTCCGCGGTCGATACGCCGGGGAGAAACAGGAATGACAGCAGTTTAGCCTCGCTCGCCTCCTCCCCCGGCTTCAAGAGACCCGCCTGTTCGGCCCTGGCCCTAAGCTTCACCTTGTCGATTCCTCTTCCGTCATCGACCACATCTATGTATACGTTGCCCTCCTGGTGGTAGGAGCGCAGGGTGATGGTCCCGTTGCGGTCCTTCCCGGCTGCCTCGCGCTCGGAGGCAGGCTCGATCCCGTGGTCGATGGCGTTTCGTATCATGTGCTTGAGCGGGTCGTCGATGCGCTCGATCACCGTTTTATCGAGCTCCGTTTCTCCTCCGTCGATCTCGAGCCTTATTTCCTTGCCATGCGCATGGGCGGTGTCGCGAACGAACCGCCTGAACTGTTCGAAACTCGGGCCTATTGGAATCATGCGGATCGACATGATCTGCTCCTGGAATTCCCTGGTGGTCCGATCGAGCCCATAGAGCGCGTTTTTAAGCATAAAGCCGCGCTCCTCGTCCAGCTCTTCGGCGATTCCGGCGATCGCCGACTGGCCGATCACTATCTCTCCAAGCAGGTTGAGCAGTTTATCGAGCTTGCCGGTATCCACGCGCACCGTGCTGGTCTCTATCCTCTTCCTTATTTTTTCCTGTTCGCCAAGGGCGAACTGCACCTCTCTCTCGGTGGCGTATCCCTTCGCGACCACGAGGTCGCCGATCCTTGTATTCTCGCCGTCCTGTGTCTTTAGAGCGTCGTTCAATTCCACGTCGGTGAGTATGCCCTCCGCCACGAGGATCTCGCCGATCCGCTTCTCCTTGATCTCCGGGTCTTCGGTGGAAATCGCATACTGAGCGGTGATATCCTCGACACTGATTGGGTTGTCCCCCCGGACGAACATAAAAACCTCGTCTATCTTCTGAAGCGGGCTCTTGGTTTTCAAGACCAGATTCCAGCCAAGATAGCACTTCTCCGGATCCATTGCCGAAAGCTCCGGAAGCCTTTTTCGGTCGGTGTGCCTCTCCACCACCACTCCCAGGGAGAAGAGGTCCTCCATTATCATAAGCGGGTCGGTGCCGGTTTCAAAGATATCCTCCCTGAAGCCGGCCTTAATCCGAAAATAGCGGTAGCCCAGGTCCATCTCCTCCTCGGACGGGCCGGCGTCCCCTCCCGGCGCCTCCGCGGGTATGGGGGCGGTGCTCTCGATTATGGCTTCCACGCGCTTGAGGAGCCCCTCTCTGCCCTCGTCCAGACCGGGGGCCTCCTCGCCGGAATCTATGGCCAGGCGGATCCAGTCGAGGCCAACCAGAAGAAGATCGATGATCTCCCTTCCGGCGGCAAGCTTGCCCGAGCGCACCATGTCGAGCAGATTTTCCAGGCGGTGCGTGAAGGCGTACACACTCTTGAATCCGGCGATACCGGAGCTTCCCTTCAGGGTGTGTACGTAACGGAATATATCGTTAACGAGCTCAGGGGCTTTTTCGTCCTCCAGGCGCACCAGGTCCGATTCGAGGCTGGCCAGGATATCGGCCGCCTCGCGGATAAAAACATCGCGCAAAACCCGGGTATCATCCATTTTCCGTTTCCTTGCGTTCCATTATTCACGCCGGTTCGACGCAAAGCGGCCGGACGCGCCGCCCTCAGAACTCCTCGAATCCCTCCTCCTTAAGGACATCCTTTATGTCGCGGCCGGGCGCACTCTTCGCCTCCCCGGCGGGTTTGCGCCTCTCCACATTGGCGGCGTTTTCCTTTGCGTTTTCCTTTACTGGCGCGGCATCCGGCGCCTTCGTCTTCTTTACCGCCGCGGCCGCCCTGATATGCACCTCCTTGTGCTTGCGCTGATAGACATCGCCCTGCGTGCTCTCCCTGATCTTGAAGCGCTCCACCATTGACTGCATCTCGCGCGCCTGTCCGGCCATCTCCTCGCTTGCCGAGGCGGTCTCCTCCACCAGCGCGGCGTTCTGCTGCGTCATGCTGTCCATCTCGGACACGGCGATATTGATCTGGTCGAGGCCCTGTTTTTGCTCCTGACTGGCGGCCGCGATTTCGGAGATAAGGCGCGCCACGTTCTTCATGGATCCAACGATCTCCCGAAGGGCGTCGCCGCTGCGGTTGGAGAGATCCGTCCCCATCTCGATCTTGTCCATGGAGTCCTTAATGAGCGCCCCGATCTCCTTGGCGGCGTTCCCGGAGCGCTGGGCCAGGTTACGCACCTCGCCGGCGACGACCGCGAAGCCGCGCCCCTGTTCTCCGGCGCGCGCGGCCTCGACCGCGGCGTTAAGCGCAAGAAGGTTCGTCTGGAAGGCGATTTCGTTTATTACGGAGATGATCTCTTCGATCTTTTTACTCGACTTGTTGATCTCGTTGATGGAGGCGACCGCCTCCATCACCACGCGGTTCCCCTCCTCGGCCATCTTCATGGTCTCGCCGGAGAGGCGGTTGGCCTGGTCGGAATTGTCGGCGTTCTGGCGTATGGCGGCCGCGGCCTCCTCTATGGTGGAGGCTATCTCCTCGAGCGAGGAGGCCTGTTCGCTGGTGCGCTGGGACAGGTTCTGGTTGCCGCCGGATATCTGGTCCACGGCCTGCGAGAGGTTCTGTGAGGCCACCAGTATCTCGGAGATGAGCCTCTCCAGGTCGTTGGCCGCGGAGTTGAGCGCGTTTACGAGCTGGCCCAGTTCGTCCTTCTGATCGAGGTCGATTCGTACCGTAAAGTCGCCCGCCGCGAGCTTCTCGGCGAATTCCAGGCTCTTCCGCGCCGGCCCGGACACAGCCCGCGAGAGCACGATGGTAATGATGACTCCGAAGATCATGGAGACAACAAGCAGAATCACACTTATATTGATGGCCCGGTTCGCATCCTCATCCTGCGCCTTCATTATTGCTTCGGAGTCCTTGTTATTAAACTCAACCAGCTCATAGCTCTTGTCTCTCAGAGGGCGGAAGGCCTCGAGCCACTTGGGCAAAACGGCGGCCGCTCCGGCAAGGTCTTTTTCCATTATCTGTTTAGCGAACTGCCCCCTGAGAGCTTCTGGAGTGACGCTCAGATCTTCCCATTCCTTTACCAGCTTTTTGTCTTCTTCCGTTTTAGAAGTCTTTTTATATTTTTCGAACAATTCGAGATATTCCTTGCGCAGTTGTTCGGATTGCTTCATGCGATTGTTTACCTCCGCCCAGTTCCCGTCGCGGGCGGCCTCGTAAATCTGAAGCATGTCTATACGTATCTGAAGAAGGTCTTGGACAATTTGGTCCATGTAGCGTATCGCCTTATAATTTTCATTGTAAAACTCGTTGAAACGCATCAGACCATCGCGCTGGCTTATCACCCCCGTCACCGCGATGATAGCCATCAACAGTATCAGCATAAAACTCGAAAGCATCACCTTCAGAGAAACCCTCAGATTACTGAACCATTTCATCACAATCCTCCGTTAGTCCGTTTATGCGCGGCTGTAATTGTCGGCATTGTCCATTGCGGCATGAACCGCCGCAAGACAAGGGCCCTTTTAGACAGGGAGCGCCTTCCCCCGAAAGAGGTTCGGAGTCGGGGCGATACCAAAGCCGTGCGTTATGTTCCGGTTGAATTCCGACTTCCCTTTCTCTTGCGGGAGGTCATCTCGCCCATCCGCCGCCAGCGGCGGCGGACGGCGCGGCCGCCGCACCTTCCCTGTGCCCGACGCGGATCCACTACATGATCTTAGATCCTAAATATCATATAAGTCAATTTTTTTTCACACGCATGTTTTCCTGGATGGATTTTTTTTATGGCCGCGCAATGGAACGGCGCGTGTAGGAAAACGGGGCGCGTCATGTAGGAAAAACCGTCATTCCGATACAAGGGGAACGCTGAAGGTCACGTTGACCTTCGTCATGGGCTCGCGGCTCAGGTCGCTGTAGTCGACTATGTTCGCCGCCGAGATCCTTCCGCCATGCTTGCGGGCGATCTTATCGGCCAGCGTGAGCCCCAGTCCGTAATCGAGCGTATCGTATCCCTCGAAAACCGTCCGCGTCATGCGAAAAAACGGCTCGAGGACCATGTTCTCGTAGCCGAGCGGAATCCCCACCCTGCCCTCCTCGTCGGGGATGGGCTTGCTTATAACGGACAGCCGCAAATTGCCGCGGACCGCGTCCATTATGATAAAAATGGGCGTTTTCGGCTCGGAAAATTTGCAGGCGTTTGTAATGAGCTCCACCGCCAGGGCGGTTGGAAAGGACGGGGCACGGCACCATTACGCGCGCCTGTGTCCGTCGATAATTCAAAGGACGAAAAATATATCAACAAAAATATTTATACGACGGCGATCGGGTTATCGCCGCTCGAGTATTGCATAACGCCTAAATGCTTGACGAATCATCGCCTCCGGACGACACTCTGTTCCGGTGCCGGCCCAATGATAATTAAGAAAGCCATTTTGTTCGCTTTGGCCGTGTTCCTGTCCGCCGCCTTTATGAATTCCCCCGCCCCGGCCGCGGATGCGGACACCGTCCATCTTCGCGGCCGCGCGTCGACGGCCCCCGCCGAAAGGACGATATTCAAAAGCCCGCACATCCCGCTCATCAACCGCGTCGCCGCGGAGGAGGGAGTCGACGAATACCTGGTCCAGTGCGTCGTGAAGGTCGAATCGGACTTCAACGCCGGGGCGGTTTCGGTGGCCGGCGCGGCCGGCCTCATGCAGATTATGCTCGATGTGGCGCGCGCGTACGGCGTAACCGATCCATTCGACCCCGCTCAGAACGTCCGCGCCGGCGTGCGCCACCTCGCCTCGCTTCTCAACGACTTCAACGGCGACGTGACGCTCGCTCTGGCCGCCTATCACGCTGGCGCGGGCAGGGTGAAACGGCATGGGGCCGTACCGCCGATCAAATCGACCGTGGACTACGTGGCGAGGGTGCTGTCCTACTACGAGGGAAAAAGTCCGCGGGCAAACGAGGCGCGCATAGAGCGCAAGGTGCGGCGCCTGTATCAAAGGATTGCGCCGGACGGCACCATCGAGATATACGACAGGTGAGCGATCCATCCGGTCCGCCTGCGCGGCCAGGCGGACTACAGGCAGCTTTCGTGGCGCGCGCGGCGGCAGGCTATGACCCTATAAGCGGCCCGCTTTCATGAGCCCGAGGGAACCGATAATTCCCGCGATTTTATTTTTAAATTCGTCATCCATGGCGTCGAGAACCGCGGTGCCGTCGCGGTCCGCCTCGAGGAGGCTTTCGGCGAAGGGCAGTACCCCCAGCACATCCTTCCCGCCCAGCTCGTTTCGAAGATACTCCTCGTCCCGCTGTGAGCGTACGCGGTTGAACACGAAGCGGACGTTCGTAACGCCGATCTCCCGCGCCATCGCAACTATTCGGCGCGCGGATTCCGCGGCGCGCGCCCCCGGCTCGACCACCACCAGCATCACGTCGACGCCGCGCGCGGTCGCCCTGCCGAGATGCTCCACGCCGGCCTCCATGTCCATTATCACCGTTTCATCGCGCCTAAGGACCAGCTCTCCGACCAGGGACCCCAGAAACGCGCTTTCCGGGCAGGCGCAGCCGGAACCGCCGCTCCTTATCGCCCCCAGCACGATTAGAAACACGCCGCGGTGCCTTATTCCGAAGCGCTCCGCGACGTCCGACACGTCCGGGTTGAGCCTGAACACCTGCCCGTAGCTGCCGGGCTTCGTTCCGGTTCGCTCGCCGATAAGCTCCCTCTGCCGCGCTATGCTCAGTATGCGCGATCGTTCGGCGGCGCTCATTCCGAGAGCGGCCGCGAGGTTCGAATCGGGGTCCGCGTCGAGAGCGAGGACCTTCCCTCCATTCTCGGCCATCATTAGAGCGAGCGCGGCCGCGACAGTCGACTTGCCCACGCCCCCCTTGCCGGTTACCGCAATCTTCATGTCTTCAAGCCTCCGTCTTTAGTGCCCGCCATCGGGGTCCCGGGTGCTTTGGCCACGCGCCATTCGGTTTTACGCGGCCCGTGGCAACTCTCCGCTCATACTGATTGCGGGGGATTAAATTGTCATTGACAAAAATCGGCATTTCGCGCTTTCTTTATGGGTTGAACTTGTCGCGCAATCGGGGATCTGAACCCTGTTTTCCCCGCCAGGACGGTGTAATATAGATCATTCCGAGTCGGGCAACAACTCAAATACAGGCGGAAGCACCTGTGGAGGTCCCGGGGCCAGACCCGGCGGAGTGGGACGGCCGGGAACAGACCGCGAACAAAACATGAACACGAAAGACAAGAGCCCCCTCCCGGACCGGACCGCCCGGGCTGCCCTCATTATACCGGCCCTGTTCTTCGCGTTCTCGACGTGCTCCTCCTACAAGACCGTCAGGATAACCGGCGAAGACGGAAGGCTTCGCGAGGCGCGATACCTCGAAAAGGGCGCCGCAATCGGCCGGATACTTATGGAATACGACGCGGCCGGCAGGCCATCCAGGGCCACGCGCCAGTCCCTCCCCGGAGGCGAGACCCTCATTACGCGCACATTTTCCTACGATCAGGCGGGGAGGCTTCGAATCCAGACGCACCGCGCCCCGGGCGCGCCCGGCGGCGGGCCCGCCGAGGACGCGTGGGTGGAATCGTTTTTTTACGGAATCGGCGGCGAGCTTAT
>Ga0116158_10006158_pt1 | contig 10053 bp, 6 predicted proteins | sample AD_UKC052_MetaG_FD_89883 | JGI IMG/M metagenome (GOLD analysis project Ga0116158, IMG submission 89883) | Active sludge microbial communities of municipal wastewater-treating anaerobic digesters from USA - AD_UKC052_MetaG | ecosystem: Engineered > Bioreactor > Anaerobic > Digestate | place: USA... | reverse complement strand
TCGTTTACGGTTACAAGGTGAACGCCCTGCCCTGCAAGGGCATTCAGGTACGATGGAAGGGTACTCACCAGGGTTTTACCTTCACCGGTTGCCATTTCCGAGATTTTACCCTCGTGCAGTACAATACCCCCAATTAACTGTACATCGTAATGCACCATGTTCCAGGTAATTTGTCCGCCTGCTGCCGTCCAGGTATTCTGAAAAATGGCTTTATCCCCATCAATTGTTACATAACTCCTGCCCTTTCCCGCAAGTTCGCGGTCGAGTTCGGTAGCAGTACTTTCAAGGGAAGAATGCTCCTTAAACCTGCGCGCAGCCTCTTTTATAGTGGCAAATGCCTCCGGTAAAAGTTCAAGCAATATTTTCTCTAGCTCTACATCACGATCCTTCTCCAGCTTATCAATTTCGTGGTAAATGGCATCGCGTTCGCTGATATCATCTGTCGAAAGCGATTCTGCGGCCGCTTTTCTTTCTGCAATTTCTACATCAATTCCTGCAAGGGCTGTGGCAATCCGCTGACGGAACTTTACTGAATTAGCCCTCAAATCATCATTGCTAAGTGATTGATATTGAGCAAAAAACTCGTTTATTTTAGCAACATAGGGCATAATGACCTTTACGTCGCGTTCGCTCTTGTTTCCTCCGAAAATCTTCGATAAAAATCCAAACATGGTATGTATAGTATAAAATGGTAAAAGTGAAACTTTTGTCTTTCAAAAATGGTGCAGTGATGGCCGAATGGCCAAAATGGCATATTAATGGGCCGCAAAGGTAGGGACAGACGCAATCCATTGCGTCTGAAAAGAAGCCTGAAGGTGTTAAGTTATAAAAGGTTAAGCCTATTGTATCAATTTTGCTATCTGCTGCATGGGCAGTGTATTGGCCATGGCGAGCATCTGGGTTTCGGTACAGTCTCCTGCAGAAAAGGTTAAAAGAGCGCTGCCAAGCGGAATCTGAAGTTCGTATTTCTTTTTACCATCTGACAGGTCGGAGGCGGTAAGACGCCCCTTGTAGCCCTGCACTTTTACGTTTTTATTGTTGGCGTCCGACATCATGCCACCAAGCATGGGGGTATTGAGCATGGTGTTGAGCATGGCAATCATTGGCGAATTGCTGATGATGTCAAGTTCTGCCTCCCTCGAAGTATCTCCATAACTCCGGTGGATGGTTGCACCTATAAAACCTACATTGCTCGACACATTATCATCGGCAGTTTTTACCTGCCGGTCCTCCATTTTTGGAGGAAGCAGTTTTAAAACTTCCTTGCCAATCGTAATATCGAGTTCCTGCATAGCCTGCAGTAATGCATAGTGTGTTTCTTCAAGTTTGCCACCTGTATAGGCAGATTGTGCGGTTACAAGTGCTTTGTCAAACCCCTGCGCCATTAATCCGGCAGCGATAAAATGAATCAAAATAGTTGCTATAAATAATTTTTTCATCTTTTTGCATTTCAATGGTTCAGTAAAATTTATTGTTCGCCAAGCAGTTTTTTAATGCCATCAATATCAAAACTGTTGGCCGCATCCATTACTTCCTTTTCGGTGGCAAAATTGATGCATTCCCATATAATGCCTGAAGATTGACCAAGCCCGATTATAAGCGAATATCCCTTACTGTCATCAAACTGAATGATGCCCTTATTGCCTTTTACTTTTACCTGTTTATAATTCTGCTGCTCGCCCGAAGCCTCCACCATTCCTGCATTGGCAAAATAAAGCTGCGCCAAACCACTGTAAACACCTGCATTACCAATCACCATGGTCATTTGCTTAACGGCATTGTTTTTATACACCCGCTGAATGCTCAGGTTACTCCAGCCCCATTGCGTGCTCATTACCTTATCCTGAAGGGTATCGGCTGCCAAACCCGCTGCATTTTTGGGCAGGGAGAGCAATATTTCTTTTCCAAGCTGAATTTCGACACCCATCAGCGCCTGGCTTAGGGCATAGCGGGCGTCGCTGTATTGGGCCGCCTTATGTGCCTTTTCTGCCTCGGTCATTTGCGCCTTTACATCAGGTGGTTCTGTATTGGTAAGCCCTGCCCCACCCTTATTTACGGGTTTACCGCTGCCACTGTTACTGGTGCCATCGTCTGCAGGTATGCCGGTCCTCTTTTCCACTTCATTGCCGAGCGCCTTGTCAGCCGCTTTATCCACCACCTGGTTTGCCTTATCCTTTAGCTTTTTCAACATTCCCTGGCCAAAAACCGTGGGAGTTATGGATACCAATCCCAATAATCCGGCAAAAATCAACAGCTTTTTCATACATATTTATTTACAGATAAGCCAATCATTGCTTTTAAAAAACAGGTTAAATTATTAATTCTTGGGGAGCTAAAGATAGGGCGAAAAAAAGGTAAATACAATAGCCGAATTGGATAAAGTGCCTTGAATTTTCAATAAACGGTCTGAATCAACAATATTTATAAACATGAATTGGTAAGGTATTTGCTGATTGTTCTGAAAATATCCATCTTTATTGCCCGGAAAACAGGCGGCTGACCGGGTAAATAATAGATTTTAAGCCACTTACTGTTTTAAAACCACCAATGGCTAAAACATTTGATGTTAGAAAGTAAATTCTTATCAATTTGTTATGCAAAAAGCAACCGGAAATTCTATTTTTCATTTTAAAAAAATCAGGGTGAGCATAAAAATAATCCTTATAATCTGCTGTTTATCCTGCTTTTGCTATGGGCAAACCGGTTCACATATCCAGGTCAATGGAAGGAATTTAACCGGAACCTGTGGCGATACCCTGGTATTAAAAGGCGTAAACTATGCACCCTATAACTGGGGTTACACTGCCAGTGAAAACTATTTTGAACAAATTGCCCTTACAAAAGCGAATGCTGTTCGGATTGTATGGTTTAAAAACTCAACTTCTGCCATTTATAATAACCTGGTTTACCTTGACAGTGCCCTTGCAAGGTGCGTTCGGGCAAAAATGATACCAATAGTAGAATTGCATGATGCCACCTGCACAGGCAACATGAACGATGTTGTTGCATTGGTCCCCTTTTATACCTCCTCCGCTTTTAAGGCGCTGGAATTAAAATACCGGCAACACCTTATTATCAATATTGCGAATGAAGCGGGATATTATGCATGGACATCAAATCAGGCAACTGCCCTTAACACCTATAAAACAACGTATATTAATGCTTTACATACACTCCGCAACAGTGGGTTGCAGGTGCCGGTTATGATAGATGCTCCCGATTGCGGCACCAATTCAGATGCATTTGTAAATGCAGGCGCTGAGATTCTTGCTTCGGATGTTTTATCCAACACACTGTTTAGTGTACATGGCTACTGGTATGGGTTTGCCGGTAATAACCCCACAACCATGCTTATCAAAGTTCAGGCTTTGTATAACTCAGGGTTGTGTATATATTTTGGTGAAATTGCCAACCAGCAGGATGATACAAGCCCCTGCCAGTATAATTTGGCTTACGTTCAATTACTCAACATTTTAAAAACCTATAATATCGGATGGTCAGCATGGGGCTGGTACCATGATGTATGTACCCAAAGGCAACTGTCAAATAATGGCAATGCCAATAACCTTTCTGCTTACGGGCAGGTAATTGTGAATGACCCGGTAGTTGGCCTGAAGGCTACAGCAATTCAGCCGCTACAATTTAAAACCAATTGTGGTGATACCTGCACGTTAACTTCTGCAGAAATCATTGGGCCTGCAAAGGCCTGTTTGAATATTGGCACCGGTACACCTGTAAAATATTCAATAGCCTCTGTAGCCAATGCTGTTACCTACCAATGGACATTACCTGCCAATTCTACCCTTGTATCAGCCTCCCCCGATTTATTAAGCGTTTTCATTCTTTTAAACACTGGCTTTGCCTCTGGCACAAATACCCAAAAAAGGATTTTAGTAAAATCAATTTCTGCCTGTGGTAACACTGCCGAAAGTTATTTGTCCATATCAACCAGCTTGCCCACAACTCCTGTTTTTTTAACCGGCCCCATAAATCCGTGTACAAATATTGCAAGTGGTTCCGATGCAATTTATACCGTACGAAAAGTTCCCATAGCCATTAGTTATAACTGGTCTGCATTCAACAATACATCCGGTGGTGCGGGTTCAATTACCATTTCAGGCCATCCCGGAGGAACAGGCGCAAATGATACCATTGTTACTGTTCACTTTAATACAGGTTATCGTAGTGGAAACATAAAAGTACAATCTGTAGGAGATTGCGGTACGAGTTTACAAAAAAGCCTGACGATAACTGCCAAAAAGGTTGAAACGCCTGCTATAATTGAGGGCAATGCTACTCCATGCATAGGTACAACTGAAGTTTACTCCTGCACTTTGGTTGCTAATTCATCGGGATACAAATGGTCTGTACCCCTGAATGCAAAAATTATTAACGGCCAGGGTACAAATCAAATTTCAGTCTTATTTCCAGCAAATAATCAGCTATTTAAGCCAGGAAACATAAGTGTTATGGCCCTTTCGCTTTGCGGTAATTCAGGTAAAAAGTCCTTAGCCATTACAAAATGTATTGAATTATTTACCAAAACCAAACTGCCCTATTAGAAGGCTAATAAAATAAATAAACAAAACCCTGAAATTCATTTCAAGGAATTTCAGAATCCCTACCTTAGGCCACAACTTTTTTCAATGCGAAAATATGCTCTGCTACTGCTTAGCCTCCTTTTGATGCAAAATGCGGGAATATCCCAATCATTTGACCCAGCCTATTTTAACGCCATGCAATGGCGCATGATAGGCCCGCACAGGGGCGGACGTACAGTAGGCGCGGTGGGCGTACCCCAACAACCCAATACTTTCTACATTGGGGTCAACAATGGCGGGGTTTGGAAAACAACCGATTTTGGCCGCACCTGGTTCCCCATTTTTGATGATCAGCCAACGGGTTCCATTGGCGATGTGGCTGTAGCAGGCTCTAACCCCGATGTACTGTATGTGGGCAGTGGCGAGGGATTGCAGCGCCCCGACTTATCGGTTGGCGATGGAATGTATAAATCAACCGATGCAGGAAAAACCTGGACGCATAAAGGATTAAAAGAAGTTCAGCAAATTGGTGGTTTGGCGGTTGACCCCACCAATGAGAACAGGGTTTTTGTGGCGGCCCTGGGCCACCCCTACGGCCCTAACACCGAAAGAGGCGTTTACCGTACCCTTGATGGCGGTAATAGCTGGGAAAAGGTTTTGTATTTTGATGAAAATACCGGTGCCATTCAGGTAACCATTGACCCGAACAACCCGCAAATTGTTTTTGCCGATATGTGGGCAGGCAGGCAGGGACCCTGGGAAAATGGCGCCTGGAACGGAAAAGAAAGCGGGCTGTTTAAAAGCACCGATGGGGGAACCACCTGGAAAAAACTGACCAAAGGATTGCCAACCACCGATCAGGGTTTGGGAAGAATTGGATTTTGTATTGCCCCTTCCGATTCAAAAAGAATGTATGCAACGGTTGACGCAGGCAGGGAAGGTGGCATTTACCGGAGCGATGATGCGGGCGAAAGCTGGGTAAAAATGCAGACGGATGAAAGGTATTGGGGCAGGGGAAGCGATTTTGCAGAGATAAAAGTGGATCCCAAAAACCCGGACATTGTTTACAGCGCCAATATTGTCACCTGGAAATCAACCGATGGGGCTAAATCATGGACCGCCTTCAGGGGCGCACCCGGTGGCGATGATTACCACCGCATCTGGATAAACCCAAACAACCCCGAAATTATTTTAATTGCAAGTGATCAGGGTGCCATTATTACGGTAAATGGCGGCCAAACCTTTTCGTCGTGGTACAATCAGCCAACTGCGCAGTTTTACCATGTAAGTACAGATAATGCTTTTCCCTACAATGTATATGGCGGACAACAGGAAAGCGGCAGCGTTAGTATTGCCTCAAGAGGCAACGATGGTGCTATTTCGTACAGGGAATGGCACCCGGTTGGCGTGGAGGAATATGGCTATGTGGCACCTGACCCTTTGGACCCCAATATTATTTATGGAGGAAAAATTACGCGGTACGACAAACGCACCGGCCAAACACAGAATATAGCCCCCGAACCCATCCGGAGCGGAAAAATGCGTTTCATCAGAACTGCGCCGGTATTGTTTAGCCCGGTTGACCCCAAAACCTTGTACTACGCAGGCAATATTTTATTTAAAACCACCAATGGCGGCAAGAGCTGGCAAACCATCAGCCCCGACCTTACTAGGGAAAGCTGGGATATTCCGCCTTCAGTAGGCATTTATAACAGCGAGAGCTTTAAAACCATGCCCCGCCGCGGCGTAATCTATACCATCGCCCCTTCGTTTAAAGATATTAATACCATTTGGTGCGGTACCGATGATGGCTTGATACAGGTTACGCGCGATGGTGGAAAAAACTGGAAGAATGTTACCCCGCCTGCTATTACCTCGTGGAGTAAAATTTCGTTAATGGAGGCCGGACATTTTGATGTAAACACCGCTTATGCCGCTGTTAACCGCATAAGATGCGATGATATGAAACCGCATATTTATAAAACAAATGACGGTGGCAAAACCTGGCAGGAAATAGTAAAAGGATTACCCGATGATCCGATTAATGTGGTTAGGGAAGACCCAAAGCGGAAAGGATTGTTGTATGCCGGAAGTGAAAGGGCAGTATATGTATCTTTTGATGATGGCGCAAACTGGCAAAGCCTGAGGCTGAATATGCCTGCTACTTCCATTCGCGACCTCGTGATAAAAGATGACGATGTGGTTGTAGGCACCCATGGCCGGAGTTTTTGGATACTGGATGACATTACACCCTTACGGCAAATAACCAATACACTGGCTATTCAGGCTACGATACTTTTTCAGCCTCAAAATACCTACCGGGTAAGATGGGGCATGTACACCGACACGCCTATTCCACAGGAAGAGCCTGCAGGCCAAAACCCTCCGGATGGTGCCATGATCAACTATTTTCTGGCAGGCGACCAAACGGAAGTGACGCTGGAAATAAGGGATGCAAAAAATAACCTGGTACGTAAATACAGCAGTTTGGATACACTTTACCAAATTCCCAATAACAATGTACCACCCTACTGGATCAGGCCGCAGCAAATACTTTCTGCCCAAAAAGGTTCGCACCGCTTTACCTGGGACATGCGCTATACACCTGTAAATGAACCCGTTAGCTACCCAATTGGGGCCATTTACCAGAATACTGCACCCGATCCCAATTCACCTTTGGTAATGCCGGGCGATTATTCGGTTAAGTTAATTGCAGGCGGGCAAACCATTACCCAAATACTGAAAGTAAAAATGGACCCAAGGGTTACCACCCCTGTTTCGGATCTTCAAAAGCAACATGACCTTTCGTTAATCTGCTACAAAGGCAAATTAAATTGCATTGCCACCCTGAGTGAAATCAAATCTTTCCGCGATCAGTTACATGTGAAAATGATAGATGCACATCCTCCCCGGATAGAAAAATATATAGACCTCGAAAAGGAAATATCGTTGCTTGAAAACGCAGGTCCGGGTGTGCAGGAGCCAAATTTCAGCAGGCTTAAAAATACATTTTCGTCTCTTTTAAATATTTTACAGGATGCCGACCTGCCCCCAACCGATCAGGTAACAACATCAGTAGCCGAAAGTCAAAAGCAGCTTGCAACCTTAACAGCAAAATGGAAGGCGCTAAAAAATGAAAAATAACCGTAGAGAAGAGATTTTAGCAAATCTTACTAAAAGCAACTTTTTGAAAATCTGCCCATGCTCAGGGCTTTAAAGCAATCCTCAATATTTTAGGTTGAAAAACACCGCCCACCAATAGTTGATCTTTGTATCGCAAAGCAATGCTTGAACCTGACAAAAGGTTGCCAGCATCCATCAATATTTCATCCACACGATAGGTATCATTTCCGGAGGGGGTTAATTTCAACACCTGCGAAGGAGATAATGCGGCAGAATCTTTGGAATGAGAAACAAAGGCAAGCAGCTTCGGGTGCCCTGCAATCCACAGATTTCCCTCGGCATCCACATCAATATTATCAATTCCTGTTTTTAAGTTCAGTTTGCCGGCCACACTAAGTTGCCCTGTTGCGGTATTGCGGTTAAAGGTAAAAAGTGTTCGCCCGGTAGTAGTGGCCAAATACAGTTTCGTTTTATCATTTGATACATTAACCCCGTTGGCATAAAGCAACCCATCGAAAACGGTAGAAAATGCAGCACCATCGTAGTACAACAGCGAGGAAAAGGGAAGTTGCAAATACTCTTCCAGTACACGCATAACCCCGGTTTTGTACCCATGATCGTTGGTTACATAAAATTGATCAGGCGCCACGGCAACCACATCGTTGGGGCAGCACATTAAATTACTTTTAATACTGCTTTGGTGAATCAGCGTATCGCTTTTAAACTCGAATACTTCCACGTAATTACCGGCAGCATTATGGTTTACAACAAATAGAAACGACTTTCCATTGACCCTTAAAAAAGAGATGCCATGCGGGTGAAAGTCGCCTGTGTAGGTAATTGCAAGTTTGCGTGGTAGTTGGGCCGAATCGGGTTGCAGCAGGTAAATGCCATCGCCTGAGGGCAAACCTGACTGAATCTTCCAACGGTCGGCCGAAGAAATAAACACTAAACCGGTACTGTCATCAAGGTCCATATCTTCCGGGCCGGGAATACCATAATACGAGTTTGAAAGGCTTCCGTCGAGGTGGGGCCGAATGGTTTTAAAGGAACCGGCTACATAAAGGGTCTTGATTACCAGGAATATCAGGATAGCAACAACCGCAAGGAGAATCCACTTTTTTCTCATTTGGCAAAACAGGTTAAGAAATAAAGATAGGTGGAAGTTTATTTATATGAAAAAGTTATCGGGATGGATTTAAAGAAAAACAGCCTTGGGTATTGCATTTATAAAAAGGAATTTGTAGGTTTAAGTGCTCAATTTTTTTGCAAATGAACAACCACCTTGTTACTATCCAGGCCATATACGAAGCCTTTGGCAAAGGCGACGTTCCAACAATCCTCAGTTATCTTGATGAAGGGGTAGAATGGGAGGCCTGGCCCGACAATTATGCCCAAAAAAGCGGGGTTCCATGGCTTATTGCCCGAAAGGGAGTGGAGGATACGGTTGAGTTTTTTAAGGTAGTGGGGGAAATGAAATTCAACCAATTTCAGGTAAAAAACCTGATGGCCGGAGGAAACCAGGTTGCAGCAGATATTTTCGTGGAAGTTGAAATACCCTGGACGGGTGCCCATGTTACAGATGAAGAAATGCACTTATGGAATTTTAACGATGCCGGAAAGGTTACGCGGTTCAGGCATTATTGTGACACGGCAAAACATATTAAGGCTGCCGGGGTATCCATTTAGATTTTTTTACAGGGCATGAAGTTTATTTGGGCTTGAATACCGCATAGCAAATTGGCACTACGTAGCAATACAGCATAAGCAATTTCCAACCGGAAACGGATCCAGGGTCGCCTATTTTCATAAAGGAAAGCCCCGCTGTAACTGCAATGGAAATCCAGGCAAGGCCTTTCATCCATTTATTCTCATAAAATCCTTCGCTTTTTATTATGCCCGAACTTACAGCAGGAACTGCCCGGTTATATTGCTCGATTTTATTGTTTAATCCTTTCCAGAAATCAACAAATTCGGCAGAATCCTTAAATCCTTCAGGGAAAATAAGCATGGATTTTGAGGGCATTCGCGTACTCAGGCTTATAAAATCACTTTTTCCCGGATCATTATCAAGCGCTGCGTTTTCAATATGACCAAAAGGAATAAAAAAAACCTTGTGAGGATAAAGAAAGGTACTCCTGTTCAGGCTGATACGCACCCCATCCTCATCAAAGGAAGCCACCCCGCCTTCCATAATAACTTTGAAAATGGTAAATACAGTTGCAGCCATCATTAAAATAACGGAACCAATAATCAGGGAAAACTCTATTTCCTCAGACAATTTCTCAAGATCAAATGAAAACAAAACCGCCAGAAGAATGCCCATGTAAAGGATAGGAATAATAATCATACCCAATACCTGCTTCATAGTTTCGGTATACCTGATTCT
>Ga0116158_10006156_pt1 | contig 10057 bp, 7 predicted proteins | sample AD_UKC052_MetaG_FD_89883 | JGI IMG/M metagenome (GOLD analysis project Ga0116158, IMG submission 89883) | Active sludge microbial communities of municipal wastewater-treating anaerobic digesters from USA - AD_UKC052_MetaG | ecosystem: Engineered > Bioreactor > Anaerobic > Digestate | place: USA... | reverse complement strand
TGAACTCTACGTGCTCAACCGCGTGGCCCAGCTCAAAAGCTCGCTGCCCGCCGAGACGAAAACCACGGTGTGGCGGCTGACGTTCAACGCCTTCCCGATCATCGGCGTGAGCCTGACCAGCCCCGAGCGGGACATCATGGAGCTGTGGGAGAAGGCCCGCTACTATCTCAAGCCGCGCTTCCTGACGATCCCGGGCGTGGCCCGCGTGGATCTGGTGGGCGGCCGGACGCCGGAATACCACGTGATCGTCGATCCGGTGCGCCTCGCGGCGGCGGGGCTGGCCATGGGCGACGTGACCGCCGCGCTGGAGAAGAACAACGTGGTCGAGCCCGCGGGCTTCCACGCCGAGAACTACACGATCTACCTGGCGCTGGTGGACGGGCGCGTGAAGGGGCCGGAAGAACTGCTGGAAATGGCGGTCGCCATGCGCGACAGCCATCCCGTCCGCATCCGCGATTTCGCGCGGGTCGAGCGCGGGCCGGAGCCGGTCTTCAACGTGGTCAACGCGCAGGGGCGGCGGGCCGTGCTGATGAACATCCGCGCCCAGCCCAAGGGCAGCAGCATCCTCGACATCGCCAGACAGCTGAAGGAGCAGCTTGCCGAGGTGCGCCGGACCCTGCCCCCGGATATGGAGCTGTCTTTCTATTACGACCAGTCGCTGCTGGTTCAGGAGTCGGTTCGCAGCGTGTGGGAATCGATTTTCATCGGGCTGCTCTTCGCGGTGGTCATCCTCTACGTGTTTCTCAAGAGCTGGGGCAGCGTGCTGACCTCCATCGTCGTGATCCCGATCTCGATCCTCGCCACGGTCGTGGTGATGTTCGCCACGCGCATGACCTTCAACCTGATGACGCTCGGGGGCATCGCGGCGGCCATCGGCGTGATCATCGACGACGCCATCGTGGTGGTCGAGGCCATCGTGACCGAGTCCATGAAGGGCGTGCCGCGCCTGAAGGCGATCCGCAACGCGCTCTCCGACATCCTCCACCCGCTGGTGGGCTCGACGCTGATGCCGGTCGTGGTCTTCGTCCCGCTCGCCTTCCTCGACGGCCTTCCCGGCGTTTTCTTCCGCGCCCTGGCGCTGACCATGGTGGTCGCGCTGATGACGTCCCTCGTGCTGGCGGTGACGCTGACGCCGGCGCTGGCCTCCATCTTCCTGCGCGACAGCGCCCACATCGTGCACGGCCGAGCCCCGTCGCGCATGGACGTGGAGGGCGGGCCGGTGCTGCGCTTCCTGCTGGCGGTGTTCGGCTATCTGCTGAAAAAGGCCGTGCGCTGGCGCTGGCTCGCGCTGCTGCTCTTCATCGGCATGGGCTACGGCGGCTGGCACATCTACAGCAAGCTGGAGAGCGATTTCATGCCCGCCATGGACGAGGGCGGTTTCGTGATCGACTGCCTGACGCCGTGGGGAACGAGCCTGCAGGAGACCGACCGCATGATGCAGGAGGCCGAGGCCATCCTGTGCGCCACGCCCGAAGTCGAGGGCTACTCCCGCCGCACGGGGGCGCGTCTGGCGCTGGCCATCGCGGAGCCCAACAAGGGCGACATCCTCGTGAAGCTGCGCACGGACCGCACACGCGGCACGGAAGAGGTGAAGGCCGAACTGCGCCACAAGCTCAACGCGGCGCTGCCGGGCATCGAGTGGGAGCTGCCGGGGATTCTGGGCGACCTGCTGGGCGACCTGACCGAAGCGCCGGACCCCATCGAGATCAAGCTGTTCTCGACCGACACGCCCTGGCTGATGAAGAAGGCCCCCGAGGTTAAGGAGACCATCGAGAAGATCGCGGGCGTGGTCGACACCAGCGACGGGCTGAAGATGACCGGCCCGACCATCGGGTTCCGCGTGCGCAAGGATGACGCGATGCGCTTCGGGCTGAGCGCCCAGGACATATCCGCCGCGCTGAACACGGCGATGCTGGGCCGCCCCGCCTCGTCGGTGCTGGAGGCCGACCGGGTGGTGGCGGTGCGCGTGATGGCGGAGCCGGGGGCTCTGGACCGCATCGAGACGCTCAAGGAGATGCCGATTCGTACGCCCACCGGGCAGCTCGTAAAGGTCTCACAGGTGGCGGACATTGTGGAGGAGCCGGGGCAGCTCGAACTCAAGCGCGAGGATCTGCGCCAGCTTGTGGCGGTGACGGCGGCGCTGGAGGGCCGCGACCTCGGCAGCGCCATCGGAGAGATCAAGAAGACCCTCGACGCCGACCCAACCATTCCCAAGGGCGTCGTGGAGTTCGGCGGGCTGTACCACCAGCAGGCCGAGTCGTTCCGCAACCTGATGATCGTGCTGTTTCTGGCGGTCGCGCTGGTGTTCACCGTGCTGCTGATCGAGTTCCGCTCGTTCCGCGAGCCGCTGGCCATCGTGTTCGGCTCGCTGCTGGCGCTGTTCGGCACGGTGGCGGGGCTGGGGCTCACCGGAACCACGCTCAACATCGTGTCGTTCCTCGGCGCGATCATCGGCGTGGGCATCGTGGCCAAGAACGGCATCCTGATGCTGGACTTCGTGGAGAGCCTGCGGGCGACAGGGCTTTCCCTTGACGAGGCGCTGGTGCAGTCGGGGCGCCGCCGCCTGCGGCCGATCCTGATGACCTCGCTCTCGACGGTGCTGGCCATGCTGCCGCTGGCGTGGGGCATCGGCCACGGGGCCGACATGCTGCGTCCGCTGGCGATCGGTGTGATGGGGGCGCTTTGCATCTCCGTGCTGATCTCGCTTCTGGCGACGCCGGTCGTGTTCCGCATCTTGGCCGACATCGCGGGGACGCGGGCCGCGTTGCGGATCAAGCCGCACGAGGAGGCGTAAGCCGGGCGGAAACGTATCCGGTGGAGAACTGCGACTGCGGCCGCGCTTACTCGGAAAAGCACTGGTTCAAGCAGCCTGACGGAACCGAGATCCATGTGACGCAGAGGAACGAGAACGCCGCGATGGAGTTTCTGCGCACCCGTCCGGCAGACAAGCCGTTCCGCCTGACGCTTGCGTTTTTCGCGACGCACGCCGAAGACGCGAACCCCAAACAGTCCCTGCCGCAACCGACGAGCATGGGCCTGTAGTGTGAAGGGTGAAAAGCCGTTATACCTGATGTCCGGGGATCGGCTCGACCAGGCTCGCACCTTGACTGTAAAATTGTTACGTCTATGTAATCGAACCGTCATGCGGCGGTCATGCGTAGGTTTTATGTTGCAACCATGAAAGACGTTTCCTACTGTGTCGGTTGTGAGATCAGGTCACCCCGGCTGTCGGTACGCCGCGCCGCGTCGGTTTATGTGTCTGTATCTGTCTTCTGTTTTATTGCCTTGGCCTTCAGCGTGGCCGATCTTGGAGCTTCGGCTGGCGAGGTGCCCCGGAATGCGGAACAAGCGTTCTCGTTTGTTGTTACGGCAGATCCTCGCCAGGAGGGGTCGTCATGGCGGAACGCGTTGCGTGAAATCAGGGACATGACGGTCAATGCGGAACCGGCCTTTGCACCGCCAAGCTGGGTGATTGTCGCTGGTGATATAGACCCCGCACGGAAACGCTTCGAGGACTACACGACAGTCTTTTCGGATACCGCGTCAAGGCCGCCCCTCGTACCCGTTGTCGGCAATCACGACACGGAGTTCGGTGATTTCACGTTCATCCGTGATGTCATGATTCCCTCCATTCGTGGCGTTGTCAGGCGAGAGCCTGACTCTTGTGATTACTACTTTGACTACAGGAATGTCCGGATGATCGTCGTAGACGCTTATACGAAAAGCGGGAAGAAGGGGGTGATCAGGAAAAGCGGGCGAGAATGGGTGAAGAACACAGTCGAAACTGCGCCAGTCTCAATCGATCATATCTTTCTCTCCTTTCATGAGCCTGCGTTTCCTCGCGGACGGCATTTGAAGGACTCATTTAATGAGGACATCCCACAGCGCGACGCTTTCTGGCGGATGCTGATCTCGTGCGGACGGGTGAGAGCTGTTTTTGTCGGCCATACTCACGGTTACAACCGGCTCCGCATTCTGAATCCAGAAAGCGCGGGAGCCAATGACGCTGCCGCATTTCCAGACGATGAAGGCGGCATCTATCAAGTGGATGCGGGCGCGGCGGGCCATGGCGCGACCAACACGTTTGTGAGGGTGCAAGTGGAGGGTAAGAACGTTTCATTCAGGACGTACGAAGCCATTAACGGCCCAGACCAACCTTTCTTCGAGTGTGACCGGTGGGAGCTTTCGATGCCGGGTGATAAAAGTGGGCAATAGTGGTATAGGCGAATCGTTTTCGTGCCGGAACGGGGGAATGGATGCGTAACCCTTTTTGTTTGACGATCTTCAGTTCTCTCTATCCCAAGCGATTGTTTGTTTTTCTTATCGCCTTGTGGATACTTACGCTTGCGGGAATTCAATCTGTTCCTCTTGAAACGCACGAGTCCTTCGTGCTCGCCACCACACAGGAAATGAATTCAAGCGGGGATTACTTGATTCCCCATTACAATGGCGAACTGCGGCTGAACAAGCCTCCGCTTAATTATTGGGTAACTCTGCTTGTCTCTGCAATCGACCCGGTGAATTCTGACATTCAGATCTTTCATGGAAGGGCAGTCTCGCTGTTGGCTGTTCTGGTCATGGTTTTGCTCACGGCGCATGCCGGCATAGCATTATATGGACGTGAAACCGGGATTCTAGCCGCATTGATGCTCATGGGGTCAAACAGTTTGCTTAACTTGTCCCACAACGCCAAGCCAGACGTACTCTATGCGGCTTTATGCATCCTTCAACTTTTTGCATGGGTGGATGCCTGGAGAGCGGATAAAGCGGTACGGCAGACAAGCGGCGCGTTGCTCGGCTGGGTTGCGGCCGGCCTCGCTACACTTACGAAGGGGCCACAGGTTCCAGCCGTTTTTTTGATGGGCTTTATAGCGTTTCTGGTATGCGGGCCTGACCGTCGGCGCGTGTTCAGGATTTTGCGGCCTTTTAGCGGGGCTGTCGTGTTCTGCTTTCTTGTGTTGCCTTGGTGGTGCCTTCTTCAACAAAAGTTGCTCACAATAGGTGCGAGCATTTCCGATAGCCAGCTTTCTGGATCGTTGCTTCATAATCTTGCCAGTTGGCGGGAACTGCTGAGTTTCTATTACGTTTGGGTGCCTGTCGCTCAAATGCTCCCCGCCAGCCTGCTTCTCGTGATGCTTATCCCCCGGCTGGAGGAGATAAAAAAGGCAGTCATGTGCCCACCGACAAGACTGCTGGTCTACGTGAGCATAACCATGCTCATTCTATTCACATTTGGCGGACATTACCGGAAACACTACACCCTTCCTCTTTTGCCAGTGTTCTCAATCCTGCTTGCTAATAGTGTCCGGTTCGTTCAGTTTCAAGGGTTCGGTGAAAGCTGGAAGAAGTTCCTTGTCTCCGCAGCTGTCGCTGGTGCCCTTCTCTGTGCCGGTTTTATGGTTTGGGCGGGCGCATACGTTACGGTGGCACTGTTTTTGGCCGTGAGTGTTCTGATCGCCCGTGCGCTGATGCAGGAGATGACCGACTCTTTCCGCGAAAGCCCCTTGTTCGCCAAACAGCTGATGGTGATTGCCACGGTCCTCGTCGTACTGGGCGCAGGATTCAATGCCTACCGGCCATCGCTGCAGTGGCCGATGAGGCAGCAGGAATTCAAGAGACGGGTCGGCGCAATGCTCGCGGAAGACGATCAGCTCATTTGCTGGAGAACTTCTGTCAATGTTCTGCCCTATTTTGCCAAGCGGCAGGTTATTGCCTTTAAAGAAGCAGACGCATTGGAACGCTATGTAATGGCAAATCGAAGGCGACATGCGCTCTTCGCCATCCTGCCAACTTGCGAGATGCTGTCCATTAACGAACATTTCAGTACCCGTCTGAAGTGTTCCGTCGCAGACAAAAAGGAGCGAGAAAACGTAAGCGTCAGAGAGAAAGGACTGAGTTGTGTTGAAATATTGGGGCTACGGGAACCCCCTGTGAAGTAGAGGGGCGTGACGCCGTCGTCGATAAACAAATTATAGAGGCTGGACGGCATGGCCTTTATTTTGGCAGCACGTACGATTTGTACCACTCAACAAATCTGGGGATGCCGATCTGTATTGTCGTCGTCGTTTCGTAGCCGGTTTTCGCATGCAAACGGTCGATGCTCGCCCACGTCGCATGCACATCGCCATCTTGCATAGGCAGGCATTCGAGGAGTGGTCTGATGCCGAATGCGCTGGATAAGATATCAATCACGTCCAGCAATCGCTCCGACTTGCTGTTGCCGATGTTAAAAATCTCGTAACGGTCAAATGAGCTCCCTGTAATACATCTGACCACACCTTCCACGACATCGTCGATATAGGTGAAATCTCTCTGCATGTCTCCGTAGTTAAAAAGTTTGATCGGATGGCCTTGCGTCAGTGCGTCTGAAAAGAGATAGAGGGCCATGTCGGGACGGTACCAGGGGCCGTACACAGTGAAGAAGCGCAGGCCGATCGTCTGAAGGTTATAGAGATGAGAATAAGAATGTGCCATCAGTTCGTTAGCTTTTTTAGTGGCGGCGTAAAGACTTACGGGGTGGTCAACAGATTGGCGCTCAGAAAACGGAAGAACTTTGTTTCCCCCGTAGACGGATGAAGACGACGCATAGACAAGGCGGGGGGCCGAGACGTGGCGGCAACACTCCAACACGTTCAGGAATCCCTCAAGATTGGCTTTCTGATAAGCGAAGGGATCCGTAATTGAATATCGCACGCCTGCCTGCGCCGCTAAATTCACGACGCAGTCAGGACGGCAATCTCGAAAGATCTGTGTCAATGCCTGGTAATCGCAAATGTCCTGCTCATGAAACACAAAACGGCCAGAGCCGCCGTTTATCCAATCGAGAACGTTTAACCGGTCACGCTTCAGTTGAACACTGTAATAGGGATTCACATTATCCACGCCTGTGACGACGTGCCCGTCTCGCATAAGTCTGCTTGTCAGATGGAATCCAATGAATCCGGCAGCACCTGTAATAAGAATCCGCATGTGTGACCTGATTTTAGAAGATTATCGCGCCGCCGAGTGCGCGGCGCGTGACATTTGTTCGGCTATTCCTTGCCCTTTGATAACAATGTGCCGTCGGCCAGGTACTCGACCTCCATCTTCGTGCCGGCTTGATCGTAGGTGATCGCATAGATCACCTTGCCGTCTTTCATCTCCTGCTCCACTTCGATGATTTTGCAGCCTGCGACCTCTTTTTCCGCTAGTGGCTTGACCGCAGCAGGAAGATCGCGCATCGTGATTTCCTTGTCGCACCCTTTCTCCCCAAAGACTGCGCAGCCGTTGCCCAGCGCCAGTGACAAGGCTAAGCCTGCTAATGAAAAAGCGCATTTGACCGTTCTAGGATTCATGTGGATGTGTCCAGCTTTCTGCCTGTTGTTGATGAATGCCGGGTAGACCACAGGCGAGTCTTTCCGACAGAGCATTCAGAGATTTTTTTTCGAGGGAGTCGGGGTCGAGCTTCGGCAAGGTGCCGGAAGTGTCAGGACAAAGGTGGAACCTTGGCCTAACGCACTGGAGAATGTGATGGTGCCGCCGTGCGCTTCGACAATGGTCTTCACGATGCTCATGCCGAGGCCGAGGCCTTTCTCGGCGCGAGCATTGCGGCTTCGGTAGAGACGCTGCCAGACGAGGGCATGCTCGTCTTCGGGGATGCCGATGCCGGTGTCCGCAACGGTCAATCGGACGAGCCCTTGTCCGCTTTCGAGCTCGACACGAACGCTTCCGCCGCGCGGCGTATATTTGATCGCGTTGTCGATGAGGTTGGCTACCGCCTGAGAGAGTTGGACCGGGTCCCCATCAATCAGCACCTCGCCGTCAGGAAGTGCGGCATGCAAGTTAACTCCCTTGTCTTCTGCCATGACGGTATAGAGGTCGGCGACCTCCGAAACGATCTTCTTCAGATCGTGGCGCCGGATGTCGAGTTTGAGGAGGCCGCTCTCCATGGCCCGGACGTCCAGCAGATTTTGGAGTTGGAGTCGGGCGGCGTCGCAGTCCTCGATGATGTCTCCGAGTACGTTGAGCAACGTTTCCTGTGTGGCGGGCGGCTGGCGGGCGCGTAGAGCATGTTCGGCCGCGCCGCGGATTCGTGTCAACGGGGTGCGGAAGTCATGCGCGACATTATCGAGTGTGTCCCGCATGGCTGCGATGAGCGCAGCATTTTTATGGACCACCCGGTCGAAAAAACAGCCCAGGGCGTCGAGTTCGGCGATGCGGCTCCTGATGCGAACGGTGTCGGCTTCGCAGATCTCGCTCGCGAGGATTCTGGACATGTCGGCATTGAGGTGCCGGATGGGCCGCATGGTGATAATGAACATCCAGAGTCCGTTGGTCAGCGTAAAAAAGGATGCTAGCGCGAAGAAAGCCAGCGAGGTGCGTATGAGACGGCCATCCAACGCTTGCTCGCGTGAGGTGCTTTTGGCCACTTGGAGCACGCGGCCGTCCGGCTGGCGCGTCGATTTCAGTTGCAGGTGGCGCTGATAGGCGGGCAGGTAGATTTCGCGCCAGCCGTCCTTTGGGATCGCGTTCGACGGCTGTACTTGCCTAGTGTTCCAGCCGCCCGGGAAAGCAAAATCCTTGGGCTGGCTGGCTGCATAAACGACGCGGCCGTCCGCGCCGAGCACGCGGATCGCGAAGAGCGTGGAGGATGGGTAGTTTTCAATGGCCACCTCTTCTGCTAGCCAGTTGCCCGAGGTGTTGTTGCGGAGGATCTCGGCGTATTCGAGCGAGTCGCTTCGGATGTCGTCACGGTCAAATTCCCGTGCCGACTCTGAAAGGATGCGGCTATTGACAATATAGAGTATGAGCGCGCAGAAACCAAAGACGGCGAGGTAGCTCAGGCTGAGATAAACGAAAAAAGAATATTTTCTTTTAGACGTGCCCATTAAAGACATAGCCGACTCCTCTGCGTGTTTCGATGAGCGCGGTTTGGAAAGGGGCGTCGATCTTGTTGCGGAGACGACAGATTAAGGCGTCGACGATGTTGGATTGCGGGTCAAAGTGGTAGTCCCAGACCTGGCGCAGGATAACTTCCTTGGTCAGAGTTCGACCGGCGTTACGCATCAGAAACTCCAACAGGGCGAACTCTTTCGGGTTGAGGCTGATGGGTACGCTATCGCGCGTGACGCGACGGAACGCCACGTCAAGGGTGACACCCGCGAGCGCGAGGGTGTCTCCGGACACGGTTCGCGCCTCGGGCGAACCCCAACGGCGGGTAATAACAGAGAGCCGGGCCAGGAGTTCGGAAAAGGCGAACGGCTTCGTCAGATAATCGTCCGCGCCCGAACGGAGACCGGTGACGCGCTCGTCGACGGCTTTCCTCGCGCTGACAATGATGGCCGGCGTCGCGTCGCCTTTCTGACGGGCGGACTTAAGGACGGACAGCCCATCCATTTCCGGAAGGGTGAGGTCGAGGATGACGGCGTCGTAGCGGCCGTTCAGCCACAGGGAGAGACCGTCAGCTCCGCTGGGAGTGTCGTCAACGACGTGGCCCTCCTGGCGGAGCCCGTTACTGGTGAACGAGCGGATACGCTCGTCGTCCTCAATGACCAATAGCCGCATGGTACACTCCACGATGATAGAGTGGCTGGCACACTTCCGTTCGCACCGATGCGAGACAAAATGAAACAGCCAAGATCATAAGATCAAGTTCTAACTACGCCTATCGTATCGGGCAGTCGCATGATATGAAAAGAAAAAAACACAGCAAAAACGGGTCCGTCAACAAGCAAGCATGATTATACCTAAACAACCAGGTAAGACAATGATTCGTGATGTCCGCAGGCGGGATTCCTCCAGCAAAGAATGTTCAGTATGAACGGCATGAGACAGGGATGGTTTTTAGAGCGGCCAGGCTGTCCGAGAGTTGTCTGCGGATGTGTGAGGATGAGAACTCGGCATCATAGAGAATCTTCGCAGCGTGTCCTCGCTGTGCGAGAGCATCAGAGTGTGTGGCCCACTCAGCGACTTTCGCGGCCAGTGCATGCGGGTCGCCGGGGGACACGAAGGCTATGGATTCAGAGGAGAAGGCTCCTTGCGGGTAGGCATCGGACAGGCGTGTGATGACGGGCCGTCC
>Ga0116158_10006154_pt1 | contig 10062 bp, 15 predicted proteins | sample AD_UKC052_MetaG_FD_89883 | JGI IMG/M metagenome (GOLD analysis project Ga0116158, IMG submission 89883) | Active sludge microbial communities of municipal wastewater-treating anaerobic digesters from USA - AD_UKC052_MetaG | ecosystem: Engineered > Bioreactor > Anaerobic > Digestate | place: USA... | reverse complement strand
GATAGTATTCATCTTTATGCCAGGCAAGTTGCTGTGGCGAAGGAACCGCGTTTTGTGCCAAAAGCGCCGGCCAGCTGCAAACGGTAAAAGCTGCAATAAAAATGAACCGAAATAAAAAAGCCCCCATATCTAATCCTTTTAATAAATAAGGAAGTAAAGATAGGGGGGGCGGCAAAATAGGAGAACCCTACTTTTTCCGGGATTGAATAAACTTATTGACACCGATATAAAAGCCCATATTGCTCACATTTAATTCAATACTTCCTGCCCTGCCAAAATAACCTGCACCACCACCGAACACACCACGTAATTCCAGGTAATTTTCATCAACATCGGGCCTCCATGAATTATCAGCATACATTTTTTTTATATCGCTATAAACAAATGGTACCCCGGCCAGCAAAAAAGGCTTAAAACGGTGCTTTTTATCTACGGAAAAATAATAGCGGGCCATAGGTGCTATGCTAATATCAAAATAATCTACATCCACACTGTACTGTGTACCAATTCCATAATCTAAATGGTAAAAACCAATATTGGTTTGAAGACCAACCATGAAGCCGCGCTCTGCAAACCAACCATACGAACCCGCCATGTGAAGCCCATATAAATTACTGAAATTATTTGATTTAAGTGCATTTTGCGTACTATACATATCTATTTTGGCTATTAATATCTGAAGGCCTGCCTGCCTGTTACCTTTTTCTACCGGGTTAAAAGCGGGTTGGGCAAAGCAAAAAAGCGAAAACCAACTGGCAATAATAGTCAGGGTAAAAAAATTTCTCATTAAGGTTTGATTTTGATTTATTTCTATTTTCCTTGTTTAATGCCCTTCATAATCGGGAGGGCACGCCAACCTTCCATAATTGATGCTGAAATAAAAATTAACCAGAGTTTACCCGCAATAATCCTTGCCTTTTCAACAAATAAAGTTAGGGTCAGATTACCTTTTAAGTGTTGCTCAAATGGTAACAGGAGAAACGTTTAAAATTTCACGTTTCTCGTTTGCCTTTTCACAGTTAACTAAGCACCCGTTAGGACAGGAGGAAGCAAAAAACGGCAGCCTACTTTTTCCGGGATTGAATAAACTTATTGACCCCGATATAAAAGCCCATATTGCTTACATTCAGCTCAATACTGCCTGCTTTGCCAAAATAACCTGCACCAGCACCAAATGTTCCCCTCAGTTCAAGGTATTCCCTATCCAAATCGGTAGTAGTACTTTGCGTATAATCGGTTGATTGCTGAGAATAAACAATGGGCAGCCCCGCAAATAAAAAGGGCTTGAACCTGTGCTTTCTATCGATGGTAAAATAGTAACGGGTCATGGGGGCAATGCTGAAATCAAAGGCGTCCTGCTGATAGCCCCATTGTTCTTTGGTAGCAAATTCGTCGTGGTAAAATCCCACATTGGTTTGCAGGCCGATCATCCAGCCCCTTTCCACAAACCAACCGTAGGATCCTGCCACGTGCAAACCATAGGTCTTTTCATCGTCATTAATACTAAGCGCTGTCCAGCTTCCGTACATATCGGTGGAGGAAAGCATCATTTGCAGCCCTGCCTGTTTATTACCCTTTTCCACAGGATTAAAGGTTGGCTGTGCAAATACAGAAACCGAAAAGGCAACGGAAGCCAATAAGAGGGTAAAAGTTTTTTTCATAAATAATTGGTTTAGGTTCGAAATTATTACGAGGGTTGTTACTTCGTTGTTAATGCAAGGCTATTAACAATTGTTTTTATTGCAGTTTCTCATTGTCCTTGTGGCGGGTAATATCCCTGATATTCTTTTTTTCAAAATTCTTTTCCAGCGCGCTTGTTAAATCTACCCCCGTTTGGTTGGCAAGGCAAATTAATACCCAAAGAACATCGGCCATTTCATCGGAAAGTTCCTTTCCCTTATCACTTTCCTTAAACGATTGCTCACCGTATTGGCGAACCATCAGGCGGCTCAGTTCGCCCACTTCTTCCATCAGTATACCCAGGTTGGTGAGTTCATTAAAATAGCGGACGCCAACGGTTTTAATCCATTCGTCAACCTGTTGCTGGGCATTTTCGATTGTCATGATTTAAAAATTTATGTTTGAGGTTTCGGGTTTGAAGTTTATTGTTGGCTGACCGATAGACTAAGGATTAAATAATTAATCATGCATCAGGAAAGTTTACATTATGCCTGAATACCCTACTTCAGATAGAAAACTGTATCAATGAAAAATAATATACCATCATTTACAAGGACATTTTCATCATGAATATCTTCCAGAATAATACCCAATTCGTCATTAACATAATCATTGTTACGGATGATACGAAAACCATTGGCTTCTAAAAATGTCTGAACTAGTAATAAATCTGTAGTTTCAGAAATATGAATATAGGATTGCCTGACCACTGCAAAAAGGATATGCTCATCCTTGTAGAATCCGGTTAGCTCATATGCTGTATTGGGGAAAAAGTAATTATGCATTAAAAGACTATGAAAATAGTCTGTCCAACTGGCGTAAAAAATGGCATCATTGAGTTTTATAACAAAATTGCTATCGATGTCAAGATAAACCTTTTGCTCTGCACCTCTTGTAAGATATCTGGATTCATCAAGATCGTTAAACCAAAAGTTATTCTGATCAATCCATTCCTTTAATTTCTGCTCTTCTTCTCCTTTTGACTGCTTGATTTCTTCAGTTTCTCCACCTGTTTGCGTGCCTGATCTAAGGAAACGGGCCGCTGCCTGGATAAAACTACTTTTTGAGCCTCCGCCAGTTCCTGAAATGATATTTTGTAATTCATATTTAGAAACCATTTAACTACAAATATAGGTAGTAATAAAATTAAAGGTTTTCCACTTCCTCGCTTTTCCAATCACCACACATCCTGTCCCCCTCGCCCAACAACAGTTTACTGACTAATTGACTTATTGACTTCCTAAAACTCCTTTAGCTTCGTATCCATTATAATCGTCACCGGCCCGTCATTAACCAATGCCACTTTCATATCAGCACCAAAAATACCGGTAGATACCGGTTTGCCAAGGTCCTGAGTCAACTGCTTAACAAATGCCTCATAAACAGGTATCGCAATATCGGGTTTTGAAGCCCGTATATAGCTCGGACGGTTTCCCTTTTTGGTGGAAGCGTGCAGGGTAAACTGGCTGATAACCAGAATGCCCCCATGCACATCCTGTACGCTCAGGTTGGGTACACCCTCCGAATCATTAAATATGAGCAATTGAACAATTTTCCGGCTCAGCCATTCAATGTCCTCGTTGGTATCGGCATCTTCTACCCCGACCAAAACGAGTAAACCCATACCAATGGAGCCATTAACGGTTCCTTCAATGGTAACCGATGCTTCTGAAACCCTTTGAATAACTACACGCATAATCCGCAAAGAAAAGATTTGAACGTTACATTTGCCAATATGGATATTTTGAAAGCTGAATACATCATCAGCAGGCCCGATGTGGCACAATGCCCGGAAGCAGACCGCCCCGAGTTCGCCTTTATCGGCAGGAGTAATGTAGGCAAAAGTTCGCTCATTAATATGCTTACCGGGCAAAAAGGGCTGGCAAAAACCTCGAATGAACCTGGAAAAACCCAACTGATCAACCATTTTGGCATTGCAAGCCGCAGAAAATTACATAGCAAGAGCCTTGATAACTGGTACCTTGTAGATCTGCCCGGATACGGATATGCCAAGGTTAGCCAGAAAAGCAGGAACCGGTGGGAACAGATGATTGAAAACTATATCCGCAAGCGCGAAAACCTGGCCAACCTGTTTGTGCTGATTGACAGCAGGCATACCCCACAAAAAATTGACCTCGAGTTTATAAATCAATTGGGTGAGTGGGGAATACCATTTGCTATCGTTTTTACCAAGGCCGATAAAGAAAAGCCCGGCGCTGTAAAACGCCATGTGGATTTGTTTTTACAAAAACTTGCCGAAAACTGGGAAATGCCTCCCCCCCATTTTCTTACGAGCAGCGAAACGAGGCAGGGACGTGAGGAAATGTTTGAATTCCTGGAAAACATCATTGAAAACGCATGATTACCTTCAATTTCCTAATTTAGCCGAAAATATAATTTCACCAATATGCGCAAGCTAACCTTTGTAACCGCCATCCTGTTTGTATTTGCGATCCCGGCCCTCAGTCAGAATTTTGAACCGGCACCAAGCGCTTTGCAGGAAAAACTGGAAAATGCCCTGAAAAGGTACGGAACCATTGAAAGGGTGTACCTGACAGATAAGCAGAATAAAACCATTGAAGCAAAACCCGGAAAAGAATATTTTACCTGGGTAGTGTATAAAAAAAGTTCAGACGCCGTTCGTCGGCAAATGTTTATACAATTAGGGCCACAGGGCGAAAAGTTGAAAATACATTACCCCAAATTCAACCAGGCCATCAGCGACGCAGATAACCAGGCATTTTTTATTACCATGGTTGCTCCTCAAGATACAGGAACCCCGTTTGTAACCTATAAAGTGGATGCAAGCCCCGATGCTACGGTTTACATTTACGAAAGCACACGCGGATTTAAACGGGATTAGTACAGGAAATTTCAGGGATAACCATCCTATGAGGCTTATTGAAAACAATAAGCCACTTACAATAAACAGGGAGCCTTTTGGGGTTCCCTGTTCAGTTTACAATCTTATTGGCACAACTGCTGCTAGCAAATGCTTCGGGCTTGGCCTTAAAGGCAAATCCCATACCCAAAATATAACCCATGGCCTCGCGGAGGGCTTCATTGCTTTTGAAAGAAGGGTTGGTATTAATATCGGCATGAACTTCCATATCCACGTCATATAATGTAAAAAGGTCGCACAACTCATATGCAACCTCTATACTTTTGGCAACTTCCACAAGCATGCGTTCCTTTATACTGTACTTGTGGGTGGTTTTTTCATTGTGAATAAACATAAATCCGCCCGAACGCTCCCTGAGAAAGACAATTACTGTGGCAAATTCAGTGTCTTTTCCCTTCACCTGGCTGTCGGTGCCAATGCAAACCTTTAACCGGTGGCCTGTGGAAGTTTCCCTTTTGATGGTTTCTTCCACTGCCGATTTGATGGGTAAATGGATGGATTCTCCATTAAATTTTCTCCAGTACATAAAAAGAAGTTTTCCGAAGTTAAAGCCAAAAACGCCTTACATCCCGGAAAAACAGGTTAACTGTTTATGAACAAGTGGGGAAAACCACCGGCAATTCTAATAATTTCCAACAGAAAGCATTACAAGTGTACAGGCTTCGATGGCATTAATTCCATTTTGGCGTAGGAGCAACTCCAATTCATGGTTTTCGGTACCGGGGTTAAAAATAACCCTAACCGGCTTTAAATCAACAAGATACCGATAATAAGCCTGTTGGTGATAGGGATTAAGGTAAAGAGTAACGGTATCAATAGAACCCCAATCTCCCGCAACGGTTTCAATGGGCGTATCGCCAACCATAGCCGCTTTGGCACCAAGGGCAAAAACTTCGTGGCCATGGGCCTTTAATTTTAAAATGGCCATATTACTATACCTGTAACTGTGGGCAGAAGCCCCGAGAACCAACGTTTTCTTACCCATAATCATCTTTAACCCCATACAGGAATTCCTTTTGCAAAATTAGCCGGATTGAATGCCAAAATATTTTTTCTTTCCCATGCAACGAATCAAAATAACCAGTTGTCTTACTACTTTATAAACCACCACTAACTGCAAAAGGCCGCCTGTTTCAGGCGGTCTTTTTTATTTTCATCTAAAAATTGCTGAATTTTTTGTAAAAAAGGCAAGATTGAGTTTAACAAGACAGCCGCTAACCTTGTTTCCTGCCTGTTTGGTCCGGATCTTTTGAAATTGACTTTTTTTATTCGACCATAAAAAGAATGAATGCCATTTTACAAAAAAAGGGAAGGGGTATTTCCAGATTTGGAAACACCCCTTCCCTTTTTCATAAATCCTTTTATACCTAACTACTTTTCAGCCCCTTCAGGAACAGCGGCAGGTGCGGGTGCAGCCTGTTCTGTTTGGTCAGGGCGGCTCCCGGCCTGGGTATTCCTTAGGTTTTTCCAGCTATTTCCATCAATAAGGAATGCAGCAATAAACCATACAAACAGGATAAGGGGAACAACGATTGTCATAATCATATTGCGTATTTCATCGCCAAGGTGCATAAAATACGAAGTAATGTAAAATGCTTTGGCAAGTGAAAGGATTGTTACGATTCCCTTGATAAGCAAAACAGATGTATGACTGCCATGACCGATTTTATAAATCAGCAAACCCAGGCAAAGCTCAATGATGGTAATTACAGAAAGAAGAATAGTTACCTTTTTAACCGTTGCATAAAAGGCACTGTCATCATGCGTTGAGGCAAAACTAATTTCGTCGGATGCAAGTTGGTGACCCATTTTTATTTAATATTTTAGATTTAATTTTTTAATATTTATAATCCAAATCTCAAATTCCAGATTTCAGATTTTCAATCCAAATGACCTTTTGGAATTTTTGCTTTTTTTGGAATCTTCTGTTATATAAGGTAAAAACAAAGGAAAACAAAAACCCAAACCAAATCCACAAAGTGCCAGTACAATCCGGCTTTTTCAATCATTTCGTAATGGCCGCGCTGATCGAAATGACCAAGCTTGGTTTTGAGGTACATAATAATATTAATAGCTACCCCACTAAGTACGTGAAATCCGTGGAAACCGGTGATACCAAAAAAGAATCCACCAAATGCTACAGGTCCGGGCAGGGTAACGGCGTGACCATCGTGCATCATGCCTGGAACTTCGGGGCCCCATGGATTCATCCGAACGGTAGTTCCCAGGGGAACTACTTCGCCATTCAACAGAACATGGTTGTCGCCTGTAATCAGGTGGGTCCATTCCCATGCCTGGCAGGCAAGAAACGCAATTCCACCTACAATGGTCCAAAGCATATACTTTTCTACCCCCTTGCGGTTCATTTTGTGGCCTTCATGCACTGCAAGCACCATGGTAACCGAACTGATGATGAGGATAAAGGTCATGAGGCTTACAAACGCCAGTGGCAGGTTGGCATGCCCCATACCCGGAAATGCATTAAAAACATGGTTTGGATCGGGCCAGTAATTGGCACTAAAGCGAATGGTACCGTAGCTGATCAGGAAAGCGCCGAAAGTAAAGGCGTCGCTCATCAGGAAGTACCACATCATCAGTTTGCCATAACTTAGGTTGAACGGGCTTTTTCCCCCTCCCCACCATTTGGTGCCTGCCGGAATTGCTGCTGTTGCCATAATTTGATTTGCTGAAATTAATTAGCCTGTAAAAGTGTGGCAAAAATAAGTGTCGGGGGTATAAAAGTCACAGAAACGTAAAACTTTTTATTGTAGATACCTCTGCCAGGCCTTAATAAGGTGAAATAATGAAAATAAATGAGGAGGCTAACTTACCAGTGTAAGGAAAACGAACAGGTAAATCCAGAGAAAATCAACAAAATGCCAGTAAGTAGCAGCCACCTCGGCCCCAACCGGGCTATAAACCCGGCTTTTACTGCTGAATGCCCTGCGTAACATAAGCAACAAAGTAATGACCCCGCCCAATACGTGGGCCATATGAACACCCGCAATTACTGCAAGAAAGGAGCCTGAAACATTGCTCCCGGGTCCAACCAGCTTAATTCCATTATCGTTAAGCGTTTGAAAACCAATCCATTGCATGGCAATAAAAGCGCATCCCAAAAATGCCGTTACTAACAATAAACGGCGATACACATCCATCCTGCGGTCTTTAAATTTTCTGACTGCCCATTGCATGGTAACACTGCTCAGCAATATTACTATTGTGCTGTACATAAAAATCGCCGGTAAATCAAAACCCTGCCAGTTCACCTGATTCCGCTTTACGATATATGCACTGGTAAAACCCGCAAACATCATTACTATACTCCCCATGGCTACCCATAGGGTAAACTTGTAGGGATGAATTCTTCCTTTTTGTTCCGACATAAAATATAAAATTCCAAATAAACAAATCCCAAATTCCAAATCCGGGGCCTAAAATGTCATTCCGACGTTAAAAGGAATCCCGGATCAGGAATCCTATATACCGAGACACCTCCTTCGTCGGTGTGATGACACTAATCCAAATACCAAATGAACAAATTCCAAATACCAAATGAACAAATTCCAAATACCAAATGAACAAATCCCAAATACCAAATGAACAAATCCCAAATCCCAAATGAACAAATCCCAAATACCAAATGAACAAATCCCAAATCCCAAATGAACAAATCCCAAATCCCAGATTTGCTTTCCAAATCTCATTCAAACAACAACAATTGGTTAGCCAAGGTTCTTAAGAATTGCAGAAAGAATTTTTTTAAGCTGAAAACATTCATCAATTAACGCCATCCTTGCCCTGTTTAATTCCTCATTGTTGCCTGTGTTTAACAAATCCAGCCAATGAATAGATTCTTTGGCTTCCTTTCTGGCAATTTTAATTCTATGCCTCAAATCACCTTCTCCCAACTTTTCATTTGCCTCAATATAATTCGCTCCAACAGAACCACTTGAACGTACCAATTGCCGGATATCAGCCTGGTTAACCAAATCCCATTCCACCTTTCTGCAAAAAAGTCGAACGTTTTTGGCGAAATCATGGCACCGCTGTTCCAATGGGTCTTCAAAAAGGGGATTATTGGTGTCCTCCATTTTCATTTTGTCCTAATTAACTCCCAAAGTTTCCCTCCACCTGCCGCAAGGCAGTCTTTGGGATTTGGAATTTAAATATTTGGAATTTCCTAACCAACCTGATGCATTTTATCTGCCAATAAACTAATCAGTACTACCGGCAAATAAATATAACTGCTAAACATTACCCTCCGTGCCGCCTTTACATCCATTTCCCTGTACAACCTGATACACTGAATAATCATAGCCAGGTTGGCAGCCAGCAAAAACCACATGCTCGACTGACCACTGATGCCCGAATAGTAAGGCATAAATCCCAGGGGAACCATTAACACTGAATAACCAATAGCCTGAATAGCGGTATTGCGGGTGGGTTCATTCTGATTGGGTAACAACTTAAAACCGGCTTTATCATAATCCCGGTGGGCCACCCAGGCAATTGCCCAGAAATGCGGAAACTGCCAAAGAAACTGTATGGCAAAAAGTACCCAGCCACCTGTGGTAAACCCATCGGCCCCGGCAACCCAGCCTATCAATATGGGAAATGCGCCCGGAAATGCACCTACAAGCACAGATACCGCACTCACTTTTTTTAGCGGCGTATAAATAAAGCTATACAAAAACCAGCTTAAAAGGGAAACAAGTGCCGCCTCGGGGTTGAAATAGTTCCACAAAATGAAAAAACCAAACAACAGCGAAACAACGGCGAATGCCCAGGCTTCTGAAAGCCCCATCCGCCCTGCCGCTATTGGCCGCGAACCGGTTCGCTTCATTAAGGCATCCGATTCCTTTTCATAAATCTGGTTGATGGTATTGGCGCTTCCGGTAACCAAAAAGCCTCCCAATGCCAGCAGCAAAACCATTTTCAGGTTAAACTCTATATTGGGTACAAGCAGGTAAGCCATTACACTGCTGAAAACCACTGTAATGTTCAGGGTGAACTTTACGAGTTCTTTGTAATCGCGGATTTTGGCTGAAAAGCCTGAACGTTGCTTTATTGCATCAGTATCTGCCATTTACACTGGATACCAGTTTTTTTGTGGTCGCAAAGGTAAGCCCGTGGGTGCGCCATCCATAAGAAAAACGAAAAAATCCTGCCCGAAAGCAGGATTTTCACATAAAAATAAATATTAGCATTTAATGCCCACTCGTTTCATGTTCCCCAACCGGCGTAGTCTGTGGAATAAAATCAACCCCATCCTTACCATAATCGTAAGCCCAACGGTGAACTTCAGGAATATCGCCAGGCCAGTTACCGTGTCCGGGGCGGATTGGTGTTGTCCATTCCAGCGTAGTGCTGTTCCATGGGTTTGGCGTCATAAGCCTGCGACCATGCCAGATACTATAGAAGAAATTGAATACAAACAACAACTGTAACGCAAAGCTTACAATACTTACAATGGTAAT
>Ga0116158_10006150_pt1 | contig 10067 bp, 7 predicted proteins | sample AD_UKC052_MetaG_FD_89883 | JGI IMG/M metagenome (GOLD analysis project Ga0116158, IMG submission 89883) | Active sludge microbial communities of municipal wastewater-treating anaerobic digesters from USA - AD_UKC052_MetaG | ecosystem: Engineered > Bioreactor > Anaerobic > Digestate | place: USA... | reverse complement strand
GGTGCTCGAGCGCGAGGACTGCGAGAAGCTCGGCATGGGCTGTTACCTCGGGGTCGCGCTCGGCAGCGAGGAGCCGCCGAAGTTCATCCACCTGCAGTACACGCCGAAGGGCGAGCCCAGGGGTCGCGTGTGCCTGGTCGGCAAGGGCGTGACCTTCGACTCGGGCGGCCTCTCGCTCAAGCCCAGCGACGCGATGATGGGCATGAAGATGGACATGGGCGGCGCGGCCGCGGTGCTCGGCGCGTTCGAGGCTGCGGCGCGGCTCGGTGTGCCCTGGGAGGTCCACACGATCGTCGCCGCGACCGAGAACATGGTCAGCGGCAAGGCCTACAAGCTCGGCGACGTGCTGACCGCCTCGAACGGCAAGACCATCGAGATCGACAACACCGACGCCGAGGGGCGCTTGACCCTCGCCGACGCGCTGATCTACGCCGGCAAACTGCAGCCGACCTACATCTTCGACTTCGCGACCCTGACCGGCGCCTGCATCGTCGCGCTCGGGCCCCACATCGCCGGCGTGATGTCGAAGGACGACGAGCTCGTGACGCAGTGGCTGGCCGCCGGTGCACGAGCCGGCGAGGACATGTGGCGGCTCCCGCTGCCCGAGGTGCTCAAGGAGCAGCTCAAGAGCCCGATCGCCGACATGCGCAACACCGGCGATCGCTCGGGTGGGGCCATCACCGCCGGCCTGTTCCTGTCGGAGTTCACCGAGGGCCAGCGCTGGGTGCACGTCGACATCGCCGGACCGGCGATGGTTCGCAAGCCCTTCGGCGTCAACGACGAGGGCGGCTCGGGTTACGCCGTGGCCGCCATCCTCGAGTTCCTGCGCTGAACCGACGCACCGACAAGCGCCAGGTCGCGGTGCGGCCTGGCGCCGGTGCGCCTCAGTTGAGGTACTTGATCTCGGTGATCAGGTTGTTCTCGACCGCGATCTCGGTCTCGGCCGAGGTGCCGTCGCAGTCGAGGTTGCTCTGCACGTAGCGCCCGACCCGCGGCCCGCTCGTGCAACGGATGAAGGTGTGAAAGCGGACCTCACGCGTCTGGGCCTTGCTGCCCTGCGTGTCGGCCGGCGGACCCCACACCATGAAGGCCACGAACTCCTTCTGGCCGACCTTCACCTCGCCGCGCTGCACCGCCTCGCGCTCCGCGGGCGACAGCTCCGACCAGCGCGCCCACAGCCCCTTCTGCTCGAGGAAGGGCTGACGCTTGGTCTCCTGCAGCCGCAAGAACGCGTCCTTGTCGGCCGCGCTCGGCAAGTTGTCATAAAATTTACGGTCTAGATCAGGCAATCTGTCCCGCGTCATCGCGCAGGCCAGGGCGCTGCAAAGCAGAAGTCCGGCGACCAGGCGCGACAGCGTGGAGGTGAGGGGGCGAGACATGCGGTGCATCATAGGGAAGCCGTCCGATGGTTCAAGAATGCGGCGGTGTGCGAAGCCCCGGTGTCCGGCGCGGGGGTCATGGACGCGGACGATGCGGCTGAGCTTCGCTGCCGCCAAAAAAAGCCGCCGATGCGATGGGTCGCCCGAGCCCGGCGTGAATTGCCAACCTCTGGCGATTGGCGCCGCCGTAAACTCACAACTTATTGGACCGCGGCGCGCGCGGAGCCGATGGTGATGCTCGGGAGCGAGCAGCAGACGTTGACAGGAGGCGCCAAAATGATAGCCTGAGCGGGCTTTTTTGGCTGATCTAGCCGCCCCCTGAAGGCACTTTCGTCGGCGATTCATGGGAGATTTCAATATTGGTGACAAGGCCGTCTACCCCGGCCACGGAGTGGCAGAAGTCATGGGCCTTGAGCGGCGAGAAATTGCCGGTTCAGCCATGGAGTTCTACGTCCTCCGGGTCCTCGAGAATGACATGAAGGTCATGGTCCCGAAGAGCAACGCCAACGCCGTCGGTTTGCGGCGCATCGTCGGCGAACAGCAGATCAAGGAGGTCTACGGCGTTTTGGAGCGCCGGGGCGAGAAGATCTCCACCGCCACGTGGAATCGGCGGTATCGCGAGTACATGGAGAAGATCAAGACCGGCTCGCTGATGGAGATTGCCGCGGTCCTGCGTGACCTCAGCATCCTGCGCAGCGACAAGGACCTGAGCTTCGGCGAGCGCAAGATGCTCGACACCGCCCGGACCTTGCTCGTCCAGGAGCTGGCCCTCGCCAAGGGCGTCGAGAACTCGGACGTGGTCCGCGAACTCGACACCATGTTCCCGCTGCAGTAACGCCGGCCCGTCAGAGGTCGGCGGTGCGCATGAACATCGGCTGGGCGAGCAGCCACAGGCTGAGCAGGCTCATGGCGATCATGCCGAGCATCATCACGATGTGGACGCGCAGCGCGGCCTTGCGGTCGCCGCCGTAGACGCGGACCGCCTCGCGCTGGGCGACATAGATGCCGTAGATGTGGCCGACGACGACGAGCGCGACCTGGAGGTACCAGATGCTCTCCGGCGACCACAGGGCGGTCAACGGCGCGCGGGCGGTGCCGAAGAAGTCATGACCCCAGCCGAGCGGGTCGGAGATCAGGCGCCGGACCTTGGACCACTCCCAGAACACGTGCACCGCGTTGTGGGCCAGGTGATAGAAGAGGGCGATCGGCAGCAGCGTGTAGCTGAACTTGATGAACAGCTTGCGCACGCTGATGTCGGGGCGGCCACTGGCCAGCCGCATGGTCGCGCACAGCAGCCAGTAGAGCAGGCCGGGCACGACGATGCAGGCGAGCATCATCAGCGTGAAGGTCAGCGTGCCGCCGTGGCTGCCGGCGAAGCCGAGCACGTCGGCGCCGAACAGGGCGACCTGCATATCGATGATCGCGCCGCGCAGCGTGCTCTCCCACTCCATCCACAGCGGGATCATGGCCGCCCCGTGGAACGCGCTGACGATGAAGATCAGCAGCGCCAGGTAGGCCTCGTCGGCGCGGCTGCGGTGCGGGTTCAGCACGTCGGCGCCGCTACTGCGCAGGCTGAGGCCGATGTTGTCGTGCGGGCAGCTCTTCACGCACTCGGTGCACAGCGTGCAGTACTCGTTCTCGTTCATCGCGCCCATGAACTCATGGGTCGGGCACGGGTAGCCGCGTTCGTTGCCGTGGTAGCAGTCCTTGGTCTTGCAGGCCTTGCACACCTCGGGGTCGCGGCGGCGCAGCTCGAGCATGCCCATCATCGCGTACTGCCCGGACACGCGGCCGACGAAGCAGACGTAGCGGCACATCGCCTTGCGCTCGTAGATAACGAGCAGCAGCCAGGACAGCGCGACCATCACGATGCCGAACACCGAGGTCAGCCACGGGCGGTTGGCGGCGTCGAAAATGATCTCGAGCCAGGTGACGAAGCCGAACAGCACGATCGCCGGCCACATCCACAACTTGAAGCGCGGGTACTTGCGATTGAGGCTGGCGATCTTGCGAACCGGGGTCAGGCCGCGGCGCATGAACCAGTCCGGGATCGCCGTCCACGGGCACATCTGACACCACAGGTTGCCGAACAGCAGGACCATGAAGATCAGGCCGATCCACCAGATGTTCCAGGTCAGCACCGGCGCGAGGTTGCGACCCGGCTCCTGTGAGCCGATCAGGCCGATCACGATCACCGCGACGAAGCCGATCACCACCGGCAGCTGGATCGCCGGCTGGAACCAGCGGCTCTTCATCGCCCGCGCGAGCGGTGGCCAGCGCGTCAGCTCGAGCTTCCAGTACACGCGCGGCTTGCTCCCGCGGCGCTCGAATAAGGTGAAGCTCGCCAGCAAGATGACGATGATGCCGACAAAGAAGGCCTCGTTCGGAATGCCCGGCATCAGGTGCACGTAGGCCTTCTTCTTGACGGTCTTGACGTCGTTGAAGGCGCCCGGGTCGAAGAAGCCGCCGGTCTTGAGCTCGCCGAGCTGGCGCTGGCTGAGGCCGATGTCCGGGGTCGCGGCGTCATCCTCGGACAGCACCAGGGCGCCCGCAGCGGTGCGTTTGCGGCCGAACCTGTCCTCGGAGACAGCATCGGGGCGCGTGCCCGGCGTGATGTCCTCGACCGGCGGCGGCGGCGGGGCGCGCGTGGGCGTGATGTCCTCGACCGGCGCCGGCGGTGGGGCCTGGATCTCGGCCATCAGCGCCTGGACCTGCGGGTCGGCGCGCAGGGCCGCGTGTACGTCGAGCTCCGCGTCGCTGGTGTCACGCGCGGAGACGCGGGCCGAGACGACCCAGGCCAGGCCGAAGACCGCGAGCGTGCCGGCGAACCAGCGGGCGAAACGACCGCCGCGCAGGAGCTCGAGCGGGTCGTCCTCGCTGACCGCCTGGGTGGAGAGGATCGGGAGGCGGACGCGAGGCTTCACGAGGCACCTCCGAACTCGGCGATGACGACAACGTTGGGGGCACGCATCCAGGTGGCGGGGAGACCGGGTGAGAACAGGCCGGCGCCGAGGTCCTGCACGTCATTGGCTTGCAACTGACAGCTGTCGAGGCCGCTGGTGTCGAGGGTCGCCCACAACACCTGGCCGCGGCCGGGGCTCAGCTGTGGGTTGCTGGCGGGACCTGCCCCAATGGCCAGGTGCGTGCGATCGCTGCTGAGGGCCAGCGCCCAGGGGGAATTTTCGCTGGCGAGCGCGTCGAGGCCGGTGAGCTTGCCGCACATCGTCGGCTTGGTACCGCCTTGCACGATCACCACGCTGTCATCGGTCGGCCCGGCGGCGACCAGCCACAGCGGCGGCTTGTCGGCGGCCGGACGCAGCAGGACCGGCTGGCGGAGTAGGCGAACCTGATTCAGCGCCTCGGGGACCTCATTCGTCGGAATCCCCGATGGACCGCAATTGGCCCCGACGTGCCACAGCTTGGGCGGCATGCCCAGCTGCGACTGCACCGCGAGGAAGCCCCCTGCCCCGTCGGCCGAGACGAACTGCGTGGACCAGCCGCTGGCGAGGTTGAGGCCGCAACCGGTCACGTTCTGCGCCACGTCGGTGAGCGGCGCGGTGGCGAAGTCGGCAGGCAGACTGAGCACGGCGATCGACTCGCTGCCGTCGCACGCGAGCGCGACCTTCGAGACCGCGGGGTCGAGCGCCTGCAGCTCCCAGGCGCCGGCGCAGGGCTTGGGTAGCGCGCCGAGGTCGACGCTGGCGACGCCGGCCGCGAGGTCCAGCGGGTCGACGATCAGCAGCTCGCTGGGCGTGGTCCACTCCGTGGTCTGGAGGTTGTTGGCGAACACGCTGACCAGCACGCGGCCGCTCGGGTGCGGGAGCAGGAAGAGGCCCTCGCGGCGCCCGTGTGTCAGCGCCTCGACCCCGTTCTTGAAGGTGCCGGTCTGGAAGTAGTTCTCGGTCGCAAACAGCTGGCCCGGCTCGAGGTCGGCGAAGGTCGCGCGAGGAAAACGCAGCAAGGAGCCCGAGTCGCTGTCGGGATAATGACCGATCGCCACCAGCAGGTCGCTGTCGGTCAGGACCAGGCCATATGGTTCATCGAGCAGGTTGCCGCCGGTCTGCAGGCCCGAGGCGTCGGGCTTGAAGTCGAGGGCGATGCGGCCGCGCAGGCTGGGCTTCGCGCCGCCGACCTCGAAGACGTCGATGCGATCGTCGAGGGTCTGGCTGACCAGCACGAGCGTGCACTGGCCACCCGGGCAGCCGAACAGGCCGGCGGCCTCGCCACCGGTGGTCACACCGGAATCACTGGTCGTCGTCGCCTCGCCGCTCGAGGTCGTGTAGCTCAGCGGATTGTCCGGCAGGCACGCCGTGGCGGCCGCGAGGGCGAGGACCGGAGACGCACGGCGCCAGGACATGCGGGCACGCTAGCACACTGTTCGCACGGGCTGCTGCTCCCGCGCAGGACTGGCATGAGCACGCGCCGGGCTCACTCGCGGCGGCCGAGGGCGACCTTCATCAGCAACAGCGCCTCGCGGGCGGCGTTGCCGACCAGCTGGCTCTCCTCGGGCTCGGAGGCGACGGCGCCGAGGCCGTCCTTGCCCATCACGAAGTTCGAGTCGAGGGTCCGGTCGCGCAGCTGATCGAGGAAGCTCTCCTTCGTCAGCTCGAGGTTGCCGCGATAGTCGTAGACCTTGATGCGATTGATCTTGCCGGCGGCGTTGACCCCGATGCCGACCTCAAGGGTCAGGATGCCACCAGCAAGGATCTTCGGCTTGGTGCGCGGGTCAATGAAGATGGCGACGCCGAGGAAGTCGCCGGCGGCGTCCTGGGCGATGAAGAACTCGGGCGCCTTGTCCTCGGGATAGAGCTCGAAGCCGAGTTGGGCCTCGAGGAACTTCACCTCGGGGTCCGAGTACTGGTACCGCTTGATCCGCCACGCGTTCGGGTCGGCGTCGGGGAACAGCTTCATCAAGTTGCGGTGGGTAATCTCCCAGGTCCCCCACTTCGCCAGGTGCGCCTCACTCACCGGCGCCGGCAAAGCGAGACACATCATCAGCGAGAGACCGATCTTGACCGCAAGACGCTTGAGCATGGGCTGTTCCCGGCCACCCCACGATGGCCGCGGGAGCCTGGGACGTCAAGCACCCCGGAAGCTTCAGACGGCCGCCCTAGAAGTCGGCGACGGCCTGGAACTGGAAGTTGTCGTTGTAGAGGCGGTTACTCCGCCCCCCGTCCTCACGCACGAAGGCGTACTCGGCCTTGAGCGTGAAGCGCGGCAGCACCGGGAAGCGCAAGCCGACGACGTGGGCCTGCAGCGCCTCGTCGTAGCGAAACTCATCCGCGAAGTCGGAGTTGTACCCCTTGGGTCCGCGCGGACCGGGCACCGCGAGGTCGGGGTCGGCGTGGTCGAAGCGGTACTGCAGGATGAGGCCCGGGAGCCGGGTTTTTTTGCGCCGCCACAGCGGCTGGGCGACCTGGGCGTAACCCCCGAGCATGCGCCGGTCGCTGAGGATCGGGTTCTTGGGGTCCTGCGGGGCGGCCGCGTCGAGGCCGTAGACGACCTCGCCGCGCAAATGCGGGAGTGGGAACTGGCTCTCGAACATCTCGTCGAAGTTGAGGTCGAGATGAGCGCCGGCGCGCCAGGTCACGGCCTGTTTGGTGTCGACGAAAGTCGCGCCGAGGAAGCTGGGGATCTGGACGTTGCTCTCGGGGTGGCGACCCCAGACGAACGAGCCACCGAGGTTCATCGCGGCGACCGGACGGACCATGAGGCGGGCCATGACCGACTTGTTGCCGTTGTTGTCGGGGGCGATGCCGAGCACCGAGCCGTCGCCGCGGTTGACCTTCTGCACGTCACGCAGGCGATGCTCGCAGGTCTCGTCGACCTGGCCGACCGGTTGATAGCGGTAAAGCAGGTCGTTGCTGCGGGTCTGCGTGCAGGCGTCGCCGTTGAGGATGCCGACGTCGATCTCGATCGGGCGGATCGGCTTGGTGCGGCCGAAGGTCGGCTTCCACTTGATCATCGCGCCGATGTCGATCCACGTGCCGGGATAGATCCGGCCCGCGCTCATCGCCAGCGGCCTGGTCGCCCACCACCGCACCGGGGCGTCGTGCTCCTCGTCCTCGATGCCGAAGGGCACGACAAACACGCCTCCGGTAACTTTAAAGCCCTCGCTGAACCAGCGCGGGGCCTTGCTCGCCCACGCGAAGGGGTTGACCTCGAGCGCGGCCGACTCCATCAACACGACTGGGTTGAAGGCCGGCGAGACGTCGGCGGCACCGGCTGTGGCTCGTGGGATCGAGATGAACTCGAAGGCGATGCGCGCGTAGACGACGTCGGCGTAGACCGGTGCGCCGACGTACAGGTTGGCCGCGCCGCCACCGAAGTACGGCAGGGTTTTTAACTGATTGAAGGTGCCGCTCTCGTTGCGCATCGAGACGTCGGTGCGCTGCGTGACCGCGAAGTTGAAGCCGAGGTAGCCGCGGATCTGGAGGCTGCCGCCGCCGGTCGTGTCGTCGCCGAGCTTGCCGGGGTCGAAGAAGCCGGCGCCGCCGCCCGCGATGGGCTTGCGGTCCTTTGTGCGGTTGAACGGGAGCTTGACCGGGCCGCTACTGGTGCTCGGAGTGCCTGGACGTGGCGGTAGCTCCTCGATCGCCGGCATCGGGGGGGGCCCGCCCGGAGCCGCGGGCACTGCCGGGGCCGGCGGCGCTGCGGTTGCGCTGCCGAAAAAGCCACCGCTCGCGGGGCGCGCGGGTGCGGGGGGCTCGGCCACGTCGGGCTTCGGCGCGGGGACCTCGAGCGGGGTTTCGGCCGCCCGCCCGCTCGACGGAATCGGCGCCTGTGCGAGCCAGACACCGGTAGCGAGGACGAGCGGCTGCATGAAGGGCGCGCGACTCTACCTCAGGTCTGGCGCATGTGGTACGGCTGGACTGTGACTCGCTGGCTCCTCTCCTTGACCCTGACCCTCGCTGCAGCGTGTGGCTCCGGTGCTTCGGCCGAGACCGTCGTGACGGGTCCCGAGGCGATGACCACCCCGTATTTGACGATCCAGGAGACCCTCGCGCGGGACAGCATCGACGGGCTGTCACAGCTGTCGGCGCGGGTCGTCGTGGCGGCGGAGCCGGCCCAGGCCGAGAACGGCGTCGCGGAGGTGGTCGCCGGGGCGGGCCGGGTCGCGGTGCCCGACATCGACACGGCGCGACTCGCTTTCTCGAAGATGAGCATGGGCCTCATCACCTACTTGAAGCAGCATCCGGGCGAGCGCGCCGACCTCGAGGTCGTGCACTGCCCGATGGCGTTCAATAACAAGGGCGCGTTTTGGGTGCAGCGCGCGGGTGACATCAACAACCCGTATCACGGGATGATGATGCTGCACTGCGGCGACAAGGTCGCGTGGGACAAGGCGCCGGGCTGAAACACGAATGGCCCAAGAGACATGTCTCTTGAGCCATTTCGTTGAGGCCGCCGCTCGGCCGCGACCTCAGATGTCGAGGTTGCGGGCGTTGAGGGCGTTGGTGGTGATAAACTCGCGGCGCGGCTCGACGTTGTCGCCCATCAGCACGGAGAAGACGTGGTCGGCCTCGAGGTTGTCGCCGACGCGGACCTTGAGCAGGGCGCGGCGGGTCTGGTCCATCGTGGTCTCCCACAGCTGCTCGGGGTTCATCTCGCCGAGGCCCTTGTAGCGCTGGATCTGGACGCCGGTGCGGCCGAGCTCGCCGATGTGCTGGACGATGTCGACCAGGCGGGTCGGCTCGGCGACGACGTCCTGTCCGCGCAGGAGGCGGTACGGGGGCACGCCGAGGGTGTCCATGTAGTGACGGATCTTGAGCATCTCCTGCACCGGGTAGGACATCATGAGCTCGAGATCGATGGTCTCGTACTGCGCCACGCCGTCGGCGATGATCTGCAGCTTGATGGCCTTGAGCGCGGGGTCTTTGTCCTCGACGAGCTCATGGCTGAGCCGCGCGAGCGGCATCTTCTCGCCGACGCTGGTGACCAGGCGGCGCGCGAAGGGCTCGAGTTGCGCCTCGTCGGTGAAGACGTCGGGGAGCTTGATCGTGGCCTGGTGGAGTGCGTCGAGCAGGTGGTCGACGACGGGCGCGCGGTGCTCGCGGTGCATCGACTCCATCAGCTGCTTGTTGCGCTGACCCTGACGGGCGATCTCGCCGAGAACCTCCGGGGTGACGAGGTGCCCGCCGATCGTGAAGCGCAGGTTGTCGACGGCGTTGCCGATGATGAAGTCGTCGAGCGCCGCCTCGTTCTTGAGGTAGGACTCGGCCTTGCCGGCTTTGACCTTGTAGAGCGGCGGCTGGGCGATATACAGGTGGCCGCGCTCGATGATCTCGGGGAAGTGGCGGTAGAAGAACGTCAACAGCAGCGTACGGATGTGCGAGCCGTCGACGTCGGCGTCCGTCATGATGATGATCTTGTGGTAGCGCAGCTTGCCGATGTCGTAGTTGTCCGGACCGATGCCGGTGCCGAGCGCGGTGATCAGCGTGATGATCTCCTGGCTCGACAGCATCTTGTCGACGCGTGCCTTCTCGACGTTCAGGATCTTGCCGCGTAGCGGAAGGATCGCCTGGGTGCGACGGTCGCGACCCTGCTTGGCGGAGCCACCGGCCGAGTCACCCTCGACGATGAACAGCTCGGCGTTCTCGGGGTTGCGCTCCTGGCAGTCCGCGAGCTTGCCGGGCAAGGAGAGACCGTCGAGGATGCCCTTGCGGGTGATGGTCTCGCGGGCCTTGC
>Ga0116158_10006144_pt1 | contig 10075 bp, 6 predicted proteins | sample AD_UKC052_MetaG_FD_89883 | JGI IMG/M metagenome (GOLD analysis project Ga0116158, IMG submission 89883) | Active sludge microbial communities of municipal wastewater-treating anaerobic digesters from USA - AD_UKC052_MetaG | ecosystem: Engineered > Bioreactor > Anaerobic > Digestate | place: USA... | reverse complement strand
GGCGGTCACGGCCACCGACGGCCCGGCCGCCGGCGGGGCTGCCGCAACGGCTCCGGCAGCCCAGAAGACGAATCTGCTTCCCTGGCTCCTCATCGGGCTCGGGGCAGCAATGCTGATCGGAATCGTGGCCTGGTGGCTGCTGTCTCAGCGCAAACAGGCGCCGGTCGTCCGGACCGCACCGCCACCATCCAGGGCCGGATCCCGGACGGCGGCTTCCACTGCCGGAGCGGCCACTGCCGGAGCGGCCACCGCCGCAGCGGCCTACTGCACCCAGTGCGGCGAGCCGCTGCATGCGTCCGATCGCTTCTGCCCTCAATGCGGGACGCGCAGGCGGGCTTGAGCCGACCCTGGCCCGATTCGGGCCCCGGTGTTTGGTCTCGTCGTTTCAGGAGAGGCGCAATGCGCAAATGGTTTGTCACTTGGGCGGCCATCGTGATGGTCCTGGTGTTGGCCATGCCGGTGCTGGCCCAAACGCCCACCCCGAACGAAATCAACGCGGTCGCGCGCGAGCTGTGGTGCCCGCTCTGCAACGGCGTCAGGCTCGATAACTGTGAGTTGCAAGCGTGCATACAGATGAAAGAAGTGATCGCGCAGAAACTGGAAGCGGGCGAAAGCACGGATCAGATCAAGGCCTACTTTGTCACGCAGTACGGCGACATCGTGCTGGGCCAGCCCTCCCGCGAAGGTTTCAACCTGATTGTCTGGCTCTTCCCGGTGTTGGCCGCGGTCGTCGGTCTCGGCTGGGTCACCTACCTCGTGCTGTCCTGGCGCAAGCGCCAGGGGCAGATCGGATCAGCGGGTGGCGCACCGACCTCTGCGTCAGCGACGCGCCGGCCCGGCGAGGAGCCCGATGACTATCTGAAGCGCGTGGAACGCGAGCTGCGCGAGTCTGAATGACGGAGAACGCACCCTTGACCATCAATGACACTCAAGACTCCGGCAGTCGGCCCGGCAGGAAGGTGCCCGCATTCGCCATCGTCCTCGGACTTGGCGTGCTCTTCCTGGGCGGCCTGCTGATCCTCATGTTGATCAAGCCGCCGCAGAAGGCGCTCTGTGACGAGGCTGCACCGGACCTGTCGCTGGCACTCTTCCCCGAGTACACGGGAGGCTGGACCGGCGAGACGATCAGTCTGTTCGATCTGCGCGGCAAGGGCGTGGTCCTCAACTTCTGGGCGAGCTGGTGCAAGCCGTGCGAAGATGAGGCAGCTGCGCTCGAAGCCGCCTGGCGCAAGTACAAAGACCAGGGCATCGTGTTCGTCGGCGTGGACTACCTGGACCAGGATCCCGCAGCGAAGCGTTACCTGGAGAAGTTCGACATCACGTTCCCCAACGGGCCGGATCTCGCCAGCAAGATTTCCAAGCGCTACGCAATCCGTGGCGTGCCCGAGACCTTCTTCATCGATCCGCAAGGAACCATCGTCGGCTGCCGCAAGACCGGCCCGCTGGGCGATGCCGAACTGGTACAGCGGATCGCTGAGATCATGCCTTGACGGGCATCCGGAGATTCCTCCATGACTGACCTGGGATACATCGCCATTCTGCTGGCGTTCCTCCTGTGCATCTACGGCATTGCCGTCTCGGTGCTGGGCGCAACGCGCGGCCGCTCCGAGCTCGTGGCCAGCGGCCGCAACACCGTCTACGTCGTCGGCGGGCTCGTCACCATCGCCGCCGCGCTGATGTGGCGGGCGCTGCTTACGAACGAGTTCAACAACGAGTTCGTCGCCACGCACAGCGAGCGCGCCCTTCCCACCATCTACAAGATCTCCGCGCTCTGGGGCGGACAGGCGGGCTCCCTGCTCTTCTGGACCTTCCTGGCCTGCATCATGGCCGCTTCGGCCACCTGGTTCTTCCGAAGAGAGCAGGCAAGCCTCAAGCCGTGGGTCAACGCGGTCCTGCTCCTGTACATCGGCTTCTTCATCAGCCTCCTGCTGTTCGCGGAGAACCCGTTCAACCGGCTGTGGATCACCGGGGCAGGCGAGATAGCCGCCGGCGTCTTTCAGCCCGCCGGCGCCACGGCGTTGGTGCCTGCCGACGGTCAGGGTCTCAATCCCCAGCTGCAGAACTACTGGATGATGATCCACCCCGTGGCCCTGTACCTGGGGTTCGTGGGCATGACCGTGCCGTTCGCCTTCGCGGTCGCCGCGCTCATCACGGGCCAGCTCGGCAACACCTGGATCAAGCTGATCCGCCGCTGGGCTCTCGCCCCCTGGGCCTTCCTGACCATCGGCATCCTGCTGGGCTCCCAATGGGCCTACCTGGAACTCGGTTGGGGCGGCTACTGGGCATGGGATCCCGTCGAGAATGCCTCCTTCCTGCCGTGGCTGACCGCCACCGCCTTCGTCCACAGCATCATGATCCAGGAACGACGCGGCATGCTGAAGGTCTGGAACATGGTCCTGATCGCCTTGACCTGGGAATTGACCCTCATCGGCACGTTCCTGACCCGCTCCGGCGTCGTGCAGTCGGTGCATTCCTTCGCCCTGTCTGCCGTCGGTCCGATGTTCGCCGCTTTCATCATCGTCACGTCGCTCGCCTTCCTGGGGCTGATGGTCTGGCGGCTGCCCAAGCTGAAGAGTGAGAACACGCTGGACGCGGTCATGTCCCGCGAAACCAGCTTCCTGACCCAAAACGTGATCTTCCTCCTGATCATGGCCGCGACGTTCCTGGGCACGATCTTCCCCTCCATCTCCGAGTTGGTGATGGGCGACAAGATCTCGCTCAACGCGCCCTATTTCATGCGCGTCAACGGCCCCATCTTCGTCGCGCTGCTGATCCTGATGGGGATCGCACCGCTGCTGGCGTGGCGCCGCTCGGGGCCCGAGACGCTCCGGCGCAACTTCCTGCTGCCGGTCATCGCGGGGCTGCTGTCGATTCCGTTGATGTTCGCCCTGGGCAACCGTAACTTTGCGGGCTTCGTCGGCATCGCGACGTTGATCTTCGTGTTCGCCGGCATCGTCCAGGAATACGTCCGCGGCGTGCGTGCCCGTATGACTGCCACCCATGAACCGCTTCCGGCCGCGCTGTTCAACCTCGTGCGGCGCAACGGGCGGCGCTACGGCGGCTACATCGTCCACATCGGCGTGCTGCTGATTGCCCTCGGCATCATCGGCAACGAGTTTTACCAGTTGGAGGGCGAAGCGAACCTCCGCGCCGGTGAATCGATCACGGTCGGCGACTATACCCTGACCTACACCCGGTTGGATGCAGTCGATGGGCCCAACTTCACGGAGTTCACTTCGCCCATGCAGCTGAGTCGCGGCGGCCGCGATGTCGGGGTGATCACGCCGAAGAAGCACATCTACTTCAAGAACCAGGAGCAGCCCATGTCCGAGGTGGGCCTGCGCCCCGGTCTGCTCGAGGATGTCTACGTCGTGCTCGCCGGCTGGGAGGGGGGCGGCCAGACGGCATCGTTCAAGGTGTTCATCAACCCGCTCATGTCGTGGATGTGGGTCGGTGGCATCGTGATGATGCTGGGTGTACTGGTTTCGGCCTGGCCGCGGCGTACTGCGGTCACCGCGGATGCAACACGCCGCGTGCCGGGAGGCGCACAGCACGTCTGAGGGCTGGGCCTGTCGACGCACCGCTTTCCTGGAGAGGCAGCCGCCCGGCCATAGGCGGCAGCCTCTCACATTTGATGAGCTTGAGATAACTGCATGGATCCGATTCTCTTCATTCTGTTGTCCATCGTCCTGATCGGCGTGGCCTCCTACCTGGCCGCTCTGCCGATTCTGCGGCAGGCACGGCAATTCCCGGATGGGAACATCACGGTCAGTTCCGAGCAGGAGCGGCTGGATGAGTTGGTGTCCCAGCGCGAATCGGCGTTTCAGGCGCTGCGCGAGCTCAACTTCGACCACCGGGTGGGCAAGGTGACGGACGACGATTTCACGGCGTTCGAGATGGGCCTCAAGCAGGCCGCAGCCGATGCGTTGCGGGCGCTGGATGAGTGGGAGTCGGAGGCCGACGACGAGTTGGACCGGGCGCTCGAACAGGCTGTCTCGACTCGGAGACAGGCACTTGCGGGCCCCCAGAGTGCGGGCCGTTCGGATCGTGTATGCGCCGCGTGCGGTCGCCCTGCGCTCGCTGAGGATCGGTTCTGTGGAGGATGCGGAGCCGCGCTGGACGCCGCGCTGGACGCCCCGCCGTCCGCCGTTCCCCTGGCGTCGCGTTGCCCGCAGTGCGGCCAGGAACTCGCGGCGGATGACCGGTTCTGCGCGGGCTGCGGGCAAAGCATCCCGGTCAGCGCCGTCGCGGAGAAATCCTGATGTGAGCTGGAGGGCCGGACTTCCCGCCTCCGAAGCACATGACCCAAGACCTCCTTGCGCGCCTGGAACGGCTGCCCCTGCATCCTGAGGGGCAGCCGGCACTTCAGCGCCTCACGCCCCACCTTCTTTCGGCCCTCTCTGTGTCCGCCAGCCCGGACCGGGCGCTGATCAACCTCGAGCGCTTTCTCGCGGCAACGCCCGATCCCGCCGTGGTGCTCGACGCCCTCACGGAGGATCCGCGCACGGTCGATGCACTCATCGCCGTGTTCGCGGGCAGCCAGTATCTGACCGAGATCCTGCTCCGCAATCCCTCCTGGGTGGCCCTCCTCTCAACTCACAGCGGCATCGCCCAGATCAAGACGGCCGCGTGGCTCGCCGGCGAGACGTGCCAGGTGACTGAGTCGCTGCGCCCTGCGGCCGGAGGCAATCCCAGGGACGCGCTGGACGCGTTGCGCCACTTCCAGCAGCGCGAGTTGCTGCGCATCGGTGCGGCCGACCTGGCCGGCCTCGTGGAGCTCGCCTCGGTCACGAGCCAGCTCTCGCTCCTGGCAGATGCCATCATTCAGGCGGCGCTGGAGGTGGTGGCTGCCGCGGCGAACCTCTCGGCCGCAGGGTTCGTCGTGCTGGCCATGGGCAAGCTGGGCGGAGGCGAGCTCAACTACAGCTCCGATGTCGACCTGCTCTTTCTGGCCCGGGGCGACGGCGAACAGCACGCCGACGACTGCCGGCGCCTGGGCGAGCGCCTGATCTCCGCGCTCACCGAGGCCACCCCAGTCGGATCCCTCTACCGGGTGGACATGCGCCTGCGCCCATGGGGCCGCGTCGGTCCGCTCGTGCCCACGATCGATGGCTACTGGAAGTATCTGCTCGGCCACGCCCGGCTCTGGGAAAAGCAGGCATTGCTTCGCGCCCGGCCCGTGGCCGGCGACCTCCAGCTCGGGGCGCGCTTCCTGGCGCGTGCCGAGCCGCTGCTCTACGGCGCGGGCGAAGAGGCGATCCGTCGCGAGGTCTACGGGATGAAGCAGCTGACCGAGGCGCACCTGCGCCAGGCAGGACGCACCTGGGGCGAAGTCAAGCTCGGCGAAGGATCCATTCGGGACGCGGAGTTCGTCGTGCAGTACCTCCAGCTGGCCCACGGCGCCGAACATCCCCAGCTGCGCACCGGCAACACCAAGGCGGCGCTGGAGCAGCTCACCGAGCTGTCCCTGCTGTCGCCGGACGAACACCGGGTGCTGTCAGAGGGGTACACCTTCCTGCGTACGGTCGAGCACTACCTGCAGATCCTCGAATACAGACAGACGCACACGCTTCCTGCGGCGCCGTTCGAATTGCGCTACCTGGCCCAGCGCCTCGGCTTCAGCGGGCCGGGTTCGGCCGGCGAGTTCCTGGCGCGCTACGAACAACACGCCGGAGCCGTGCGCGCGATCTACCTGCGCCACCTGTCCGGCCAGGGCCAGGTTGGGCAGCGCTTGGCGCGAGGCGGACGGCCCTCATCCCACCTGCGTTACGGAGGTGCAATGATGTTGCCTGGTGACCCCGGTGCTCCCTCTCCCGAGGCGCGACAGCACATGTCCCGGCTCGCGCCCTCGTACGGCGCAACCTTCGATCCCGTGGAGATCGAACGCCACACCGTCATGGCGGCGCAGCTCACCCTGGATGAGCCTGTGGCCGTGGAGGCGCAGCCGCTGGACGAAGGGCGTACGCGCGTGACGGTCGTCGGATTCGACTACCTCGGCGAGCTCTCGCTGATCTGTGGACTGCTCTTCGCCTGCGGGTTCAGCATTCTTGACGGTTATGTCTACACCTATGAGCCGGGCGGCCGCGCGGGCCAGCGCAAGATCGTCGATGTCTTCACCGTGAAGCCTGTAAATCAGGTTCCGCCTCCGGACGTGTGGACCACCTACCGGAACGACCTGGTGCGGCTGGTAGGCTATCTCCAGGACCGGCAGCTGCGCACCGCCCAGGGCGAGCTGGCCAAGCGTGTGGCGGCAGCACTGGGTCATCGGCCCGAAGCTGAGCCTGCCCTGCCCCCGGTCGACATCGAGATCGACAATGACGCCTCGGACCGCTACACGGTCCTGCAGATCAGCGCGACCGACACGCCCGGTTTTCTCTACGAGTTCACGAATGCGCTCGCCCTCAGCGGAGTTCACATCAGCCAGGTGTTCGTTCTCTCGATCGGGAACCGCGTCCGGGATACGCTCTTCGTCTCCGATGCGCGCGGAGGCAAGATCGTCGATGAGGCGAAGCAGCGCGAGCTACGCGCCGCCACGGTGCTCATCAAGCACTTCACCCACCTTCTGCCGCGCTCGCCCAACCCCGAATCTGCACTCATCCACTTCCACGAATACCTGGGCGAGCTGTTCGCAAGGCCGTCGTGGCCCGACGAGCTTGCCTCCCTGGAGCGGCCCGAAGTGCTCGGTGCCCTGGCCCGCCTGCTGGGCGTCAGCGAGTTCCTATGGGACGACTTCCTGCGGATGCAGTACGAGAACCTCTTCCCGGTCGTGCGGGACGTGCATCAGCTGAGCGAGCCCAAGGCGCGGTTCGAGCTTGCCGCTGAGTTGCAGAGTCAGATCCATGCTGGCCCCGCGGACCAATGGCGGGCGGTGCTCAACCGCTTCAAAGATCGCGAGATGTTCCGCATCGACATGCGCCACATCATGGGACAGACGGGCAGCTTCGCGGCCTTCTCGGGCGAGCTGACCGACCTGGCGGAAGTGGTGCTCGATCGCACGGTGCAGCAGGTATGGGACGAGCTTGTGCGCACTCACGGCCTGCCCCTCGATGCCGGCGGCAACCCTGCACGCTTCACCCTCGCGGCCCTCGGCAAGTGCGGTGGCAGAGAGCTGGGATTTGCGTCGGACATCGAGCTCATGTTCGTGTACGACGGGTCCGGCGACACGGCAGGGCCGAAGAACATCCCGAGCCCGCAGTTCTTCGAACGACTCGTGATCGAGACGACCCGGACCATCACCGCACGTCGCGCCGGCGTCTTCGAGATCGACCTGCAACTGCGGCCCCACGGCAAGGCAGGCAGCCTGGCGGTCTCCCTTGACTCGTTCCGGCGCTACTTCGCCCCAGCCGGCGCAGCCTGGCCCTTCGAACGGCAGGCCCTCGTCAGGCTTCGCCCGATCGCGGGAGACGAGCGGCTCGGCCGCGAGCTGATCGCCCTGCGGGACGACTTCGTTTATACGGGCGAGCCCTTCGATGTGGCTGCGATGCGCGCCATGCGCGAGCGGCAGCTGCGCCACCTGGTCGAGGCCGGCCAGGTCAACGCAAAGTACAGCAAGGGCGGGCTCGTGGACCTGGAGTACATCGTCCAGGGCCTCCAGATTGCGCACGGCAGGCGGCATCCCGCCGTGCGGGTCACCAATACCGCGCAGGCCATCGATGCGCTCGCAGCCGCGGGAGCCATCTCGCTGGAGAATGCCGTTCGGCTGCGTGAGGCGCTCTTCTTCCTGGATCAACTGATCAATGCGCTGCGCATGGTGCGCGGGAACAGCAAAGATCTGGCCGTCCCGCCGGTGGACACGGAGGAGTTTGCCTTCCTCGCCCGCAGATTCGGCTACGGCGACGACCCTGAGCGGCTCGAGGTCGCCATGAACGATTTCATGGGAACAGTGCAGATGCTGGAAGCGCGGCTGCTCGGCTAGCGGCGCCCCCGGAGGAAATGACCCATCTGGGTACTATCCGGCACGAACCAGAGCGGCTATACTGCGCCCCGTGCATTGAGCACCAACTGAAAGGAGTTCCGAACGATGTCCAAGACTGCTGCCGATGTTCTTGCCCTGGCGACGAGCGTACAGATGGTCGATCTGCGGTTTACTGACCTCCCCGGCGTCTGGCAGCATTTTACCATTCCGGCCCACATCCTCTCCGAAGCGACCTTCGAGGACGGCGTGCCCTTCGACGGCTCATCCATTCGGGGATTCAAGGAGATCCACGAGTCGGACATGCTGCTGATGCTGGATCCGACCACGGCCTTCATCGACCCGGTGTACGAGGTGCCCACTCTCGTCCTGATCGGAGATGTGTTTGACCCGATCACGCGCGAGCCGTACAGCCGGGACCCGCGCTACATCGCGCGGCGGGCTGAAACCTATCTCGAGCAGACCGGCATCGGCGATACGGTCTACATGGGACCGGAACCTGAGTTCTTCATCTTCGGCGATGTCCGATATGGTTCGGGCGCCAACGAGGCGTTCTACCACCTGGACAGCCGCGAAGGCTGGTGGAACAGCGGCAAGGATCTCGGCCCCAACTTCGGCGGTCAGATCGCGGCCAAGCGGGGTTATTTCCCCACTCCGCCAACCGACACGCTGCAGGACGTGCGCAGCCGGATCGTGCTGGCGCTCGAGGGCGCGGGCATTCCGATCGAGATCCACCACCACGAGGTGGCCTCCGCCGGGCAGGGTGAGATCGGCATGCGCTTCAACACCCTGACGCGGACGGCCGACAACGTGATGGTCTACAAGTACATGGTCAAGAACGTGGCCCGGCAGAATGGGCTCACCGCCACCTTCATGCCCAAGCCCCTGTTTGGCGACAACGGCTCCGGCATGCACTGCCACCAGAGCATCTGGAAGCGCGGCAAGAACGCCTTCTACGATGAAAGCGGCTACGCGCAGCTGTCGGACATCGCCAGGTACTACATCGGCGGGCTGCTGGCGCATTCGGCTGCGCTGCTCGCGCTCTGTGCACCGACGACCAACTCCTACCGTCGCCTGGTGCCGGGGTTCGAGGCGCCGGTGAACCTGGCGTACTCGCAGCGCAACCGGTCGGCCATCTGCCGGATCCCGGTGGGAAATCGAAGCGCGTCATCCAAGCGCATCGAGTTCCGTGCGCCCGATCCGTCGGCGAACCCCTACCTGGCCTTTGCGGCGCTGCTGATGGCCGGCATCGACGGTATTCAGAACCGGATCGATCCCGGCGAGCCGATGGACAAGGACCTCTACGGCCTGCCCCCGGAGGAGGCGCGCAAGGTCAAGCAGGTGCCCGGCAGCCTCGATGCCGTGCTGCGTGCGCTCGAGGCCGACCACGACTTCCTGCTGAAGGGCGACGTCTTCACGAGCGACATGCTGTCGACGTACATCGCGTACAAGCGCGAGACTGAGGTCGATCCGATCCGCATGCGGCCGCATCCGTACGAGTTTTCTCTCTACTACGACATCTGAACCCACTGCGCGGGGTGGCCGTCTCCAACCTCCGAGGTCTCAGGCCGGCCGAAGGCCGGCCTGAGACCTCGGAGGTTTTCGCGCGCGGACAGCCGCGCGCCGATTCGCCCAAACCGCGCCCGCCCCGTATAATCGGGACATGATCCAAGCGTCAGGTTCTCCCGCCCGGCATGCGGTCGACGAGCTCGATTTGCTCCGCAATGCCGGGCTGCTCATCTCCTCCAGGACCGGCCTGCAGGACACGCTGGATGCCATCCTGCAGATGGCGCTCCAGGTGACCGGCGCGCGCTACGGCATCTTCCGCCTGGTCGATCGCAGCCGGAGCGCGCTCGTGACCGCGGCCATCGGCGGCGACGACCTGGGCCGCCCCGCGGTGGAGGCGTTGCCGCTCAATGCGACCAGCGTCATGGGGATGGTGGCCAGGACGGGCGCCCCGATCCTCATCGCGGACGTTCGGGAGAAGCCCTGGTCGAAGATCTACTATCCGCTCGATCACGGGCTCCAGATGCGGTCGGAGCTGGCCGTGCCCCTGATCGGCGCGGGCGGGCGGCTCGAGGGCGTCCTCAACCTGGAGAGCCCGGAGGTGGGCGCATTCACCGATGCGGACAGCCGCCTGCTGCAGGCGCTGGCCGGGCAGGC
>Ga0116158_10006142_pt1 | contig 10077 bp, 10 predicted proteins | sample AD_UKC052_MetaG_FD_89883 | JGI IMG/M metagenome (GOLD analysis project Ga0116158, IMG submission 89883) | Active sludge microbial communities of municipal wastewater-treating anaerobic digesters from USA - AD_UKC052_MetaG | ecosystem: Engineered > Bioreactor > Anaerobic > Digestate | place: USA... | reverse complement strand
GATGGCTGCGGTGGTATCCACATCTTCAGTAAGATCAAAATAATGGATACCAAGCTGATAGGCAACTTCGGCCACTTTTAAATTGAGGTAATAAGGCAGGCAGCTAACCACGGCATCCTGACCACTGAGAGCAGTTGCCAAAAACTGCTGATCGGCCACATCGCCGGTTACCACATCAAAGGAGGTTGATCCGGATGGCTCCCGCTGATCCACTCCCCTTACCTTAAAAATTTCGCTTAACAGGGTGCCCACAAGAGACCCGACTTTACCAAGACCAACAACAGTAATATTACGCATTTCGGCATATAATTTTTACCATAAAGGACTAATTACCAAAAGGCATCCTTTACTTCCAATAAGAAATAATGATTTAAAAAAAATATTTTTCCGGCACCTGCAACGCTGGTTCACCAGTCAGAGGGTGCAAAAGGAAATGGTTCCATAATAGCGTCTTTGTGCCTTTGATGTAAACAATATCAGGGCACATTGGCACAGGCACTACGCAGAAATGCCATGTAGGAAGCGAATATTTTTACCCGTTGATTCATGGTGGTTTACGCTGTCAAATATAGCAATTGCAGGTGTATTTTACAGGTAATATTTTACTATGCAGGAAGGACGGGAACCTGCCTGCCGGTAGGCTGGGGCGGGAAGGACGGGAAGAAGACGGGAAGTTTCAATCCTCGCAACTGTTGCTCCTTAACCCGGCATCATTACTTTTTTGCAAAAACAAGGCATACAGGTGTTGGTAAATTTGTTCCCGTCCCCGTTTGTTTGAGCATCCCCGTTTGGGCATCGCGGGCAAAAACCATGATATTGCTGGTATACTGGTTGGCAACAAGCAGCCAATTACCCGAAGGATGCATGACGAAATTGCGAGGCCCTTTTCCACCAACCGGTTGGCTGCCAATGCGCTGCAAGCGACCATCACTGCCACCCACGCTAAATATGGTTATGGTATTGGCATCGGCACGGTTACTTGCATACAAAAATTTACCATCGGGACTCATGTGAATATCGGCACTGCCGGGCTGCCTGCTGATGGTATCACATTCAATGGTTTGCAGCGAGGCAATGCTATGCTTATTAAAGGCAAATACCGAAATTTTACCACTCATTTCCTCCATTACATAAAAAATGGGTTTGGATGGATGAAAAACAAGGTGCCTTGGCCCTGAACCAGGAGTGGTATGGATTTTAATAACCTTTTGCGTATCGAGTGGCTGAGCCTTTTTACTATTGAAAGCGTAGGCACGCACTTCATCAATGCCAAGATCGTTTACCACCACAAAATTTTGTTTGGGTGAAAAAATGGCCTGATGCACATGTGGTTTTTCCTGCCGCTGCGGGTTGGAACCCTTTCCATAATGCTGAACTACCTGGCTGAAGGGCAATAAAGCCCCCGAACCATCTACCGGCATCATGGTAACCGAACCGCCCGAATAATTGGCTACGGCAAGGTATTTACCCCTTGCATCAATACTTACAAAACAGGGATGGTCGCCGCCGGTTACCTGCGTGTTTATAAAGGATAGTTTTGCGGATGGGGCATCAAAATTAAAGGCCGAAACACTGCCCGGGTTGGTACCCGCGTTTTCGGAAAGGGCATATACTTTTTTCCCCGAAGGAGCAATGCATAAAAAAGAGGGATTATCTGCTTTTGCAGAATCAGCGATGGTAATCTGGCCGGTTTGCTCATTAAACCGCGCCACATAAATACCATGGCTGCCGGTATTGGTATAGGTACCTATTAACAGGGTGGCTTCGGTTTGGCTAAAACCCTGAGCCGTAATAAATACAAAAAGCGTATAAATGATCAATCGTGGAAAATGGCGCATAGCAAACTAAACCGGAAACCGGCATTTTTTTGCTAAATTAACGGAAGCAGGGCGCATTACCGGTGTTTATTGCTTTTTCAGGCCAGGGGTGCTTATTTTTATGCAAAAATTAATTCTCCTGCCAAATGATAAAATTAATTAGCGGTTTAATCCTGCTGTTTCTTATTTGCCCGTTGCTTAGCCTAGCGCAAAAACTGGAGAAGATCTGGGAAACGGATACCATATTTAAGGTGCCTGAATCTGTTTTGTTTGATGCCGGCAAAAAAAAGCTGTACATAAGCAATATTGACGGCGCATCGGGCGCAAAAGACGGTGTAGGCAGCATCAGTAAAATGAAGGCTGATGGAAAAAAAATAAAGCTTCATTGGGTAACCGGGCTTCATGCACCAAAGGGAATGGCCCTTTACAAGAAAACTTTGTATGTGGCCGACTTAGATGCCGTGGTAGGGTTTAATGCCAAAAGCGGGAAGGAAGTTGCGCGTTTTGCTGTAGCAGGAGCCAAATTCTTAAACGATCTTACCGCTGACCCTGATGGCAATCTGTATGTTTCTGATTCAGAAACCGGGCTTATCCATAAAATAACCGATGGCAAAGCAGTAGTAATCATTGAAAAAAGGACGCGGCCGAACGGGGTGCTCTGGTACCAAGGTCAGTTGTATTTTGTGGACGCAGGAGCCTTTTTCAGCCAAAACCCCGATGGTACAATTACTGAAATTGCAAAGGGTATGGAACGCAGCACCGATGGCATTGAGCCGCTTGGAAATAATAACTTCCTTATTTCAAGCTGGATTGGGGCCGTTTATTATGTAAAAAGCGACGGAACAGTAAAGGAACTGCTGAATACAAAAGATTTAAAGATCAACAGCGCCGATATTGGTTACAATGCCAGGGATAAGGTGGTGTATGTACCCACGTTTGCCGGAAACCGGGTTGTGGCGTATAAGCTGGAGGAATAGGATGAGGTTGAGGTTAAGGTTAAGGTTGAGAGGGTGAATACTTAAATACATGAATAATAGAATACCAGAATGATTTGGGATTTGAAGATTCGAATCCAAATAAAATCTTTCATCCTCATTCATCATTCCGCATTATCACTCTGCATTCATATACTTATTGACCCATTGACTTATTGACTTATTGACTTATTGACTTATTCACTTATTGACCTATTGACCTTTTGACTTGTTTCCCATTTTGGATTCTGGCATTTTTATTTTTATGCAATTCCCAGCTATTCCACATCTGTAGAATAATTTTTGCAACCCTGCAACGTTTGGACAAGGGGGGCAGGTTTATCTTTACTTATTATAGCTTACTATGCATGTAGCATTTGAAAAAGAAAAGAATGTGAAGGCCGGGGGATATAGCATCTTCGTGCTTTCCATTATTACAGCTTTACTGTTCATTATCAGCTGGAAAACGCCGTGGCCACCGGAGCCTTTGCTTGATGAAGGTATTGAGGTTAACCTTGGCAACAGCGAAACCGGGTTTGGTGATATCCCACCCATGGTGCCGGGTGACCCTGCTCCTGAAGCAGGCGATCCAGTTGCTTCTGCCCCGAAATCGAGTCCGCCGGCACCCGAACCGGTAAGCAGTGAGGAGGATAACGATGATCCTGAAGCGGTGGATGTGCCCCGGAAACAGGCGGTTACCTCTCCCAAACCAAAACCGGTTACCAACCAAACGGTAACCAATACAAAACCAAAGCCCTTGCCTCCCGCTCCCACACCTCCCAAGGCAAAGGCACAAATGGGCACCTATGCCGGCGGAACAGGAACCGGAGGGAACAGCCAGGATGCCTTTAACAATGTACGCAACCAGGGTATTGCAGGCGGCACCGGCGATCAGGGAAAGGCCAACGGCAACATTAACAGCGATAACTATACCGGAAACGGTGGTACCGGCAACAGCGGCGTAGCCATTACCAAGGGACTTACCGGCAGGCGTATTACCACTTTTCCATCATTTGAAGATGATTTCAACGAAAACGCCAAAATTGCCATGAACCTGAAGGTGGATGAGAACGGCAAAGTGCTGAGCGCCGAATACAGTACGGCCGGCAGCACAAGCAGCAGTACCAAACTGAAGGAAATAGCAAAACGTAAAGCCTTGCAGTTGAAGTTTAACGCAGGCGAATCGACATCCATCGGCACGGTGGTGTTTAATTTCAGGCTGAAAGGGTGAGGAAAGGAAAAGGTTGAGGTTAAGGTTGAGAGGATGAAGGAATACCGGAATAAATGAATAATAGAATACATGAATAATAGAATACATGAATAATAGAATTACAGAGTACATGAATTATTTGAAATTTGATATCCGGTTAACCTATACAATTGTATTCATCATTCCTAATTCATCATTGATCACTATTTGACTCATTCACTCATTCACTTATTCACTCATTGACTTATTCACTCATTCACTCATTGACTTATTCACTCATTGACATATTGACTTATTGACTTATTCCCCCTTTACATGCCCACGGCGAATAACAATTACCAATCCACTGTTGATTACCTCTACAGCCGCCTGCCCATGTTTACCCGTGTGGGGGCTGCCGCGTATAAAAAAGACCTTGATAATACCTTGGTTTTGCTTGAAACGTTAGGTAACCCGCACCATTCCTTTAAATGCATCCATATTGCCGGAACCAATGGCAAGGGAAGCACTAGCCACATGCTTGCGGCTATTTTCCACAAGGCGGGCTATAAAACTGCGTTGTACACTTCGCCGCATTTATACGATTTCAGGGAAAGGATCAAGGTTTCGGGTAGCGATGGTTTGCAAATGGTGGATGAAGACTTTGTGGTACAATTCACCGAATCCATCAAACCGCTGATCGAACGCATTGAACCAAGTTTTTTTGAAGTGACCGTTGCCATGGCATTCGCCTTTTTTGCCCAACAAAAAGTAGATATCGCCATTATTGAAACCGGGCTGGGCGGCAGGCTCGACAGTACCAACGTAATTACCCCTGAGCTGAGCATTATTACCAATATTGGCTGGGACCATATGAACCTGCTGGGCGATTCGCTCGATAAAATTGCGTGGGAAAAAGCGGGTATCATTAAGAAAGGCATACCAGTGGTAATTGGAGAAACCCTGCCAGAAACAAAACCGGTTTTTGAGCAAAAGGCGGATAATTGCAGCGCCGAAGTTTTGTATGCCGAAAACAAGTATGCCATTACCAATATACAGCAGGGTATTGAACAAATTACCCTTACCCTTCATCAGCATACTTCCGGCATGTCAGCAACCTATTGCTGCGACCTTCCGGGTATATATCAGCAATACAATATACGCACCGTAATTACCGCGGCCGACCAAATCAAAAAAATGGGCTGGAAACTGAATAGTGAAACAATTCACGAAGCGCTGCAACAGGTAGTGCCCCTGACCGGCCTTGGCGGGCGTTGGCAGGTAATTGGCCGAAAGCCTTATGTGGTGCTTGATGTGGCGCATAATGAAGCGGGCCTGCGGCAATTGATCAAACAAATTATCAGCCTGAAAAACGATGCCGGGATAGCCGGTGTTCATATAATTATAGGTATGGTAAAAGACAAGGATATTGATAAGGTACTGGCAATTTTACCAACTGATTTTCAATATTATTTTACACAGGCCCAATTGCCAAGGGCCCTGCCTTATACAGCATTACAGGAGAAAGCGGCCACATTTAACCTGCAGGGCGGCGCATACCCAACCCCTCAGCGTGCACTTGAGCAAGCCTTACAGATTGCTTCCACCAGTGCCCTCATAGTCGTTTGCGGATCGGTTTTTGTTGTGGGTGAAATAAAGGTATAGGGTTTGGGGTTTAATGTTTGTTGTTTTTGGTTTGTTGTTGGCTTACGTTTTCAAAATTTCACATAGTGACTAAGAGGCGAAGAGAGGTGGACGCACAATCATCAATCTTCATTCATCATTCCAAATTCAGCATGCTGAATTCATAAATCCTCACCACTCACTATTTGCTTTTTCAAAAATATGCTTCATATTTACCATTCCATTTCCTGTTCCTTATCCCGCGCATGTGACTGAGGGTGGCAAAGCCGCGGGTTAAGATTGGGGTTGAGCGAAGTTACAGCGCGCCGGGCAGGGCATTCGAAGCGCGGCGATGTTTCAGGGTATTGAGCGAAGGGAGGGTGAGGGTGAGAAAATACATGAGCAGATGAATACTTGGGTTTGGAATGGAATTCCGGAAATTAAATCTGAGATTCGCTTCCTTGATAAAGAATTTAAAAAAGATTCCACCTTTGAAAGGCAAGCCGGCATGTTCAACCATTCACTGTCTGCCCTTCAGGCAGATAAATTACCCCCTTATTCCTCCAAAACAGGTTTTTTTAATTATAAACAATAAAGACTATGGCACTAATCAATCCGCACATTAATTTCAACGGTAATGCCGAAGAAGCATTCCTTTTTTACAAATCAGTATTTGGCGGCGAGTTCGCAAAGATTATGCGCCTTAAAGATTTATCAAGCCCCGATTTTCCGGTAGCTGAAAATGATGCAAATAAAATACTGTTTATTGCGCTGCCCATTGGCGGCAACGTTTTAATGGGCAATGACATTCCGGAAAGTATGGGGAAGGTAAATGAAAATGAAAACAGGTCTAAGATATCAATCAGTGCAGAAAGCCGTGAGGAAGCCGACAGGCTTTTTAACGGACTATCTTCAGGCGGAAATATTGAAATGCCTATTGACGACAGTCCCTGGGGTTCTTATTTCGGGATGTTCAGAGACAAATTCGGCATTGAATGGATGGTGGATTTTGACCCAGAATATAACGGAAAAATATAACCGTAAAATATCGGAAGCTACAACGCACATGCTTTTTAAGATAGCATTAAATTAAATTACCAATTCTATTGAACACTGTTATACTTTGTCTTTTTAAGCTTTTGGATCCCTTGGTTACAAACAGGACAAAAAGTTAATTGCCGTCATGTAAACAAAATGGCTTACAGATGAGGTACAGAGTTGGAATAAATTCCCTTAAAAAAAACATAAGATGAATCGTTTACCAACAAATGGCTCAAATATTCTCTTTCTTGCATTGATTATTCACTGCAGTGTTTCATGCAACACCAAAACCAATCCTTCAACTGAACCGGATCAATTGCAATACGAACTGGTTACAATTGATTCATTGTTGCGGGATACGGCATTTGCGTTGTACATGGCCAAATCTTTAGATTCTGCCTATTATGCAGGTATTGGAGAAGTGGCACCGGAATTTTTGACTACAGATGAAAATACCGCAGTGATTTCCAAACCCTTGAAAGAAGAAAAAATTGCTATAAACCTGGCAGGATTTTATGCCCTTGAATGCGGTGTGGGCTTACTTTGTTCCCAAACCAATCAAACGCCGGTTGAATGGCTGCATAAAATTAAAAATGGCACTGCTGATCCCAATGCGGTTTTATTGCTGAACAGGCTGGCAAATGCCACCTGGAAGGCAGGTCAGCCTTTCAGAAGTTTGGACAGGATTACCCGGTACAACTTTACCGCGGCAGGTTTGCTAAGTGATGACGAGGTAAAAAAGGATTCTGTTCAAATTGCCAATGCCGCTGCAAAACTGCTAACCTCAATGGATACAGTAAGCAAAAAACCTTTACCAGAACAAATGGAAATTTTACGCAACTTACTACAGGATACCCTTTACGCGGTACAAATGGCAGCCTGGCTTGATTCTGCCTATGCAATTAGTCAGGAACAGATTCCGCTGCCATTTATCCCAGTTTCAGATGATACAGCAACCATTACAAAGCAGGTGAAGGAAATGAAAATTGCCACAAGCATCGCAGGATTTTATGCGCTTGAATGCGGCTTAAATTATCTGGTTACAACAAAAAAAATGCTGCCGTCAAACATATTAAAGTCAATAGTTAATGATTCCATAAGTAAGGAGGATAAACTGATTTTTGCAAGGTTCGCCAATGCAACCTGGAAAGCGGGACAGCCATTCAGGGGCCTGAACAGAATTACCCGGCAAACCTTTACACCCTTTTATTTTCTAAATGAATCAGATATTGACAAGGACATGGTTCAGATAAAGATGGCAGCCCAAAGATTATTGGTCCGGTTAAACCTTCCTTAACCCATGCAGGTGTGTGCTGCATTTAGTTTATTAGAGATAATGCAGGTGTTATCAACCAAACCCTTCCATTTTCCCGCATCCCTAAATTTTTTCTCCCAAAGCCAGCAGCGCGTAAAACATGGAGGAAACATGAAGTGACTGAATGATTTTGTTTTCCCGCAGCAATTGTTTTACCTCTTCCATATCGGCAAGAAACACCTGGAGTTCCTCGTCCTGATCAAATGATTGTTCATGCGTCAATTCGCAATCCGTAGCCAGGAAAATATGCATCAGGTTATTGGCAGTAGCGGGATTTGGCGCCACTTTACCAACCTCCTTTATTTGACCGCAGGTGTAGCCGGTCTCTTCGAGGAGCTCGCGTTTTCCCGCTTCCATCGGATCCGTTTCATGCGGATCCATAATACCCCCGGGTATTTCTATACTCCACTCGCCTAACCCATACCGGTATTGTTTCAGCAAAATCACTTTGCCTTCCTTTGTAACCGGAAATATGGTGGCCCAGTTGGTGTATTCAAGAACAAAATAAGGATACATTTCTTCCCCATTCCCCTTCAATAACCGGTCTCTGCGAAGTTTAAACCATGCTTCTTCATGGATGTAATCAAACGAAAGTTGTTTCCACGCTTTTAAATCCATAAATATTACTTATTCAGTATAAAATATTACATCCACCCCATCCTCTCCCTCAATTTGTTTATATGTTCCACATGGTGTTTTCCATGCCATGCATATAAACCAAGCAAAAACCATACTGAATGCTGCCCGCTTTGGGGATGCACATAAGTACGCTCCCAATCGCTGTTTGATACGGTATTAAAAAGAAGGTAAAGCCGTTGGTGAAGCGCATGCAGCAATGTTGTTGCGTTATTTACCGGAAGTGCACTATCTGCCTGCCGCACCCAGGCATCTTCATCGTAAGGACGGATAACAGGATTCTCTTCGGTAAGCGCCAGTTTTAACCTTGCCAGGCAGTTGGTATGGCTATCCACAAGGTGATGGGCTACCTGTGCCACGGTCCATCCGCCTTCGCGGTATGGAGTTTCCAATTGGCTTGCATCGAGGTTCAGCAAGGCTGCTTCAAGCATGTTGGGTAATTGTGCGATGTCAATCAACCGGATGCGTCTTTCCTCCTCCGAAAAAGGAAAAGGGATGTATTTTCCAATGGGATAACGTAAGTCCATAAAATCAATATTTGGAAATTCCAAATTAACAAATTCCAAATTCCAAAGCCGAAAACTGTGTTCTTTGGAATTTGGAATTTGAATTTTTGGGATTTTTTTTATTTTACAATTTCAAGTAATTCCACATCAAAAATCAGCATACTGCCCCCGGGAATTACGGGTGGTGAACCCTGTGCGCCATAAGCAAGCTGATACGGTATATAAAACTTATACCTTGAACCTACGGGCATCAGTTGCACGCCTTCGGTCCATCCGCGTATAACACCGTTTAACTGAAATTCAATGGGTTCGCCCCTCTCCCGGCTGCTGTCAAAAACCTTTCCATTTATCAGCGAGCCAGTGTAGTGAACTTTTACGGTGTTGGTATCTTTTGGCATTACGCCGGTACCCTGTGTAACCACTTCATATTGCAAACCGCTTTCGGTAGTGGTAACTTCCTTCCGCTTTTTATTTTCAGCAAGAAATTTTTCGCCTTCATCAATTGCAGGCTGAATTTTTTTCAACGAAGCTTCCTGTAATTTTTGCCTTAAAATCTGATCCGCCGTGTTGGGGTCCATTTTCAAAGTTCCCTTTCCTTCAATTACTTCGTAAACCGCTTGTTTCAATGCCTCATAATTCAGCGTATCTATTCCTTGTTGCTTAAAAAAAGAAGCATCAAGCACCCCGATAGCATAGCTCAGGCTATCAAGTCCATTCTTCAGCTCAAAAGTTTTTGTTGTGGCTGGCTTGGCAGGGGTGGTAGTTTTAGGCTTGGCCGCTGTGGTGGTGGTTTTGGCAGCCGTTGAGGCAGGTTTGGGTGCGGGTTTTGGCGCTGTTTTGGTTTGCGCCATTACCGTAAAACAAATGGCCGTCAGGGCCATGGTCGTTACAATTGTCCTTTTCATTGATCTATTTATTGTTTGTTTTTATAGTTTTTTGTTTGAAGTTTGAGGTTTCGGGTTTAGGTTTTAGGTTT
>Ga0116158_10006125_pt1 | contig 10088 bp, 9 predicted proteins | sample AD_UKC052_MetaG_FD_89883 | JGI IMG/M metagenome (GOLD analysis project Ga0116158, IMG submission 89883) | Active sludge microbial communities of municipal wastewater-treating anaerobic digesters from USA - AD_UKC052_MetaG | ecosystem: Engineered > Bioreactor > Anaerobic > Digestate | place: USA... | reverse complement strand
GATTATGATTCAAATTATTGTTTACAAATTAAGAACTATAGAAAAAAAATTTACGCAGTTAAGCCCTCTGGGTAAATAAGTTTTATCGTTGTCTTTTTCATAAAAAAACTTACATTTTCATATATCCAATGAATGTTGCTCCTCTATATTAAATCATAGGAAATACGATGTTAAAAAACCACCGGATGGTTGATTTTTTCTACAATGTGATTTTGCTTTTTGTTGACAATTTCAATGCCAAAATGAAATTATTGCATTTATAACACAATTAGAGTAAAGAACATTTCACCATCTCAATAGTGAGAAAGGGCTTTTAGGGCATTCTCAAAATGTAGAGATTCTTAAAATAGCGGCTATAATATAGCAACTTTTTTGAAAGAAAAAATAATCTTGGATTAGGGAAAAATTTGTATTATTTGGCAAGGAAAAATTTTTTTTATATTGAGCCATCACTTTTTACAGATTATAAAGAATTGAAAATTTAAGGAGATTTTTAATATGCCCATTGAAAACATGAACCGGGATGAGAATGTAGTGAACGCAGAAGTGGTTGAATCATCCTATGTATCTGAAGATGAAAATTTATTTATTACAGGAAGTGAATTGAATCTTAGTCCTGCAAAATCGTCTAAAGATGACGATTTCGATGACGACTTTGATGATGATGATTTTGATGAAGACGATGATTTCGACGATGACGACTTTGATGATGACGATGATTTTGAAGAAGAAGAAGAATTTGAAGATATTGAAAAGGTTGACGAAAACGAATACTATGAAGAAGACTTCGACTTTGATGAAGAAGAGGATAGCGTTGATTCAGATGATGAGGAGTTTTAATACTTAAATACACAGGTTGTATAAGAAAGATTCGCGGTTAGTGGTTTCACTACTAAAGAGAAATCACTACCGGGAATTATTTTTTATAACCACTTCTTAGCTTAAAAATCAAGTTGACTTTCCCTCTTAAAAAATAGCAAAAACCCTCTCTTTAATACAAATAAGTTCATTCAGCTTTTATACTAAAAAATGTTGTAACAACAGAAGCATCTCCCTTCCGTTCAAATCAGTACCCTAAATATTTGTCTCTTAGTAAAAAGTTTTTAACGTAATCGGTTACACCGTCTTCAAGAGAAGTAATTTCTTTTGAATAACCGGCATTTTTAATCTTACTTAAATCGGCTTCCGTATGGTATTGATATTTACCGATAAGCTCTTCCGGCATGTCGATATATTCTATGTTTACCGGTTTTTCTGCTGCATTGAAAAGTGCTGTTACAAGATCGTTCCATGTCCTTGCTTTACCGGTTCCAACATTGAATAATCCGTTTTTATCTTTTTTCTCTAAAAAAAATAACGTCATATCCACTGCATCTTTGATATAAATAAAATCGCGAAGCTGTTCACCGTCTTTATATACCGGATTCATTGACTTAAACAACCTTACAAATCCTTTTTCCATTATCTGTTCAAAAGCTTTGTGGACAACACTACGCATATCTCCTTTATGATACTCGTTCGGTCCATACACGTTGAAGTATTTTATTCCCGCAATACTTTTTAACCACTCTTTTTTATAAGCATAACAATCGAAAAGATTTTTTGAATAACCGTACATGTTTAGCGGTCTTAGTTTAAGACACTGTTCATCATTGTCGCAAAAACCTTTTTTACCATCCCCGTATGTTGCCGCCGATGAAGCATAAATGAATCTTATCCCGTTATAAAGAGAGTACCATGCTAACTCCTTGGTGTACTCGAAATTGTTTTTTAATAAGTGGTCTGCGTTCTTTTCCGTAGTCGAAGAATTTGCTCCCATATGAATAATGGCTTCCGGCTTCCAGTTCAAATCTTCTTTGATTTCACTTAAGAATTGATGTTTGTTTATAAAATCGATAAAATCCAACCCGGCAAGGTTTTTCCACTTTTCATCACTACCGAGTTCGTCAACAATAACAATATCATTTCTTCCAAGTTGATTCAACCGCCATACAATAGCACTTCCGATAAAGCCGGCACCACCGGTTACTATTATCATTTCTTATCCTATATATTAAAATTTTTTTATGGAAACTAATTTAATTATATTTCAGTTACCTTCAAAAGAAGGGTTTATTCATGATAATTGAAAAAGAAACGGATTTAATGCAAAACAAAACTGAATTACTAAAGCAGCTACTCGAAACAAGAATCTTGCTACTTGACGGTGCAATGGGGACGATGATACAAAGATATAAACTTTCTGAAGATGATTTCAGAGGCGATAGATTTAAAGATCATCCATGCGACCTTAAAGGTAATAATGATATTTTGTGTTTAACAAAGCCTGAAATCATTAAGGAGATTCATTCCGCTTACCTGGAAGCCGGTTCCGATATAATTGAAACAAATACATTCAACGGCACAAGTATTTCGCAAGCCGACTATAACACGAGCAATCTTGCTTACGAAATCAACTTTCAAGCCGCTAAACTGGCTAAGGAAGCCTGCGAAGAGTTCACCAAACGCGATCCTTCTAAACCAAGATTCGCTGCAGGGGCGTTAGGTCCGACAAATAAAACCGCCTCACTTTCACCGGATGTAAATGATCCCGGATTTCGTGCTGTTACATTTGATGAATTATCCAACGCCTATCTTGAGCAAGCCAAAGGTTTAATCGACGGTGGTGCGGATATTCTTCTAATAGAAACTATTTTCGATACTCTGAATGCAAAAGCTGCAATTTTCGGTATTCAGGAGTATTGTCAAAAAAATAACATCAACATACCGATAATGATTTCGGGAACTGTTGTTGATTTGAGTGGAAGAACTTTATCCGGACAAACAACAGAAGCATTTTACATTTCATTATCGCATGTTAAAAATTTAATTAGCATTGGGTTAAATTGTGCATTGGGAGCCAAACAGATTCGTCCGTTTCTTGAAGAACTTTCCGGGATTGCCTCATGTTATGTCAGTGTTTATCCCAATGCAGGTTTACCAAACGCTTTCGGCGGTTACGATGAAACCCCATCCGAAATGGCGGTAATACTTAAAGAGTATAGCGATGAAGGCTTGATTAACATTGTAGGCGGTTGCTGCGGTACCACTCCCAACCATATAAAAGAGTTTTCAAAAATTGTGAAAGATTTACCTCCTCGAAAATTAAAGAGGCAGGAACCGTATCTACGATTAAGCGGTCTGGAACCCGTTGTACTTCGTCCCGATTCAAATTTTATGAATATCGGTGAAAGGACTATGTCTCAGGTTCAAAGAAATTTGCAAGATTAATCGCATCCGGTAATTATGATGAAGCATTGTCAATTGCTAAAGACCAGGTAGAAGGTGGAGCACAGGTTCTCGATGTGAATATGGATGAAGGAATGCTTGATTCCGAGAAAGTAATGCATAAATTCTTAAATCTTCTAGCCTCCGAACCGGAAATAGCAAAACTTCCGATTATGATTGATTCGTCCAAATGGTCGGTTATCGAAACCGGCTTGAAATGCCTTCAAGGAAAAGGAATCGTCAATTCTATTAGTCTGAAAGAAGGTGAAAAAGTTTTTAAAGAGCATGCACGTAAAATTCTGAATTACGGGGCTTCTGTAATAGTAATGGCTTTTGATGAAGAGGGACAGGCAGATACGTTTGAGCGAAAAACCGAAATAGCTAAACGCGCATATGAAATTCTTGTTAATGAAATCGGTTTTCAACCGCAGGATATTATTTTTGATCCGAATATTTTAACCGTCGGCACCGGTATAGATGAACACAACAATTATGCTGTGGATTTCATCCGTGCAACAAGGTGGATCAAACAAAATTTACCTTTAGCCAAAGTAAGCGGCGGAATTAGCAACATCTCGTTCTCTTTCAGAGGGAATGACGTTGTACGTGAAGCTATGCACTCCGCATTTCTTTACCATGCAATTCAGGCTGGACTTGATATGGGTATTGTTAATGCCGGGCAGCTCGCTGTTTATGATGAAGTACCGAAAGAACTTCTTGAACTTGTTGAAGACGTATTGCTTAACCGCCGACCGGACGCAACCGAAAGATTAATTGAGTTTGCAGAAAAAGTAAAGAAGAAAGAAAAAACCGAGGTAAAAGAAGAGGAATGGCGTAAACTTTCAGTTGAAGAGAGATTAAAACACTCGCTTGTAAAAGGTGTTGTTGATTATGTAGAAAAAGATGTTGAAGAAGCAATAAAGAAGTATTCGACACCGTTGGCGATTATCGAAGGTCCGCTTATGGACGGAATGAATGTAGTTGGTGATTTATTCGGTGCGGGAAAAATGTTCCTTCCGCAAGTTGTTAAAAGCGCCAGGGTAATGAAAAAAGCAGTCGCTTATTTAGAGCCATACATAACTGAATCGCGTTCATCTGAAGAATCAATTGAAAAAAGTAATAACGGAACAATTCTTTTAGCTACCGTTAAAGGAGATGTTCACGACATAGGAAAAAATATTGTCGGAGTTGTTTTAGGCTGCAACAACTATAAAATAATCGACCTCGGGGTAATGGTTTCAGCAGATAAAATACTTGATGCAGCAGTTAAAGAAAATGTCGATATTGTCGGATTAAGCGGTTTAATCACTCCATCTCTTGATGAAATGGTTCACGTTGCAAAAGAAATGGAAAGAAGAGGGATGAGAATTCCATTACTTATTGGAGGAGCAACAACTTCGAGAATTCATACCGCGGTTAAAATTGCTCCGCACTATTCACAACCGACGATTCATGTGCTTGATGCTTCACGCAGCGTTCCTGTTGTAAGTAACCTGATAAACCACGAAACCGGGGAAAGTTTTATTCAAAAGGTAAAAGGTGAATACGCAGCTATCCGGGAAGATTATCTGAAAAGAACTTCTTCAAAGGATTACATTTCATATGATGAAGCAAAAAAGAATAAGCTCCATTTCGATAAGAATATATATGTCCCGAAACCACCTCAAAGACCCGCCATTACAGTATTAAATGACTTCCCGCTTGAGACTCTTAGAAAATATATAGACTGGACACCTTTCTTTTTGACCTGGGAACTAAAAGGAAAATACCCGAAAATTTTTTCGGATGAAAAATACGGTAATGAAGCGGAAAAACTTTTCAAAGACGCCAACATAATTCTGGATGATGTAATTAAGAACAAAGCATTAACAGCAAACGGAGTTGTTGGATTATTCCCTGCGAATTCTGTTGAAGATGATATTGAGGTTTACACAAACGAATCACGTTCGGAAGTGCTAGCACAGTTTCATACTTTAAGACAACAATCCTTAAAATCAAAAGGTGTTCCGAATATTGCTCTATCCGATTTCATCGCTCCTAAAGAAACCGGCCTCAAAGATTATATCGGGGCTTTTGCTGTAACAACAGGACTTGGAATTGAAAAACTTTTGAAAAAGTTTGAAGAGGCAAAAGATGATTATAATTCGATAATGATTAAAGCTATTGCAGACAGACTTGCGGAAGCATTCGCCGAGTATTTGCATGAACTTGTCCGAAAAGAACTATGGGGATACGAACCGGGCGAAAACCTAACAAACGAAGAACTGATTAAAGAAAAGTATACGGGAATAAGACCTGCTCCAGGTTACCCGGCACAACCGGACCATACTGAAAAAATCACAATATTTAATCTGTTGAACGTTGAAGAGAATGTTAAAATCACTTTAACGGAAAATCTTGCAATGCACCCGGCTGCATCTGTTTGCGGTTTATATTTTGCCAATCCCAACGCCAAATATTTCAATGTAGGAAAAATTGGTGAAGACCAGGTAATCGACTACCATAAGCGTAAAGGAATAAGCAAAATTGAAATGGAAAAGTGGTTAAAACCGATTCTGAATTATGATTAAAAAAAGCCCGCTTTAACTTTCGGCGGGCTTATCTTTTGAAACTTCAACTGCTTTTGCAGTAGTTTTCATTTTTCTTAAATGCTTCGGTTTCGGATTGCTGTTGCCGTGGCTTTTACTAAAGATTTTCCCTTTTCTACTCTTTTTATCTCCTCTACCCATAAAATTAACTCCTTTATTAAAATTTAACGTGCAAAAATAGAAATTTTCTTCTGGAGAGAAAAACAAATTTCAATATTATTGCATAAAAAAAAGCGGTATAATAACCGCTTTGAATTACTTAATCTCGGTTACTTTGCTTATGTCATCAATTTTTACGAATTTCTCGTTAAACTTGTATAAACCTTTATCGCTTTTAACCGCTTTAATAACTTTTACTTGAATTGCCGAATCTTTTTTCTTCGATTTTGTTTTATCGGCAAATGATTGCTGTTTAGCCATCTAATATCTCCTAATTTTAACTGCAAAAATATCAAATTTCCTGCGGAAATAAAAGAGAAATCTCCTTGAACCAATTTTAATGTTTCTGACTACACCAAATCCGCAAATTCTGCGTTGACCAAATTTTTCAAGTCTACCGGGTTAAGAAATATTTGCGAACCCCTTACTCCCGCACTAACGTATATTTTGTCGAAAATATTTGCGGTTTCATCAAAAAATGTTGGAAAACTTTTTTTCATTCCAATTGGAGAACACCCGCCCCGTAAATAACCTGTTAATGAAAGCACTTCGTTTGCCTTTACCATTTCAATATTTTTATTTCCCGAAACGGAAGCTGCTTTTTTCAAATTCAATTCATAGTTGCCCGGGATGCAGAATACGATTATCCCGGTTTTATCACCTCGTGTTAAGAGTGTCTTGAAGACCTGTTCCGGCTCAGCCCCAATCTTTAACGCTACGGTAACTGCACTTAAATCCGACTCATCAACTTCGTAGCTTTTAAGTGTAAAGGAAATGTTTTTCGATTCTAAAATTCTAACGGCATTTGTTTTTGACATTAAATGGAGGCTTTATTAAAGGTTGCTAATTAAAAAAAGCTGTTCAATCAACAATGGCAATCATCCGGTAGGAAAAAACACGATAGAGGTAAAATATCCCTTCCCCTCTAATTTTAGGTAAGGATGAAAGTTACAATTAATTGAACAGCTTATAAAAACTATCTTCCGAGAGTGTCTAAGTATTCTTTTCTTTGAAGAAGGGTCGCTTCGTCTTCCACATGTTTCGGATCGGGAACACAGCAGTCAACCGGGCAAACGGCGGCACACTGAGGTTCATCGTGGAAACCTTTGCATTCCGTACACTTATCCGGAACAATATAGAAGAAATCGTTTGAATAAAAGCCTTCGGCACCTGAAGGAGCGGCTTCGCCCTCACCGTAAGATTTACCGGCAAGTTCCCAATCTGCTCCGCCTTCGTAAATTGCAGTATTCGGACATTCCGGTTCGCAAGCACCGCAGTTAATACACTCATCAGTTATCATTATTGCCATAAATATACTCCTTTAAATTTGTTGTACTTTATAAAATTCTCTTATATGAGGAAAAATAATCTTGCCTTGTGCAATCTATAAAAAAACTTAAATCTATACAAGCATGAATTTACTACCATCTACCGCTTGCACCGCCGCCCCCGAATGAGCCTCCACCGCCGGAAAACCCACCGCCGCCGCCGAATCCGCCAAAACTTGATCCTCCCCCATAACTTCCACCCGAAGGACCACCGGGAAAACCGCCGAAATAGATTCCTCTATTCCCTCTTTTTCTGAAAATCATTGAGAAAAGAATTATTGCGATAAAAACAAAAACAACAAAGGGAATTGATTCTTCATCACCATCCTCTTTCTTTTTTTGATACTCCCCTGCAGTTGCTTTGATTATTGCATCTACACCGGCAAGAACGCCGCCGTAATAATTATTCTCCCTAAAAAGCGGAAAGATTTCATTCCGTATAATGTAACTTGCAAGTGCATCGGGAAGATTTCCTTCAAGTCCGTAGCCGACTTCAATCCTGACAGCTCTATCGTCCTTGGCTACCATGAAAAGAATCCCGTTATCTTTACCACCGGTTCCTATTTTATTTATAGTTGCTACTTCGTGGGCGAAATCTTCAAGTACTTCTCCGTCCAGGGTTGGTATCATTAAAAAAACGAGTTGTGTAGACGTGGAGTCATAAAATGTGCGTAGCCTATTTTCGATATCCATTATTTCCGAATTGGAAAGCGTGTTTGTTAAATCGGTTGTGTAGTTTGTTAGTTTCGGAATTTTTGGTTGAGAGTAAACCGCAACAATCGATAAAAGCAACAGTAAAAAACAATTTCGCATCAAAATTCAACTTTGGGCGCGGTTTCTGCGCCTGCTACAGCTTGAAAATACGGTTTCTCATTAAATCCGAATATCCTTGCAATAATTGCCCCGGGGAACCGTTTTACTGCAGTATTGTAGCCTTCTACTGTTTCATTGAATTTTTTTCGTTCCACAGAAATCCGGTTTTCAGTTCCTTCCAGTTGAGCTTGTAGTTGTAGGAAATTTTCATTCGCTTTCAATTCGGGGTAATTTTCGACAGTAACAAGGAGCCTTGACAGAGCGCCGCTCAATTCTCCCTGTGCAGCTTGAAATTTCTGAAACATTGCCGGGTCATTTAGTACTTCAGGGGTAACTTTCATCTGTCCGACACTTGCTCTTGCTTCCGTAACATCCGTAAGTACTTTTTGCTCAAAATTGGCATACCCTTTTACAGTATTCACAAGATTTGGAATTAAATCCATTCTCCGCTGGTATTGGTTTTCCACCTGGCTCCAGCTTCTATTAACCGATTCGTTTATAGAAACGAAGTTATTATAACTGCTTACCACCCATGAATAAATAAAAACAGCAACAATAACGATTGCTGCAACAATTGATAAACCAATTATTAAACCTTTTTTCATTATACCTCCGGACTGAAAAATATGAATAATTCCGAAATCGTAATTACTACTTAATATTAACGGAAAAAAGATAAGCATTTTTGCGGATAATATAAATAGCCATCGAAAATCTTTTTAGCTCCATTTAGCCTATATGTTCAAATGAAGCATGGCGGGTTACTTCTTAAAGGAGTAAAATTCAGGCATAAATTATGCTTTTATGCTATCCCGATTTTTTGAGATAGCTCTTCAACACTCGTTACCGGTAGTTCGCAAGTAAAATTTTTACATACGTAAGCGGTTGTTTTATCATCAATGGATATGTAGCTTTTCAGGTATGGAGCTATTTTTTCCAGTTCTTCTCTTTTTTCATCCAATAAGACCAGAGTTGTACCAGCATTATAATTCATACCCAGCAAATTCAACATTGCTTTTGTTGATACATCCTCTTTCTTCCCGGCTATTATAACTTCAATAGTATCGTTATATAAATTATCAAGTGCGGCTAAAAAAAACGTATGTGATGCCGGTGAGTTTTCAATTTGATAATAGAAAGACTGCGACATTAGTTTAATTTTATCATATAGCTCCGGTTTCCCGGTTATTTTATACAGTTTAATCAGATTATAAAATGAAACCGAATTGCCAGAAGGGATTGCTCCGTCATAAATATCTTTGGGACGGATAATCAGTTCTTCTGCATCGTCAGCCGTTAGGAAGAATCCTCCGTATTCATCATCCCAAAAATGTTTTAGTTGGACATCAATAAGTTTTAATGCAAGCAGCAAATATTCCGGGTTAAAGTCAGCTTCATAAAGCTGCAATAGACCGCAAATAAAGAAAGCATAATCATCCAGTGTTCCGGTAATTGCCGCTTCTCCATCTTTATACCGGTGAAGCAGTCGCCCATCTTCAGATAAAAGTTTTTCCATAATAAACCGGGTTGATTTAACCGCAGCATGAAGAAATTTTTCCTCTCTGAAAACAGAATACGCCCTGGCAGAAGCGGCAATCATCAAACCGTTCCAATCGGTTAATATCTTTTCATCTTTTAAAGGATGAACTCTTTTTTCCCTCTCATCGAATAGTTTCTTAATTACTTTATCAATTTTATCAATCAGTTCACATTTGTTACCGTCATACGTATTAAGGATTTCCTCCAACGGCTGCTTTAAATAAAAAATATTCTCTTTACCCGGTACATTATTAAACGGGTCAACAAAATTTCCGGAATCGTTAATATTGAATAGAGTACAAATTAGGTCTGCATCGCCTTGCAGAATATTAGTAATTTCATCTTTCTGCCAAACATAGAATTTACCTTCTTCACCTTCGCTATCGGCATCTTC
>Ga0116158_10006122_pt1 | contig 10090 bp, 14 predicted proteins | sample AD_UKC052_MetaG_FD_89883 | JGI IMG/M metagenome (GOLD analysis project Ga0116158, IMG submission 89883) | Active sludge microbial communities of municipal wastewater-treating anaerobic digesters from USA - AD_UKC052_MetaG | ecosystem: Engineered > Bioreactor > Anaerobic > Digestate | place: USA... | reverse complement strand
CCATATTATTACCTGGACAATTGAGATTGCAAAAGTTGGCAGTATCTTACCGAGGATGATTTCTATTCTTTTTAACGGCGAAGCAAGCAATATTTCAAAAGTCTTTCTTTCTTTTTCTCCAACTATAGAATCAGACAATATGTTCATAGAAAGAAATATTGGCAGGAGCAGGATGAGCGGGATTAGAAGCGTCTGCATTATCTCAACAAAGAATAGGTCTGATAGGGTATATGTATAGTTTTTAGGATATATCTTAATCGAGATGGGATTTAAGATCTCATCAGGGAGCTCACCCTTTAGTTTTGCCTTTAGGTATGCCCTTCTAATTGGCTCCGATAGATCTTCAAAGCTTAATGGGTTTTTTAGCAGTACTTTGATAGAATTATCGCCTTGCGCCCAAATAACGCCATCGATATTTATAGGAAGGGCTCCGGTAAACTCTTGATCTCTTAAAACAACACTCTTAATCGATTCATCGTTTAAGTAATTAGGAAACCCTTCAACTTCAGAGTAAACTAAAAATGTACCTTGGCTATTTGGATCATCAACATAAGTTTGGATATATGCGTAGGATGTTCCAATCAAGACTATACCAATTACTATGAATAGCTGCAGTAAAAATGCAAGTATGTAGACCTTTTCTCTCAATATGTCCTTGAGCTCCTTTTCTGCAAGATAGATTACTTCTTTTCTCATAGCGCCCCCCAAAGTACAGTAATATTATAGATAAAGTGGATCATGATACCTGCGAGAAATGCAGGCACCATATACTTTCTTTCACTAATCCCTATCCCGATAACGCCTGTTGAAACAATATGAATGCCACCTGAAAGAAAAGTTCTCATGACAAACACCCTAAGCGCATAATCTGGGAACAGATTAAGTGTAAAGGCTGTGAAGATAATATTCTCAAGAAGAGAAAATCCAAGGCCAGATGTCATACCGGCTAGCATCCCTTCATGCCATTTCAGCGGGAAATATCTTTTAGCTGAAAAAACACCTATACTTTTTGAGAGCTCTTCTATAATTGCCCAGAGAAAAAGTATGGCAAATATTGATTCTGTGAAATAGAGGGCGATAATCCCGAAGAATATCTCAAAGATTATCGATATAAAAATTGCAATAAATCCAAAGATAAGGGCTATTAAGTAAGGGCTAAAAACTATGTCCTTTAATCTCAGTTTGCCGGCAAATTCAAAGACAAGATCAGATATGCTGGGCCTAGGGCCAAAATAAAATTCATCTTTTTTGTAAAGAACGGTGGACAAATAAATTAGAATAATGGAAAAGCTAAGGGACGGCAATATTGAAATGGCCGCTTCTTTCAACGAGTATGTGCCGTTTTCAATTGCTATAACAAGAGACAGTGGAGATATAGCTGCGGCATCCTTTAGGCCTGCAACATACAGAGTGGACGTACCAAAAAGCAAGAAAAATAGCAGGATAAAAGTTACCGTGACAATTAGGGCCGAATCCTTGTAGTTTTTTGAATAGACCCCAATCAGTCCTGTTATGCTTAGAAGCAGTATTGCCGTTATTGTAAGTGGCAGGATAATTAGGGGATTTGCCACCCTTCCAAAATAGTAGAGGGTGATCACCCAGAATAAAAGCTGGAACAATATTATAGCTAGGATAGAGATAAATTTTGAATAGAATATTTCTTCCCTTTTCATGGGGAGCGCCAAAAGCATTTCCCCAGTTCTCCTCTCTTTTTCAGATATAAGTAAATCAATTAGCATCCCCCCACTTAAAAACAGAGGCATAAGAAGGACTAGAAGGACTATGTAACCCCCTTGCTCGTCCTCAAATGATTTCCTTGTTCTTTCTATCTGCTCTTGGAAATTAGAAGGTCTATCTGGGATATCTGTTACATCTTCTATGGTCTGCTGTTGCGTTGTGTTTTGAGTAGTTTGATTTTGGGGTGATGCGTTGTTGTTCGTGGGTGATTGAGAAACAAGTTCTATATTGGGCTCTGCAATCGATAAATCTCTGATTCTGGCCTCTATAGCCCCATCCCTAAAACCAAGCAGTATGATGTTTAGCTCAGAATAGGCAGATACCCCCTTTGGATTCTGATTGTTCATATATACTTCAACTGTCGAAGATCTATAACTTCTGATTTTATCTTCAAATTCTTTTTCTATAACTAAAAAGGCCGAAATCCTTCCGCTTCGTAATAATTCGAGCCCCTCTTTTTCTTCCACCCATACAATATCAAATCTTTTGTTTTCTGAGATAATATTCGTCAATGAGTTTTTTTCAGAGGAGATCCCTATCGGGAGGTAACCTTTACCACCGACGGAGAGATTGAAAAATCCCCCTTCTTCAAGGGCCTTTACATAGCTGCCAAAAAGAGGGATTATGAGGAGGATTACAAGAAGTTGTAAGGTAAAAGCTATTTTGAATTTTCTATTTTTAAATAGCCTTCTAAGCTCCCATTTTACCATCTGCTCAATCATTTTTACTACCGACCAACTCAATAAAGACCTCTTCAAGAGAGGGCGTCAAATCTTCAAAATAGATGGTCTCTTCTCTTAGGATATAGTTAAGATCTTCATAGCTCAGAGCTTTTATGACAAGATAATTCTCTCCTCTTTCCTCTACTTTAAGATTTTTATCGAGAGAGATCCTATCTAGAATTTCGCTCGTCATATTCTTTAGGCCAATCTTAAACGTTTTTTCCTTGATATATATCTCCTTAAGATTTTCAATGGTATCGTAGGCCTTTATTTTTCCCTTATCAATGATTGCTATTTTATCGCAAAGCTGCTCTGCTTCATACATATAATGGGTGCATAGGATAATTGTTTTGTTCTTCTTTAGAGTTTTTATAAAATCCCTTATTTTTCTCGAGGTGAGCGGGTCTAGGCCCATTGTAGGTTCATCAAAAACAATTATTTTGGGGTCATGGATCAAGGCCCTTGAAATTGCAAGCCTCTGTTTCATACCTTTGGAAAAAGAGGATACCTTCCAATCCTTTCTATCTGATAGTCCGACTAGATTTAGTAACTCATCAATTCTTTGATTAATTTTATCTTTAGGAACTCCGTATAATAGCCCAAAATATTCCAAAAGCTCACCGGCTGTTGGACGCTCGTAAAGATTAGGCTCTTCAGGGAGGTAGCCTATTATTTTCTTAATTTCTGCAGAATGTTTTTGAAGGTCCTTCCCATCAATTATTATCTGTCCATGTGATGGCTTTAGAATCCCACAAAGAAGCCTGATTAAAGTCGTCTTCCCAGCGCCATTTGGGCCAACTATGCCTATGGTCGTCCCATCCTCTATTTTGATACTGGCGCAATCCAAAGCCTTGTGGTCACCAAAAAGCTTGGAAACATCAAGAAACTCTATCATTAAGAGAAAATAGGCGACCGTTTCTATTTAAACGTCTTTGCTTTTAATTAAGAAATTCTCAATAATTTTAGTTATAGTTTATTTTTTAAATGAGTAGGTGTAAAAATATATAGAGTGTTATGAAGGGATTAATCCAAGTTTATACAGGCAATGGAAAAGGGAAGAGTACAGCCGCATTTGGTCTCACTTTAAGGGCTTCTGGGCGTGGGCTAAAATCCATAATAATACAGTTCATGAAGCAGGGGGATACATATGGTGAGCATTTTGCCATAGAAAAAATAGAGAATATTGATATAGTATCCTTTGGGAAACCCAAATTTGTAAACTTCAAGAATCCAAGTAAAGAGGACATCGACCTTGTAAATGAAGCATTTGAGTTTTCCAAAAAAACTATTAATGGCGGAAAATATGATATTGTAATCCTCGATGAAATAAACATCGCATTACATTTTAAATTATTGGAGGTAGGAAAGGTAATTGATATTTTAAAAAATAAACCTAGACATGTTGAGGTTGTGCTCACCGGGAGATTAGCCCCAAAAGAGATAATCGATATCGCTGACCTAGTCTCAGAGATAGTAGAGATAAAGCACCCTTATCAGAAAGGCATTGGTGCAAGGGAAGGTATTGAGTATTAGCTTTTTATAATCAGCTGAAAATTTTATTTATGAAAGAAGCTAGAAATGGTAAAAGTTGAATCGATACTTTAAAAAATAACATCTTAATGAGTGCTTCTCTTCTTAATTCCAATTAAAGTCATTCCAACAAGATCATCATTTTCTTCATTATACCTAAGAATTACTCCATTTCCTAAGTCTTCACTAATCGCCTTTGATGGTTTACCAAAACTGACATATAAAACGTCAACTTCTTCATCGTAATCAAATTCAACGTCGCTATAAATTTTCCTAATACCTTCAATCATACTTATTTTTTGGCTTCCCATATAATTTCTCTTCTTCTCAATTTTTTTGTGATATACGCAGTTATTATAAATCCATCCTTTTCCTCTTTATATGGAACTACTAGATATTTATCATTAATCTTTTTTACAGATATAGATTCGCCAAAATCTCCCTTGAATATTATGTCTGGCGCAGCAATTGTATTTAGTACCCCTTCTAAAAGGAAAGCCATTTCGGGATGGCTTGATGTAATATGAATCCATCATTCTTCAGTTAGTCTTATTGTATTGCCTTTGTAGGATAGGGCTTCCTTTATCTATTTATTATGTATTCTACTATTAATAAAAGTTATCACTTAAGTGGTAATATCTCATCCAAATTTGTAATTTTAACATAATAATTTCCTTTCAAACTACCCTTTGCCAGGTCAAAATTAAAATTTACAAAAAACTACTTCTTTCCTTTAGAGAAAAACTCAATAGCCTCTTCGAGTTCTTTGTGGCTCTTGGCATATTCCTTAATGTCAATCCCTTTTTGGTATGCCTCACATGCCTGGGCCAATGCTTTTGCCCCGGCTGTTGTCCCTTTTGGATGAGCGTGGCAGCCTGCACCCATTGTTGTAATGAAGTCGATATTTCCCATTACATCGATGAACGGCTTCAGCAAAGTTGGATTTAGGCCACCAGAAACAATAGGGCAGCATTTTTTCATGCCTCTCCAGCTGTCATCCTCTAAAATAACGTGGCGTGCGGTATCTGCTTGAGCAAGAGCTATTGCATCTTTGTCACCCTCAAATATTTTTGACCATTCCTGCTCAAAGAAATGCCCTTTAGATTTAAAACGCAAAATATTCTGTGCTGCAACAATGTCTTCTTCAGGGCTACCTTGCATTTTTCCAACACCTGCAGTCCCTGTGTGAATTCCAGACGCACCTGCCAATCTTGCAAATTTAGATAAAACTAATACTGAAAACCCTATTGGATTTTCTGTCCTAGTATATGCGCCATGGCCTGCTCTATGAAAGTGTATAAAAACGTCAGGATATTTTCTTCTTAAGGTTTGCACAGCCATCCACCCGGCAATAATCCCGTCAATTAAAAATGCATAGCTTCCAGGTTCAAATCCAGCGTTTCTTATAAGTTCACATCTTTCAATCATTGTGTCAAAATCTGCCGCAGAGACATTAAATGAGTGGATTTTTTTCTCCCCTGTTTCCTTGACCGCTTTATCCATAGCGGCTTTGACATTTGTCACCATCTTTTCATATGGGCAGAAATCCTGATTTGCCTGAGGCTCGTCATTTTTAACAAAGTCTCCGCCGCCGACCCAGAAATCATAAGCAGCTTCTGCATATTCTGCTGAAGTCAATCCCATTTTGGGTTTTATTATACTCCCAAGAATTGGCCTATCGTAGGCATCTAAATATTTTCTCATATCATCTAGCGTATAGCTTGGGCCATCATACTGCTCTAGCATTGAAGGCGGAAACCAGACATCAAGCAATTTTAATGCGCTTACTTCCTTCATCCCAAGGACATTTCCGACAAGGTACGTCAATATGTTCTGCACGTTTCCGCCTCTGTCAAAAAGCCTCCATGGGTAAGCCAGCCAAACAAGGTCTTTATCCTGATCAATTTTGTAAACTATGGCATTCATCTCTTTTGAGAAGGGGGTTTCAGTCTTTACGTTCAAATTTGTACCTGTGGAGGACTCAGCCGCAACTTCTGCTGCAGCTTGTAAAATATTTAACTTCCCTCCAGATACTAAGTGAAATACTGCAAGAAGATATTCTCCATTTTTAGGATTAGGTAGATCAAAATTAACATACCCGCTCTGATGTATATTGAGCGTCTTAATTAATTGTTCTTTATTTATTTTTTCCATAATAATCAACTGTTTTTAATTATTTATAAAATTTCCCCATTAACTAGAGATGCCTGATAAATAATTACGAGGGCTACGATTAACCTCTATTTTTCTTCTCATCTATTAGCTTAATCAAAAAATCTGTTTTTTTTATAAAACTTTTCAATCCCTTTTATGATTATATGGTTTGATTCAATCTCTTTTATTAATAGGTTTTCTTTATCGTATCTACCCATTTTAACGCTTAGTCTTGAATCTATTAACTCAATTTCTTTTTTTAAATCGAGGTTTTCTGATTCTATATAAAAATCTATATCACTTGATTTGTTAGCAATGCTTTTGGCATACGATCCGAAGATTATTGCCATGTCGATATTTTCTTTTTCTGTAATCTTTTTAATCATGCCTTTTAAGTAAAGATATTTTTTCAAAAACAAGATAAAACTATAACTTTCAGAAATTATCACAAAGCTTCTTGCCTCTAAGCTTTTCTTAATGAAATAGACATAATTCTTTCCCTCTATCCTGTAGTCAACTATATTTTGTTTGTATAGCTCATCAAGCCTTCTTTTAACTGAAGTCTGATTTGTTTTCAGTTTTCTTGCTATTTCTCTAATATGGCTCTTTCCTTTTAGAAGGGCCAAAATAATTTCATAATCGTTACAATAATATTTATATCTATGTGTTCATAAAATTAGAAATAGAAAAAGAAATCAAAAATTAAATTTTATATACCCTTTTCCTTGTATTTGATAGATGAGAGTTCATAGCAATACTTAAAAACATGCAATTGTAGTAATATTTATGGGAATAATAATCCATGCAAGGATAAAAAACGGTATTATTTATCCTCTTGAGAAGATTAACATCGAGGATAAGGAAGTCTTAGTTAAAATAGACGATATAATACCTGATAGGTCTGCTTTTAGTGTAAGTTTTGACGTTTCTGATGAAGTATTCCAAGAGATATTAGAAGATGAGGATATGTCTTGAGTGTAACTATTAATCTATTACATGAAGATGCTTTTATAGATACCAACATTTTTCTTTACACGGTAAAATCAAATAATAAATTTAGTAATGATTGTAGAGATTATATTTCAAGGGTAAAATATGGTGAATTATTAGGTTTTGTATCGCCTTTAGTTATAAGTGAATTATTCTATAAACTGATAATGATTGAAATATCAGAAACAAAGAAATTAGACCCGTCTAAATCAAAAATTTATTTAAAAGAGAATCCAGGTATAATTTCTAAACTTAAAAAATCAAGTAAGGTGATTGAAGAATTATATATGTATGAAGGGATAAAAATCTTACAACTTGGAGAAGATATATCCAAACTTTCATTTGATTTATCGAAAGAATACGGGCTTTTACCAAACGATGCAATCCATGCCGCTACGTGCAAATATAATGGCATAGAGAATATCGCCACAAATGACAGCGACCTTGAAAGGGTCGATTTCTTAAAAGTCTGGAAGCCTTAATATAAGAAAAGAAGAAAAAGATAACAGATTTTTTTTATCTTGATTGATGATGGTGACAGTCCGCCTTTGTTTCTTTTTAGTCCATTCAAGGAATTTTACAGCAATACTTAAAAACATGCAATTGTAGTAATATTTATGGGAATAATAATCCATGCAAGGATAAAGGACGGTATTATTTATCCTCTTGAGAAGATTGACTTAGACGACAAGGAAGTCTTAGTTCAGATATTGCCCGAGGACAAACCCCCATTCAAAACGAAAATAAAAGCTTCAAACGAAATGGTAAAACAGATATTAGAAGAAGAATTAGATTTGCTTTTATGATGATTTCATGAAACTTAATGAATTCATTGAAGGTAATATATTTTTAGATAGCAATATTTTTATCTATTCCATTACCACAACTGGTAACTTTAAATCGTGTAATTTATTATTAAACAAAATTAAATCTGGTGAGATTACAGGTTATATCAATCCTATTGTAATTTCTGAAGTTTATCATAAACTACTCATATTAAATGTTTCTAGGGAGTATGAAACACCAATTCATAATTCTATAAAAATAATAAAAAATAACTCTGATGTTCTCAAGAAAATTAAAGGGCCTATGAACGCTGTTCTTGAGATATCTAAAATAGAAAATATTAAAGTTTTGGATATTAACGAAATAATTTTAGAGAGCTCTTACTTATTTTTAGATATTCTTTTGATTAATGATGCAATCCATGCTGCTACGTGCAAGTATAATGGCATAGAGAATATCGCCACAAATGACAGCGACCTTGAAAGGGTCGATTTCTTAAAAGTCTGGAAGCCTTAGAGATTACGAACAAGACGAGAAAAAATTAAAGTAGAGAGGACTACGATTAATCTCTATTTTTTTCTTATCTTTTCAATTTTATAAATCTTCGGGCGCTTTATATTCCAAAATTTTTCGATGGCTATCGCTAGACCATTCTTTTAGAAGGAGTATGAAACTGATAATATAGTTTAATCTGTCACCTAGCTTTTGAAGGCGTTCATACTCTCTTTTCAAGGCAAAATCAATCAAGCTGTCCATGACAACTAAAACCCGCTATTGGAATGTAAATTTAACCAATAGAGAAAATAGGGTCGAAGTTAATCAAAATTCTCTTAATCATATCCTAAAACTAGTACATATCAAATTAATTTTTTGAAATCCTCAAGAGAAATATCTACACTATTTAATATCTCTCTCAATACTTTTGGATGGAGACTCGTTCCTGAATGATATGGTATTGTAATCCTTGTTCCAGCTTCGTTCTTGAATATTTTATGGCTTCCACTTTGCCTTACTTGAGAAAATCCAAGTTTTTCCAATGCTTTTATCACTTTGTCAGGACTAATTCTTGGAAGTTTTTCCTTCATATTGTCACTTCAACTGTAGTAAAGCTTACGTTCTGGGTTTCAGGCAATTTAGTGCCAGCTTCATTCATTTCTTCTAAAAGTAGTTTAATGACGTCTTTTATATTTTCTAAAACTTCTTCGTAAGTGTCTCCTTGAGTATAACAACCTTGAATATCTGGGCAGAATGCAAAGTATCCATCTGAATCTTTTTCAACTATTATTGGAAATTTTAATGACCCCATCATAGCGCCTCTGTATCTCGATAGCTAATCAAGTATTTAATATTTTCTTTTATTTGATAAAGATCGAAAGAATTGTCAGAAAAGAAAAATTATCTGCCGGATAGCCCCGTAATAATCTGCCCCTTTATAGTATTAATCATATCCTAAAACTAGAACATATCAAATTAATTTTTTGAAATCCTCAAGAGAAATATCTACACTATTTAATATCTCTCTCAATACTTTTGGATGGAGACTCGTTCCTGAATGATATGGTATTGTAATTATTGTTCCAGCTTCGTTCTTGAATATTTTGTGGCTTCCACTTTGTCAAGATTAATCCTTGAAAGCTTTTCTTTTATATTACCAATTCAACTGCAGAAAAGTTTACGTTTAAGTTTCCTAGAAAGTTCTTTTTATAATTAGTTAATTTTTTATATGATATTGAAGTATATATCAATTGATGAAAACAAAGGAAGAGGTAATCAAAGTCTTAAAGCACGAGCTACCATACTTAAAACAAAGGTATGGCGTTTCTAATGTAGGACTCTTCGGCTCTTATTCTAGAAATGAGCAGACTGAACATAGTGATATTGACTTACTTGTTGACTTTGAGGTGCCTATAGATTATTTTAAACTTTTTGAAGTGGAAGACTACCTAAAAGAAAAATTTGGTATCGATGTTGAGATAGTAACAAGACCGGCTTTAAAGGACAGAATAAAAAATAGAATCCTAAAGGAAGTATCCTATGTCTCTTAGAGACGAAAAACTGTATATTGACGATATTCTAGAAGCAATATACAAAATTGAAAATTACATTCAAGATATTGATTTTGAAGATTTTAGTTCTGATCAGAAATCAATCGATGCAGTTATCCGAAATTT
>Ga0116158_10006120_pt1 | contig 10095 bp, 8 predicted proteins | sample AD_UKC052_MetaG_FD_89883 | JGI IMG/M metagenome (GOLD analysis project Ga0116158, IMG submission 89883) | Active sludge microbial communities of municipal wastewater-treating anaerobic digesters from USA - AD_UKC052_MetaG | ecosystem: Engineered > Bioreactor > Anaerobic > Digestate | place: USA... | reverse complement strand
CTTCATACTGTGTGGATATAAACTCCACATACTCATTTGTTTTGTTGATAAACTCTTTATGGGTTATTGCTAAATAGTCTGCTTTGTTTTGCGTTGCTCTTAGGTTTGTAAATTGTTTCGCATAATAAAGTCGTGGCTTTTGAATCTTGCTTTCTTTAATGAATACAAATTTAGATTTGTTATTTAGTGTATCAAAAAAAAGTAATTCGTTTCCCACTCTGCCTGTACTATATTTTTTAATGGTATTACCGTATTGCCATACGCTGAATGAGTCTGTAGTAACATTAAATACTTTTATTCCTTTCAGAGTATTATTAGAATCTATAAAAGGAAAACTGAATAAAAGTGAATCGTTAAATGTTCTTAAGTATCTTGGATATTCTACTTCATACCAATCATATATGCAAAGATTAGGATTGGCGCTTGTAGCGAAAGAATGAATTTTCAAAGTATTATTTCCATTAATTAATGAACTGGAATTGTATACCCCTTTGAGAAGTTTTTGCTGATACTTATTAACATAACCCGAATCTTGCAGAGATAAATTGTTTACCGAAATTGCCAATAAATGTGCATTTGAAGTTACACTGGAAGCGTAACTTTGTTGTTTAGAAAACACATAGAAAGGACGATCAGGGAAAGCGTTGGAAACACTAAAAGTCAAATTTCGCGTTCCAACTCCCAGGTTCCCTTCATGCCACGTTTTATTTTCATACCAGAATGGCATTTCTCTTCTAACCTGGTCTGCCATTGAGAAGTCGAACCAATTATTTTTTTCATAGTGAATTAGCTGGTGATAATATATTAAAGTGTCCGGAGAAACCCCGGTTCCTGAACTAATTTCAACCCTTCTGCCAGCTTCTCCTCCCCATGAAAGCCAATATGCCGATGTATCGGAATATCTATCCAGATACTCGTTGTACGGTTCTCCATATCCATTTATTTCTCTGTGTTTACCACCGATATTCCGGGTGCCTATAAATTCAATATAATCCCCCGGGTCTAAAGAGTAATCATTTTCGCCACTCACAAAAATCGGTATTTGTTCCCCCTTGTAATAGATTGACAAAGTAGATGGAACTATTAAATTTACATTAACACCAATACCGGTTAAGTCAGCGTGGTAAATCCGGTAAACACCATCTAATGCTACACCGAGTTTAACATAAGTTTGATTGTAATTTATCCATGAGTCGCTTTTCGGAATTTCATATTTTGCTATAGATGAAAAAGATGAGGAATATTTTTTATTTATAATGATAGAGTTTTTAATCGGGACTGCATTATCTTTCAAGAGACTCAATGGCTCATTAAAAGCGAGGGAGAGGCTGAATGTTTTTAAGAAAACCGTATTCCTTTTTTCAGGGTTTACAACGAAATTGTTTACAGAAAGATGGAGACAATAATAATTCTCATACCATAAGTATCCTTTTACTGTTAAATAGTCTCGACTTGTATATTGCGGGTTCTGATTAAAAGTCTCATATATCAACCCGAACTCTTCGCTTTTTGTAATAAGCGGATTAAGACGTGGTATTGCTTCGATTGTTTTTGTTTTCAAAGGAGTTAGTTCAACCGTAGGTAAGGAATTTGGAGGGATGGCTATGAAAATGTCGGAGCTAAATGTCGTAAAATGTTTTGGTTTTGATTCATCAAACGGCAGTGGAAATTCAATAAATGAATTCGATTCCTCTTGAATGATATTAAAATTTTCAGCAGACTCAAAAGACAAAGTATAAATATTTCCTTGTATATTTTCGGAAATAATATGAACTTGTGAGTACAAAACCGTTGAAAAAAACAGTAGATATATGTATAGTATTTTTTTTGCCATTGAAGTAGAATTTAAAGTTAAACAGTATGCGAATATATTCAAGAAATTGGATTTTTAAAACCCATTAATAAAATGCAATTCAAGTTAAATGACATCAATATCTGCGGGGGTCCAAGAGATGAAATTATTACGAGAATATATGATTTTCTGGAAGGTAATCATCCATCGTTGATTGTTACGTTTAATCTGGATTTTTTACGGGTCTCGGAAGAAAACGATAAATTCAAAGAGGTTTGCATGAAATCAAATCTTATTGTGGCTGATGGAGTGGGAATAACAACTTTGATTAAATTAAAGTATGGACATAAAATAGAGAGAATTACTGGAAACGATCTCTTTAGGTTTATTCTGGAAGTGTCAAAAAACAAAAAAATAAAATATGCTTTTGTTGGTTCAAGTGAAGAAGTTCTATTCAAGCTGAAATCAAAAATTCTCGGTGATTATGCAAGTATAACAAGCGCATTCTTTTATTCGCCTCCATATATGTTTGAGAAATCAAAAGAAGAAAACAATAAACTGATCAAACAGTTAAAGCAGTTTATGCCGGATGTTTTGTTTTTAGCATTAGGTTGTCCGAGGCAGGAGATATGGCTCTATGAAAATATGAAATCGATTGGAGCCAAAATCAATATAGGAGTCGGAGCAGCATTTGATTTTTACTCCGGATACAAAAAAAGAGCCCCGTTCTTTGTTCAAAGAATAGGTTTAGAGTGGTTTTGGAGATTAATCACTGAACCGAGAAGATTATTCGGTAGATACATATTAAAAGACATTCCGGTTTTTGTAAAGAGTATTATAAGAAGAAAACAATAGAAGTGTATAAACAATATTATTTAATAATTTTACTGTTTTTGTAGAATTCATAGTACTCTTTGATAGAATTATTCAAATCGAATTTTGATGCAGTTTGTAAAGCATTAATTAAAATCGTATCAGATACTCCATTTTGATAAATATAGTTAATCCGACCAGCTAGACTTTCAATAGAGTTGGGCTCTATGAGAAAACCATTATAATCGTTTATTACCATTTCGTCGATTGCTCCGATTTTGGAGGCAATTACTAATTTCCCGTGTGCCATCCCCTCAAGAACAATCAGTCCTAAACCTTCTTCATAGATAGAAGGTAATACCAAAACGTCTATCTTTTGCCAGAAATTTTCAAGAACTGGTCCCCATGGCTCGATTATGACATTTTGCGAAAGAGTATTACTCGATATGTATGATCTTATATAATCTTCCACTTCTCCAATACCTTTAATTATCAGTTTATAGTTGCTGAATTCGAGATTATTCAAACTCTGTAATAGTATATGTATCCCTTTTTCTTCAACAAAACGCCCGGCATATCCTAGAGTTAATGGCTCTCCGGCTTTTAATGATTTTATGTTAACCTTTAAACCCAGTCTATGAATTCCGTGATAAATCAATTTTATTTTATCGGGATTTATTCTGTAAAAATCATTGAGATTGGTATAGATTTTCTTTGAAAGTGCCGTATAACAATTCGCTCTAACAATAAAGCCCTTAATATCATTAAAAATATTAACTGCCGAATAGACAGTTCTAACTCTAAGGATTAATTGTAATATGGTTATTATTGGTTGAAAAATCCTGTGAAAATATTGAATTGTGTCAATTTTTTTAGTCAAACAAATTGATAACAATTTTATAAAAAGGAGAGTATAACCCCATGGGGTTTTAAAAAAACGGGATGGAACAATGAAATGAGTAATATCATTACTACCACAAGTTTCAGCTAAATAGAAATTAGCCGATAAAAAGTAAACCGACTTAAAATTACTTTTCAATGCAAGTGCAATATCTAATGCTATTCTTTCAGCTCCCCCGAAAGAATCACCTTTAACTAAGAATAGTATTTTTTTTTGGTGATGAGCAATCAATGTTTTTTTTAATTAACTTCATTAGTTTTTAAGGGTAATTATGCTATCCGATTTCACGGCATAATAGGTATAACTAATCCACCTTGGTCCAGCATTAGAGTTTTTAGAAATATGAACAAGTTTTAATCCTGTTTTTTCTAGAACATTAATAACGTTTTCTTTCCTAATATAATGCATTTCCATTTTGGGTTTTAAGCCATACCGCAACAACAAGAAGGCTTTGTAAATAAAATCATGATAGTATATGCTCTCTGATAAAATGGTAAAATGGATTAATCATCCTATCAGGCAACTGAAACACTAGCAAACCATTAAGATTTAATAATCTCTTAAATTCTGATACATAAGCGATGACATCTTTACTTTTTATATGTTGCAATACAATAAAAATTTCCCGCATCGGATCAGTTTCTGCAAACTTATTACAATTTTGGGCTAATGATTTTATATTATTCTTAATCATGAGGCTATTTTATTCAGTAAATTACTTTTACAAATAACTTGTCTAAAATAGACATCGTTTTTATATAAATCGATTTAACATAAAATCAGTCAAATTTATTCAAAATTTCTCGAACTCTTTCAAATACTTCCTCAACTTTTATGTTTGTTAAACAGTACGGATTTTTATATTTGCATTTCCATTCACATCCGAAACAATACATGTGATAAAAAAAATAGTAATCATTTAAATTTTGACCGTACGGAAAAAACTGACCGTGTGCCCCCCCACCAATAATACCAAACATATTAACTTCCAATGCTTTAGCTATATGAGTGAATCCAGAATCATTACCTATATATAAAATACAATTTTTTACGACACAAGCACTTTCAATAATTGATAATTCTCCAGCTAGATTTATTAAGTTTTTAATATTTTTAAAATAATTATTAATTTTTTCTTTTTGCTTATGATTACCTATTACTACAATATTTATATATTCATATTTTTCATTGATAATTGTTGCAAGCTTTTTATAATTGCTTAGACTCCAATCTTTAATTTTTTGGTCACTAATAGGACAGATAACTATATACTTTTCTCTTAATCCTAATTTATTTGCTTTCTCAATAGTTTTCTTCATTAAGCTATTAGGAATCGGGATACTTGTTTCAAGGATTTCAGGAAAAATCGATAATTCTTTTAATATTTCAAAATGTTTGTTATACTCATTTGTAATGTTTGCCGCCAATATTTTATAGTACTTTTTATCTAATATACTTTTAAATAACTTTTTTAAATATTTGTGGTTGGAATCAAAAGCGTATATTTTTTTTGCGCCACTCAGTAAAGACAATTCATCAACAGTTACGCCTCTCGCTGCCGTTAAATTGAAACAATAATCAAGACCAATTCTTCTGACTTGAGTTAAAAAGACGATTCTATAAATTGGATTAAATTTATATTTCTTATAATCCCAGTTTAGAATTTTAATATCTGGTGAATAATAATTATACAATTCAAAGTATTCTTTTTTTATAAGAAAATAAACTTTATTCTTGAATCTTTTATCTCTTATTATATTATTTATTAGAACAGTGGAAATAGTTAAATCTCCTATTTGTCCAGTATTAATTAATAATAAATTATTTCCATCTTTACAGTTGGGAACAATATTTCTAAGGAGTACTTGATAAAAAAGGGCAATAGTATTATTAATATAAATGATAAAAGTAGGTTTTTGCTTCATATGGGTTTACCAAAATCTTTATCAAATAACGGAATATTTCCATGATTATAAAATTGTTGAGTTTGTATTGAAACAACTTCCCTATTTAAAGTAATTTTTCTAATGTTTAGAGTCAGAAATAAAAGAGCTAAAAAAAATTCCTTTAAAAAATTAAACCGAATAGCGACAATCAAGCGATTAAAAAACCACTTTGTTAAATATTTTACCATGCTTTGGTAGCTGAATCTTTGAATTAGTATTATCGAATAACTTATGAAATAGTGATAGAAACGAAATGATGATCTATACGGATCATTGTTTTTCCAGTAAATGCGATTAAGATCTTGGTCGTGATATATAACTACCTCCCTCAATAATACAATCCTGTTATTATTATTATAAACTCTTAAACAGTAGTCAAGCTCATGGAGATATATAAAAATTAACTCATTAAAATATCCGATTGAATTTATTATGTTTTTTCTTATGTAAGCTCCGCAACCCACAAAAAACAAAGGATTTTCATTAAAATAATTTGTTTCATAAGTTTTTAATCTGTTATTAAAAATATTAGCTGCAATTATATCCACATCAATATTTTTTTTAAAATAGGTTATTGATTTATTTGTTGCATCTTTCTCCGGATAACTATCATCATCCAGCACTAAAACATACTCCCCTTTGGCTATTTCGAATCCTTTGTTCCAACCGGCTATTCCGATATTCTTGTCAAGTTTGATTAATATGACACTTGGAAATTCTTTTTCTACCATCTCCGGAGACCCGTCAGAGGATGCATTATCAACAACAATTACTTCGATGTTTTTGTAATCTTGTTCATAAACTTTTGTTAGTGTATGCCTTAGTTCATCTATTCTGTTAAAAGAGAGAATGTTGACGGTTACCAGAGGAAGATTTTCGCTCATACGAATTTCCTCAATACTGTCAAAGCATTAGCCACCACCTGATCCATATTAAAGTATTGATATTCTGCAAGTCTTCCGCAAAATACGACCGAGGTCAATTTATCACATTCTTTTTTATACTTATTGTGGATTTCCCGGTTTTCAGGTGTTGGAATTGGATAGAAGGGTTCGCCTTCTTTTTGTGAAAATTCTTTTGAAATTATAGTTGTGGTTGTATTGTTACCTGATAATCTTTTATGCTCAACTACACGGGTAAATGCTACCGAGTCATCAACATAGTTTACCTGGGCGGCTTCCTGAAAGTGTTCTGTTAAATGATGTTCATACTCAAACCTTATTGACCTATAAGGCAGTTTACCGTGTATGTAATCTAAAAAAAAGTCTATGGGACCGGTGTATATCATCTTGTTGAATTTAATGTCTGTCAAAATATCTTTATAATCGGTACTTAAAATAACCTCTATATTTTTATGATTCAACATCTTTTCAAACATCCTGGTGTAACCGTCTTTAGGCATAAATTGGTATTTATCTGTGAAGTAACGGCAGTTATCATTTGTCCTTACCGGTATTCTTCCGCAAACGGAAGGAGATAATTCTTTCGGTTCAAGGTTCCATTGCTTCTTTGTATAGTGAAGGAAAAACTTTTCGAATAAATCTCTCCCCACCTGGTTTACAATTATATCTTCTGAGGTTAATATCGGATACCGTTTTTCTCTTGCTTTTTCAAAGTAATCGGCAGTTTCTTTATCGGTTTTTAGACTCAAGCCGTATAATTTATTTAGGGTAATTCTATTAATCGGTATCGGGTATAAATTCCCTCCGAGTTTCGCCAGCACTTTATGTTCATAAAAACGCCACCCCGTAAACTGTGATAGGTAGTCAAAAACTTCCTTGCTGTTTGTGTGAAAAATATGGGGACCGTACTTATGGACAAGTATCCCATGCTCATCATATTCATCGTAAGCATTACCACCTATATGGTTTCGTTTCTCAACAATTAAAACTTTTTTATTTAATTGAGAAGCTATTCTTTCTGCTAAAACAGACCCGGCAAAACCGGCACCGACTATTAGGTAATCATACATAAACTAATTCTGTTTTAAATACTTTGTTCATTATCCCGATATTTTTTACAAAATTGCTAAAAAAGTGGCGATAAATTTTACATTCTTGCTAAAATTCTCGCCTTAAATGATTTTAATTCATTTGCTATACTGAAAAATGCCGATACGTTCATTTTCTGCAATAAGCAAAAATTTTCTGTTTTTTTGTAGTTCCATAAATACATTACGAACATCTCTCCAAGATTTAACATCATCTAGAATAAGTATAGCCCCATCAGTTAATTGGGGAGTAATATTCTGAATCTCTCCTATTAGATATTCCTCAAAATGATTTCCGTCAATCATACAGATATCAATTTTTTGATTACCAATTTTATAAAGATTTTCTAAAGCATTATAACACCCATATTCAGTATCAATCTTTATATTATCTGAATACAGATACCCACCATCATTTCTAAGATTCTTTTTAAAACTAAAACCGTCAATTAATAAAACAATGCCGTCTAGATTGTAGTTTGATAATAGTAATTTAACATAATAACTTGGGTTCTTTATCCCTCTATGCTCTAGATTCGGGTCTATACCAATTAAAACATTATTACTATTTCTGTTAATTAAGTAGTCAGCAATATAAGAAAGTGATAATCCCACAAAATTACCAATATGTAATACCACCAAGTCTTTTTTTTGTAAATACGTCTTATTGAGTTCTTCTTTTATAAAATCTAAATGAACTTCAGGGATTGAACCAGCCCGAATTTGTTCCTCATCTAATCCTAGTTTGGTTAGCAAGATCAAGGCGTTTTCATAGTTAAATCGCTTAATCGATAAATTTTGTAAGTTGTTTTGCAGTTTTTCGAAGTTATTAATATTTAATGTCCTTTGTTTCGCTCTAAAATAGTGCTTTACATATTCATAAAGTATAACTAACCCATGAGGCACAAAAAATTTTACTATTTTCTTAATTAAAGCCATACTTAAAAATTAAAATCGTTAGAAGAAGAATTTCAAAAAGCAAAACTTTTAGTACCATTTTCTTAATGCTGATTTTCAGATATTGAGAACTGAAGTATATTAATGTTAAAAAAACCATTAGTTCAGCTATGACTGTCGAAATTGAGGCTCCAAGCAATCCCCATTGGGGAATAAGAAATAAGTTTAAAAGGAGATTGAGAATTGCACCAAGTGCAACCGATTTAAAATGTTCTTTTGATTTCCCTCTTGCTAATAATAAGGGAGCGGTTGTAGCTTCGTTAAAAATAAAAAAAAGAGCTAGCAAAAGAATATCAAATGGTAAAACACTATCAAGATATCTCTCTCCGAAAATATTTTCAATAACCGGTTTTGAAAAAACAAGCAAAAGGGGGAAAAATGCGCAAGAATATAAATAAAACTTATTAAAATATACCGTAAACTTTTCTTTCATTTCCTCCCTACTATTTTCTAACACTTTGGCCAAGGAAGGGAAAATTGATTGGTTATATATAAATTGCAATCCACCTATTAGAATAATAATTTTATATGCGGCAGAATAAATACCAACTTGTATATCATCTTTAAATACTTTTATTAAGAGAGTATCAGATTGGTAGTAGACCCAAATCATTATGGATGAACCAACAATGGGAATAGCAGATAGGACATATTCTTTTAACTCTATTTTTTGTAAACTCTCACTAATATCTACTTTTTTTTCTTGATTAAGAAAGATTAAAGCGAGGTAAGCAGTTCTGACTATCTGAGAAAAAGTAAAAGCTACTAGCAACAGATTTAGACTAAGAGAATAAGACAAGAAAAATAAAATACAAATAAAGTAAGAAACCGAAACCAGGATGTTGGCTTGTGAAATGATTTTCATTCTTTCTTGATACTTAAAAACAAAATCTAAGTTGAAAAGAACTGAAAATAGTCCGACCATCATTAAAGAAAAAATAACAGATATTTCTACACCATTCGTAAATATAGTTAATGATAAATAAAGAAACGGGGAAACAATTAGACAAAGGATGGCTTTGATTTTAATGTTTTGCAATATTATTTGTTTTAATTCAAACTCTCTCATTTTTTGTATTGATAATGTATCTAGTCCAAACCCGACGATTATCCCAATGAAACCATAAATGGCTAGTAAAATGGAATACTTACCAAAAACAGCCACATCAACGATTCTAACAACTAAAATCAAAGAGCCATAGTTAATTAATCTGGAAACAATTTCTCCCGTAAAAAGCGAGAAGTAATTTTTTAAAATATTACTTCTCATCTCTTCGCCAACCATATCTCGGGATTTTGATTGTTACGCTGGTTCCACACTTCAAAGTGGAGGATGTTCCCTTCAAGACTTTCTCCAACTTTCCCGATAATTTCACCTGGACGTATACGCTCACCTTCGGTTACAGTAATTGAAGATAGATGACCGTAAACCGTTCTGAAGCCGTCTTTATGCGTTAAAATTAGAATACTTCCGTAACCCGGCAGCCAATCAATTGTTGAAACAATTCCGTCGGCAACTGCTCTTACATTTAAATCACCGCTTGCTTTAATATCAATCCCGTAATTTATTGTAACTGTTTTAAGTTGAGAGTTAGTGTTTTCTCCGTATTTTCTTGTAATGGTTCCCTTGGAAATAGGCCAGCTCATTCTACCTCGTAAATTAGCGAATGAACTCAAATTATTTACCTCTGAAAAT
>Ga0116158_10006117_pt1 | contig 10096 bp, 7 predicted proteins | sample AD_UKC052_MetaG_FD_89883 | JGI IMG/M metagenome (GOLD analysis project Ga0116158, IMG submission 89883) | Active sludge microbial communities of municipal wastewater-treating anaerobic digesters from USA - AD_UKC052_MetaG | ecosystem: Engineered > Bioreactor > Anaerobic > Digestate | place: USA... | reverse complement strand
GCTGATTATCAGACTCCTATAAAAACTGCTCTTGATGCTTTTGAGAATAATATAGTTTTTGATGCCGGAAACTATGTAATGCACCGTACATGGGGGCTTGGTCTAATTAAGGAAATTAATCAGGATGACATAGTTTTGGATTTTAAAGGCAAAGAGAACCATAAGATGACGGTTCAAATGGCTCTTCAGTCGCTTATTCCTTTGAAGAAGGATCATTTCTATGTGCAAAGACACGAGAATCCGGAGGAGATTAAAAAATTATTTACTTCAGATTTTATTGAATTTTTCCGTCTGTTGATAAATTCGCATGGAAAACGAATTAACCTCATGACAATAAAGAAAGATTTGATTCCTGATTATGTTGAGGAAAAAAATTGGTCGAAGTGGTGGACTAAGGCAAAAAATCTCATTAAGAAAGAAGCTGAGTTTGCTTTCTCTGAACAGAAAAAAGATGAAATATTTGTTAGAGACAAGCCTGTTACATATTATGAAGATCTTTTAGTAAGATACAAGAATGCACCTTCTTTCAGCGGCCGGTTAGATGCGGCTCTTGATTTAATTAATAATGTTCAGTTTTCTGAAGTGAAAAATGAGATAAGCCTCTTTATTGATAATTTTATCTCTGCTTCAGGAGAAGGTTCTAATACCAAACTCATTCTTTCTTATTTTATTCTGAAAAGTTTTGAGAAGTATTCTTCTACTGAAATCAGCGAATTGAATGATATAAAAGTAAAAGTGATAGCTTTCATAAAAGAGAGCAGAGAACTTCCTTTGATTTCTTCAAAGATTTCTTCTTATGACTATAAGAAGGATTTCATTAATCTTATCAGAGAAGAAAGAAATGACTGGTCGGCTATTTTCGGAGATATATTATTTGAGACTCCGGTTAGAATTCATAAATACATTATGAATATTCTTATCCGTGAGCATCAATTCAAATGTATTAACGGCTATATTGAAAGAGTCACCGTCGGGGCGAAGGAGTTTCCTGAGCTCTTTCTGTGGGTTGCGAGAAATATTCTTTCTTCTTCATGGAATTATGACTGGCTCGATTATTCTGTAAAGGATCTGAGTCTTGCTCTTTTTAGACTTGTTTATGATCTAAAACGAATTGAATTGAAATCTGTCCGTTTGAAAAACATTGTTCTTGATATAGTTTTCGGCGGAGAAAATGAGATTCTGAAAAAAGTAATTTCTGAAAATGATAAAGGAATCTGCGCTAAGCTGTATGACATGGCTGCTAATTCCGGTTATCTTGAAGACTGGCAGCTTGAAAAAATCAGGCAGACAATCGTTGAGAAGTTTAATGATTTTGCTCCTCAGTCAAATGTTAAAGATACTGAACAGGTTGATGTTGATGCAGAGGAAATATTTGTTCTAAAGAGCGGTTTCGACAAAAAGACAGAAGAGCTTTCAGCTATGATTAATGTTGAAATGGTTCAGCTTACAAAAGAACTTTCTATCGCTTCCGATCTTTCAGGAGACATGAGAGAGAACGTCGATTACAGTTCTCTTTTGGAGAAACAGTCCATTCTTAAAAAATCGATTTCAAAGCTTGATGGTGAAATTAAAAAAGCGAAGATAATCGATCTTTCTAAAGTCAGCACCGAAGCAGTTATGCCGGGAACTGTGGTTGAACTTGAGAAAATTGACAGCTCTGAGAAAATTAAATATGCGATTCTCGGTCCGTGGGATGCGGATTATGAGAAGAATATTCTTTCTTACCGTTCAGAACTTGCAAAAGCTCTCCTGAAAAAGAAACAGGGAGAAACAGCAGATATAGTTTACGGTGATATCAAATCTTCTTATAAGATTTTGTCGATAGAAACGTTTAAAGGATAAACGCCCTCGAGCCGGGCGGGCTCCAAAGGCTTCGCCTTTGGAATCCATATTGGTTTCCGTTTCTGTCGAAATAAGTAAAATCCTCTCTCCCGACCTCTCTCCTTTAATAAAGGAGAGAGGAGATTTCTCATAAGGCTTCGCCTTTGGAATTTTTCCTAGTTTACTTAGTGATTAAGTAAACTTTAAAGGGAGTTTACATTCTTTTTCATTAGGAAGATTAGCAAAGAAATTAAACCTTAACATTATTACGATTCATTGAATTTTATCTAAAGAATAGAAATGAAATAAATTTCTCAGATAAGACTATATTAAATATATTTCTGAATTCTAATTATTTTGATGTAATAATTAGAATTCAGAAATAGAAATGTTAGTATTAATTAGAATTTAAGATTCTGTTATTTTCTGTGGAAAGAGTATTCATTTTGTACGGTTTTGAAATGAAACCGTTTGCCCCGTTTTGAAGTAATTCATCTGTTTCTGAATTTCTGTCAAACCCGGATGATAATAAAACATTGATATCGGGGTTTATTTCTTTTAATTTATAAAAAACTTCACGGCCGCTTGTTTTTGGCATTATTAAATCAAGGATGATAAGGTCTATATCTCTATTATTGTTTGCAAAGAAAGAAATTGCCTCCGAACCTTTATCAAATGTTATAACATCATAGCCTGTTTTAGTCAGCATGTTTTTTACGATATTTAAAAGGAGTTCTTCGTCATCAATTACTATAATTTTTCCTTTACTGTTTAATTCGAGTGAATTCAAAAATATTTCTTCATCCTGTACTGATTGCAAAGTTACAGGAAGTAATATGGTAAAAGAAGTTCCTTTTCCGATTTCACTCGCGACTTCAATTGATCCTTTATGGCTTTTTACGCATCCGTAAACAGTCGCTAGCCCAAGTCCGGTTCCTTTTCCGACTGGTTTTGTTGTAAAATAGGGTTCAAAAATATGATTAATTAGGGATTTATTAATTCCGCATCCGGAATCGCTAATTTCAACTTTTATGTAGTTGCCTGGTTTTAATTCTTTGTAAAGCGTTCCGTGAGAATCAGGAGATAAAATAATATTTGATGTATGTATTTTTATTTCTCCATTTCCCTGAATTGAATCTCGAGCGTTGACTGAAATATTTAAAAAAGCTGTTTGAAGAAGAACGCCATCTCCAAAAATAACATCATTATCAGCTTCAAAAGATTTTTTTATTTCTATTTGCTTGTTTATACTTCGCGAAAGAAGACGAATTGTTTCATCAATGATTGCGTGTATTTTAACTGGTTTCATCTGTATTTTTGCTTTTCTTGAAAAGGCGAGAAGATGTTTTGTTAGTTCAGAAGCGCTTAAAGATGCAGTTAATATGTCCTGAACATAGGATAGAGTTTCATCGTTATCTTTTTCAATGGACTGGATAAGTTCTGCAGAACCGATTATTGCGGCCAAAAGATTGTTAAAATCATGAGCCACTCCTCCTGCTAATTGTCCTATTATTTCTAGTCGCTGTGATTGCCGCAATTTTTCCTGAAGAATTGTTTCGCGGGTTATATCTCTGCAAACAATAACCGCTCCGACTATTTTATCATTATTGTTAATTATAGGTGAAGCGCTTACCGATATATTTATTTTATGATCATTATTTGTTATAAATAATGATTTTTCTTCGAAAGTGACTGTTTCTCCATTTTTTATTGCTGTCTCGCCGGGATTCTCAATTATGTCATCCGTATCAGAATCATATATTTTTAATATTGAAGATAGTTTTTTATTTATTGAATAAATTGAGTTTATGCCTGTTATTCTTTCAGCGGCCGGATTTACGGAAATAATAAATCCGTTTTGATCAATTGATATTACTGCATCATTGATGGAGTTAAGTGTAATCTTTAAATTTTCCTCAGCTGATTTCTGTGCGGTCATGTCACGGAGTATAGCTGAAATATATTGCTCGTTTTTTGATTTGCCTGAATGCCTTACAAAAACAGCGGAAACAGCAGTTTCATTGTTGTTTTTATCAATAGATTGGATTTCTCCTTTCCAGATATTTTCAGATATCACCTTATTCATGATTTGAGAGAAATCGTTATCAGATTTATTTACAAAAAGATCACTGAGTTTTAATTGAAGATAAGAGGCTTCGTTGTTAAAACCGTAAAATATTAGGGCTGATGGATTCATATATTTTATTAATCCGTCAAATGATGCAGTACATACGATATCATCGGTTGCTGAAATAATTGCTGCCATTGAAGATAATTCTTTCTCAAATCTTTTCCGATTAATTTTATTAATTATAAGAGTAGAAGATAATGACAGGAGAAGTATCAAAATTAAAGAGTATATCCATATATAATACTTATACTTATAGTAAAAAGATTCGGGGCGATTTAGTAATAATGAATTAACCGGAATAATGTTTTCGGAAATTCCAAAATGTTTCATAACATTAAAATCAAAAATAGGAAGAACTGTTTTATTTCTGTATCTTGGTATATTATTAATGTTTATTTTATCATTCAATATCTGAACAGCAATATCTACAGCTTTCTCTCCCTGAAGTTTTCCGTCTAGAAGAGAACCTCCCAGCGCACCGGTTCCCATCAAGTGAGAGTGAAATACAAAAACCGGAGCATTGCTGCTTTCTGAAATATATTTTACAAAAGTTTCGGGAGGAAGGATTAAATTGTTGGGGTCGCGAGCATAAGATGCAAAAATTACTATACTGTTCCTCGGTATTTTGGAAAGAGCTTTTAACAAGTCAGAAAAAATCATTCCTCGAAAAACAATTCTTTCAAGATCGGAATTCATAGAGTTGAGAATATTATCAATATATAATTCCATGGCTTTACTTGATTCTGAATTGTCATGAATAATATAAATTGAACGGCTCTGAGGAAGAATTTTATGAGCTATTTGAATTGTTCCTTCAAAATCAAGAGATTCATATACTCCCGTGATCCCTGGTTTATTTTGAGTAAGAGCTTCATCGGAGGAAGGAAAAATTCCCATAAAAACAATTGGGGCATTATGAAGAACTGATTGTCTGTTTTCTACAGCAAAAGCCAGAGCGGCATCATCTGTTGTCAGTATTAAATCAATTTTTTTAACTTTGTAACGGTTTTTTAAGAGTCTTTGTAAATCATCTATTGTATTCGGAAAAGGGTAACGTTTCCAGTCCATATAGACGACATCAACAGTTGCATTTGGAATTTTTTCATAAATATTTCTTAATGCAGAATCGGATTGTTCATCTGTCCAGTTGTAACCACGGTGATATGAGTTTAAGATTAGAATGTGGGGTGGAGAGAAAATATCGGTTTGTGATGAGAAAATATTTATAGAGTATAAAAAAAACATTAAGAAAAAGATCTTTTTTTTGTCAGTCAACAGTATTGTAATTTCTATTGGAGAAACCATAAAATGATTATATACAATATTGGTGCTAAGTCAAGAAAATGTAAAAAGGTTAATCCAATTGTAACCGTCTTGTTAAACATCACGAAATTAGTGATATTTTTCTTGCCAATAATCACTATTGCGTTATCTTGTCCTCAGAGGCAAAAGTGAAACTTTCAGCTCAGTCCAGATATGCTATCAGAGCATTGATTGATCTTTCGGTAAACGGAGAAGGCAATCCCGTTTCTATTAAGGAAATTGCCGCACGTCAGAAAATTTCCGAAAGATATCTTGAGAATATTTTCAATAAGCTCAAGAGATCGGGTATTCTTGAGAGCACTCAGGGTAAGGGCGGAGGCTTTGTTCTCGCAAAGAATTCCGGTTCGGTTAATCTTCTTGAGATAATCGAGACTCTTGAGGGTTCTTTTAAAATCGCGGAATGCGTCGATACGCATGACTGCTCGGCTTCGGGAGAATGTTTCACTCATGAACTCTGGCGTAACTTGAATAGTAAAGTTAAGGAATCGTTCGAAAAAATAACACTAAAGAGCATCTGCTCAAAATAGGAGAAAAAATGGATACAAACTGGGCATATAACGAAAACGTAAAGAAGCATTTTATGACGCCTAAGAACATGCTTGCAGGTGCGCCTGAAGATTATCATGCTGATGGTGAAGGTTCGGTCGGCTCACCTGCGTGCGGTGACATGATGATGGTTTTAATCAAAGTAAAAGACGGAAGAATTGCCGACTTTAAATGGAAGACCTTCGGTTGCGCTTCAGCGATCGCATCTACTTCCGCGCTTTCTGAACTGGTTCTTGAAAACGGCGGAATGAAGCTTGACGATGCATATAAAGTTACTCCTGAACAAATAATTGCATATCTCGGCGGTCTACCTGCAAACAAGATTCACTGTTCGGTTCTCGGTGACAAAGCGCTTCAGGCTGCAATAGACGATTACTACACAAAGAATAATCTGACCAATCCTATAAAGAAGGCAGAGTCTCCGATTGTCTGTCAATGTCTCAATGTTTCTGAAGAAGATATCCGTATGGAAGTTCTTGAAGGCGCGACTAACTGGGAAACGCTTCAGGAAAGAACGAAGATCGGCACTGTCTGCGGTAAATGTCAGGAAAACGCAAAACAGATTCAGGCGAATTATGTGAAGAGATATTATTCAGAGAAAACATATAATCCTGAAAAAGAGGCGTAACATGAGAGTCTATCTGGATAATAATGCTACCACGGCTCTGCATCCCGATGTTATTAAAGCTGTTTCGGATTATCTTCCATACTATGGAAATCCGAGTTCTCTTCATGAGACAGGAAGAGATGCAAAAGTTAAAATTGATGCAGCGGTAAAATCTATTGCGGAATTTTTCGGATGTCCGAGAGAAGACATGATTATTACTTCATGCGCTTCCGAGTCGAATAACATAATATTGAAATCTTTTCTGAATAAGAAATATGATTTTAAGCCTCATATGATTATTTCTGCAATTGAGCATCCGGCAATTCTTGAGACGGCGAAATATATGGAGAGCAATGGCTTCGACCTTTCTCTTGCTCCTGTAAACGAAGATGGTGTGGTTGAAGTTGATACTATTAAGAATCTTATTCGAAAAGAGACTGTTTTAATTTCGGTGATGTGGGTCAACAATGAAATTGGAACTGTTCAGCCTGTTGAAGAAATAGGAAATCTTACGAAAGAAAAAAACATATTTTTCCATGTAGATGCTGTTCAGGCGGCAGGCAGTATCCCGATTTCTTTTAAAGATCTGCCTTTTGATTCTGCTTCTATTTCTGCTCATAAGATGTATGCTCCGAAAGGAATCGGACTTCTCTATGTTAAAAATTTCAGTAAAAGAAAAAAAGAACTTACACCTTTGATTCACGGCGGTCATCAGGAGGGCGGATTTCGCGCGGGTACTGAAAACACAATTGGCATCGCGGCTTTCGGCGCGGCATGTTCTGCATTGTCAAAAGAAATGAAACAAAACCATGAGAGAGAAGAAAAGATCCGTGATCATTTTGAAGACCGTGTTCAGAAAGAGATTCCGCATATAATTATCAATGGAAAGAATGCAAAGAGAAAAGTTTCTACATCAAACATAACTTTTAAATTTATTGAAGGCGAATCCATTCTTCTTCGTCTTGATCTTCACGGAATTTCAGTATCTACGGGAAGCGCGTGTTCGACCGGGTCACTTGATCCTTCTCATGTTATAATGGCTTTATCCGACGATAAGGAAAGGGCTCATGGTTCTATCCGTTTCAGCTTTGGAAGAGAAAATACGATGGAAGAATCTGATTATGTTGTAGAGAAATTAAAGGAAACTGTTGCTTTTCTCAGGAGCATCAGTCCTCTTTATAAGGGGGAATGATGAAACCGGATTTTACTAAAACAGGAATGATCCCTGTGATTGCACAGGATTACCAAACCCGTGAAGTTCTGATGCTTGCTTATATGAATGAAGAAGCCTGGAATCTGACTCTTGAAAAAGGTTACGCATGCTATTTCAGCAGATCGCGTAATAAGATTTGGATGAAGGGCGAATCATCGGGGCACACTCAGCGCGTCATAGAGATAATGGTAGATTGTGATCTTGATACTGTTCTTCTGCTTGTCGAACAGAACGGCGGAGCAGCGTGTCATGAAGGATATAAGAGCTGTTTTTTCCGTTCGATAAAAAACGGTGCTGTTGAGATTAATCAAAAACGAATAAAGGATCCTGAAGAGATTTATGGCAAAAAATGATCAGCGTCCGGCTGTATTTCTAGACCGCGACGGTCTTTTGATTGAAGATAGAGGTTTCATCGCCGACATCGCAGAAGTTCGCTTTTATGATTTTACTTTTGAATCGCTTAAAAAACTTCAGAATCATTTTGAATTGTTTATAGTAACGAATCAGAGCGGAATAGGTAAGGGAATTACAACTGCCGAACAGGTTAAAGATGTTAATGATTATGTCCTAAGAACTCTTTCGGATAATGATATTATAATCCGTGAATTGTTTGTCTGTCCGCATGATTTCGGTGAAAACTGTGACTGCAGAAAACCTTCGCCGCACTTCGCGTATATCGCGCGTGATAAATACGGAATTGATTTATCGAAATCATATATGATAGGTGACCATAAGTCTGATGCAGAATTCGCGCGCAATTTCGGCGGGCATGGAATTTATGTTCTTACAGGTCATGGAGAGAGTCACAGGGATGAGATCACAGAGTATCCGATAATGCCATCCCTTAAAGAAGCAGTAGAATTAATCCTTTCCGAAATTGAGTCTGACAGGCTCCTTTGATATTTCCGGCGGAAATATCATTATTGCATATCCTTCAACCTTGAAGTCTCTTTTTTTTTCGTCGAAAAGAGAAATCAGAGCTTTATGAAAAGACCTCGTATTGAAATCATTTCCCATCCTTGCTTTTGATACCTGACCTTCATTGAGAAGCAGATCCGTTTGACCGGATATAAATGAAATATTGTTATATTTTACATTATAATGTATTGAATCGATATTAACCTTTCCCCTGGATTTATTTTCTATAATGACATCAAAATTAAGCGATATCATAAGATCCAGATCTGTTAAATCTTTTGCTGCTTCTTCATTTTGTTTTCCCGCGAATAATCCTAAGATGCGAACAAGTGCAAGCGGAGATTTTTTTGCTTTGACCAATGCCTTCGACACTGCTTCTTTTGTAGGAAAAACAAGGCTGAAATTCTTGAATGAAACCTCCGGTTTCAGTGCCGGAATTATTTTTTCAGTTGTGTATGAAAGCATTACAGTCTCGGGAAGGCCGGGAATATCTGGGAGTTTGATATCCACAACTGTTATTATTTTTACAGTGAGATCGTCTTTTTCCATATAATTAGTAGAAGCTTTGTCAAGTTCCGCCCATTTAAGCTTAACTTTGAATGAAGTCTTCATAGTTTCTCCGCCTCTGATATTCAGCGGCGAATTGTTGACAGTGTAGACAAGACGTTCATTCTCAACATAGGTTTCCATTATCGCTTTGTTGATATCAACACTCAGGATGTAAGGATTGTTGATGGACATGTCTATTTTGAGAGTTATTGAAGAAAGAGAAACCGAGTCAATTGAGACTTTATCTATTTTAGCCAATGGACGTTTTTTAGCTTCGCCGTTAACGGTGAAACAAGATGAAAATATTGCGGCGGCTATAAGAAGAACGGATAATTTTAATAAACGTTTCATAATATCTCCGAAAAACAGTTTAAGTAAATATATTAATGTAATTTTAAAATGTTCAGTCAAATATAATTTACAGAATTGCTTATAAAACAATAATCAAAAAGAAATGTTTAAATGGTACTTATGGGAGTTTTTATGTTGTCGAATCAGATTGATTTATGCCGGAAGGCTTTTTTTGAGTATGTAGAAGAAAAATTGCATTATGCTGAAAATATGCAGGACTGCTTATTTATCAAAGAAAATATGCTGCTTAAGCTTCATCATTCGATGAGAGTATGCGGAATAGCAAAAAGAATTTCCAATCATCAGGCTTTTACTGATAATGAAAAGAATATTGCCTATCTTTGCGCTCTTTTTCATGATATTGGAAGGTTTGATCAGTTCCTGAAATTCAAAACATTTCTTGATTCAAAATCGGTTAACCACGCCGAATGCGGTTATGAAATTCTTTCCAAATCGGATGTTCTTGAAGAAGTTGATGCTGAAACCAGAAAGATTGTAATCAACAGCACCAGGCTTCATAATCTTCAAAATGTTCCGGATGAAATAGATCCGTATGTGCGCAGATTTGTTAACATAACCCGTGATGCAGATAAAATTGATATTCTTGAATTGTTTTGTAATTATCATTTGTCGCGTG
>Ga0116158_10006109_pt1 | contig 10103 bp, 9 predicted proteins | sample AD_UKC052_MetaG_FD_89883 | JGI IMG/M metagenome (GOLD analysis project Ga0116158, IMG submission 89883) | Active sludge microbial communities of municipal wastewater-treating anaerobic digesters from USA - AD_UKC052_MetaG | ecosystem: Engineered > Bioreactor > Anaerobic > Digestate | place: USA... | reverse complement strand
ACTTCGTCAGAAATTTCAATTGCAGGAATGGTGGTTTCGGTTGCCATAGGGCGAAGGTAGTCAATGAGGCAATAAGTCAATAATTGAATAAGTCAATTGCAGGAGGGGTAAAAGGTTATGAAGTTGGTTTATAATCCAATAGATTAAGGGTATCTGTAATGGCCGGTAACCTTCCAGCTAAACAATACATTTGCTTTTTGCTGACCCTGACCTATGTTGTGAACCACCAACGGCCACCCATTGCTGCCAAAGCCATCAACTACAATACCTATATGGGTGCGGCCATCGCTGAGTTGCCAGGATACAATATCGCCGGGCAGGTAAGCATCTGCCTTTTGCTTTGTTGTGAGGCTTTTTCCGTTTCGTTCAAAAAAGACCATTAGGTTTGGAACGCGGCGGTGGTCAATATTGGGGTCGGGTCTTGAAAGTTGCCAGCACTTTGGGTAAAGGTGAAAGTTTTTTCGCATGTCTTCGTGTACGAGTTGCTGAAGATTAATACCGGTTGTATCGCCGGAAAACCGGCAATTACGAAATGCCCGGATGACAACATCGGCGCACACACCGCGGTCTGCTGCAACATCGCCATTGGGGTAGGGGATGCTTTTGTATGCCGGATCATAAACCACAAAGGGACCTTTGGTAAGTTCAAGTGCGGCCTTGGCAATTGGATGCGTACTTGCAGGGTTTTCTTCCTGAAAGTTTTGGGTATTTGAATTTTCCTGCCGGCAGGCCACACAGGACAGGCAAAGCACCAGGGCAAAGCAGAAGCGCATGGGATTGGTTTTGAGGCTAAGAGTACCTGAAATCTAAATTTCCATACTTAAATAGCATTTTTTAAGGGTGTTTTTATTTTGGAGCAGATCAACCCCGCTTCATGGTCATTTGGCCCATTAAAATTCAGCTTTCTGCCAGGCCAATAATTTTTTGTAAAAAGCAGGCTAAACAGTCATGTTACAATATATTTATACATTCAATTACTGTCGGATGCTAAAAAAAATGTTATCCAACCCCTCGCTGCTGTTTTTAGTTGCCGGCAATCTCTACTGTATCTGGTATTTTCAAAACCATCCCGATGGCTTTGCAACGGTAGTTTGGATCTATTGGTTTCAAAGTATCATCATCGGATTGTTTAATTTCCTTTTCCTTCTCACCGTAAAAAATTTTGATTCAAGTAATTTTACGATGAACGATAAACCGGTTAAGGCAGAAAATAAGGGGTGTATGGCATGGTTCTTCCTGGTGCATTACGGATTTTTTCACCTTGGTTATGCTGTTTTTCTGCTTGTAGATTTTGGGGTAAGGTCTCTCGATATCCAATTGCTCTGGATAGGTGTTGTTGCCTTTTTCCTTGAATCCATACTGAATTTTATCCGGCAAAAGCAAATGGAAAGCCGGGTCTCCTTCCAGATAAGCACCCTGTTTTTTATGCCCTATCTTAGAATTGTTCCCATGCACCTCATGATTTTATTGCCTGCTTTTTTTGGGTGGCAACCGAGTATGCTTTTCCTTATTTTAAAAATGGCGGCGGATTTTCTTTCCTTTATTCTTTTACAAAGGCAGTATGAGAAAAATGGGGTGAAGGTGGGGTGATGCTACAATCAATAGATATTACAGACATTGCCTTTTTCAGGAATTACTTTTTAGTTTTTTCCATTGGCAGCGTTTCATCCCTGCTCCATTCCTGCATCGAACCGTCATACACCCTCATCCGGTAACCAAGCGCACGGCCTGCCAGGTAATCCACGCAGGCTGTTTGGCCAATAAAGCAGTACACCACGGTTATCTTTTCCTTATCGGGCAATACAGGTGTAAACAAGGCCTGCAACTTATCAGTGGGTTTAAACTGGCTGAGTGAATCTACCATATCAGGGTAGGGGAGGCTGAGCGCGCCGGTAATATGCCCGTCGCGGGGAAAACCTGTTGGAGCGCCATCGTAAAAACGTTTCATCCTTGCATCTACTACATAAGAAGATTGGCCTTTCAATGCCTGCATCACATAATTTTTATCTACCAGTTTGTTGGTAAGCACAGGCTTAAAGTTTCCTTTTTTATAGGAGATTATTGCTCCGGTAACAGGATAACCAGCCCGTTTCCATGCTTCTATACCACCATTCAGAAATGATACCCTGCCTTCGAGGCCAAAATGTTCAAGGGTCATAAACATCCGGGCAGCGATGGTAAGATCAGTACCCTTGTGGCAGATCACTATTTTGGAGTCGTGGTTAATACCAAGATCCTGCATTACTTTGGTGGCGGCTTTCAGGTCTGGTGGGTACATGTTTCCTTCAGGAGTATTAAATGCCAGCCAGTCGGGCCACAGAAACCGTGAACCTTCTATATGTTCCCTTTCAAAGTCGGCCTTAATTACAAATCCTGTGTACAGGATCACCAAATCGGGGTCTTTTTGATGTTCATGCAGCCATTGTGGTGAAACCAGCACGGGTTGCTGAGCCTGTGCAAAAAAAGTGGTAAAAGTCATGCAGAGAGATGGAAGGATATGCCTGATCATAATTTTTCGGGGATATAAGAGCCAAATTAGGCAGGGTTCATGCAGTATAAAAGCAAATAGTGATGAATGGTAAACCTAAAAGGCTGCCTTAGGGTTAGCGGAACTGCAGCTGTTTATTGGAATTCATTATGTATAGGTTGAGATGTTTCGATAATCCATTAGAAAGTTATCGTTTCCCCTTTTCCACTACATTTGATTATCTGATTTATTATGAAACGCCGTTCCTTCCTCCTCAATACTTCCGCCGCCAGCCTCTCCATTGCCGCTGCCACCACCCTGCCAGCCTGTGAAACAGCGGGAAATGACAAACAGCTTAAAACAACTACAGATGTTGGGCCACTTGCAGATGATTTTGAATTTAACGAAACCACGATCGAATCACTTCAACAGCAAATGGCGGAGGGCAAGCTAACTTCGGAAGCGCTCACGCAGGCTTACCTCGACCGTATTGCCGCTATTGACAAGTCAGGGCCAAAGATTAACGCGGTGATTGAGCTAAATCCGGACGCTCTTACCATAGCTAAGAAAATGGATGAAGAACGTAAAAACGGCAAACTTCGCGGTCCTATGCATGGTATTCCGGTGCTGATAAAGGACAATATTGATACCGCCGACAAAATGCAAACCACAGCAGGATCCTTGGCGCTTGAAGGCAATATTGCCAAAAAGGATGCCTTTATTGTAACCAAACTGCGCGAAGCCGGGGCCGTTTTGCTTGGCAAAACCAACCTGAGCGAGTGGGCAAATTTTCGCTCTACTTCGTCAACTTCGGGGTGGAGCAGCCGCGGCGGTCAAACCAAATGCCCCTACGTGCTTACGCATAACCCTTGCGGCAGCAGCAGTGGCACAGGCGCGGGCGTGGCAGCCAACCTGTGTGTGGTGGGCATTGGTACCGAAACGGATGGCAGCATTACCTGCCCGGCATCGGTAAATGGGTTGGTGGGCATTAAGCCAACGGTTGGGCTATGGAGCCGCAGCGGCATCATTCCCATTTCGGCTACACAGGATACGGCAGGGCCCATGGCGCGTACCGTAAAAGATGCGGCTATATTGCTGGAAATATGCAGGGGTGAAGATGAACGCGATGCGGTTACTAAAGAAAGTCCGGCTAGAACCAAGGCACTTTATGACGAGGATCTTAGTGATAAAGGATTGCAGGGCAAAAGGATAGGAGTGGATCTCAAGCGCCGGAGCAAACACCATCAACTGAATGCGCTGCTTGATGCTGCGCTTGAAGACCTGAAAAAGCAAGGCGCCATCATGGTGGAAGTGGAGTATGTGGAAGCCATTGATAAGCTTGGAGAGTATGAAACGAAGATTTTGCAATACGAATTTAAAGATGGGGTAAATAAATACCTCGCGGGCGCAAACGCTAAAGTTAAAAGCCTTGCCGATGTAATTGCTTTTAACAAGGCCAATGAAGAAAAGGCAATGCCTTTTTTTAAACAGGAACAACTGGAAAACTGCGAAAAGACTGAAGGGCTTGCATCAGAAGCATACAAAGAAGCATTTACCAAAGGAACCCTGGCAAGCCGAAAAATCCTCACCGACCTGATAAAAGAACACCAATTGGATGCTATTACAGGTCTAACCATGGGACCGGGCTGCGCCATTGATAACCTGTATGGAGATAGGTACAGCAACGACTTTTTAACCGGACCTGCGGCAATGTCAGGATATCCGCATATTTCAGTTCCGGCCGGGCAGGTGTTTGGGCTACCGGTTGGGTTATCCCTTTTTGGAGCGCCTTATACCGAGCATGACCTGATTAAAATGGCTTATGCATATGAGCAGGCTACGAAGAAAAGGGTGAAACCGGGATTTTTGAAGGAACTGGAGAACAGTTAAAGCGGGGGAATATGGATTTGGTTCCGGGGGTTTTTGGCGTCATCTGAACCGGGACCCCTCGTTCCTCGGGGTGACGGTTAATTATTGTCGGGGTGACATTTCCCAGTCGTCATGCCGACGGCAGGAGGCATCCCGGCTTAGGAAAACCTTAGCGGCTACTTTCGCTTTGTCCCTGTTGGGAGACCGCTATGAATTCAGTCAAGAGCCGTAGCAGGTGGCCCTACCCACCATTCAGGCTCCTTACAAAACGACATTGAATTCATCATTCAAAAATCATCATTCATAATTTGTGTTATCACCCCTTCTTCACCGGTGGCTTCGCCGATCCTGCAGGCGTGGCAGGCTTTTTCAATTCCTCCAGGTTTTGTTTGGCAATTACAAATTGAGGGAAAGCCGCAATTGCTTTTTTGTACCAGTCGGCCGCGGCGGCGTTGTCTTTTTCTTTATAGGCGATGGCACCCATCATATTCATGGAGGCGGCAAGCACCGGAACATCTTCTCCATATCCCTCACCTATATCCAGGCGAACCATTTGCTGCCTGGCCTGTGCGCTGTCGGCAATGGCCTTTTGCAGGCTTTGTTTGCATTCAAGGCTACGTTCAAGTACAAATTGCTTGGTTGCCAGCTGATAATGATTGTAGGGTGATGGGGCTAACTCTACCAGCTTTTCATACCATTCGAGGCTTTTCTTAACCTCCCCGGCACGGCCCGAAATATCCGCGAGCAGGGTAAGCGCTGTTACATTTTTAGGGTCCTTTGTATTTATTTCCCCTGCAAGCTTATAGGCGCCGCCAAGGTTGTTCATGTTGTAAAAAACCAGGGCAAGTGAATCATTGAATTTTCCGTCACCACCATGGTACAGGTAGCCATTCAGCGCATAGGCAGCGCTGCTCAGGTCGTTATATCCAAGTGCCCGGCGGTAGAGTCCGAGATACTCCTCCTGTTTGGTTTTTGAGGAATCCTGTGCATAGAGAATGGGCATGGCAAAAAGGCAAAGCGACAATAAGGATACAATCTGTTTCATGGATACAGGTAAATGTTTGTTTGGCGAATATGAGGATTTTTTTTCGTTTTGTTGAAATACATGCTTTAGAAAAGGGGGTAAGTTTCAGATACCATTTTTAACCAGCAAAAAATGGAAAAATTTATAAAGGCCCTTCACCTTTACTTTCGCAGGTATATGTCTTTCTTTACTACTGCCTCATCCATTTTCATTACCTGCAACAAAAGGTTAGCGCCTTACCTCGCAAGGGAAGTAACCGAACTGGGTTATGTGCCTGATGCGGTACAGCAAACCGGGGTACTGCTTACCGGCACCATGGCCGACTGCATCCGGTTGAATGTAAACCTTCGCTGTGCCAGCCAGGTAATGTATTCGCTGAAGAAATTTATCTGCCGCGGCCCCGATGACCTGTACCGGCATATCCACAAAATGCCCTGGGAAACCATTATTCCCGAAGACGGGTACCTTTCCATCAACAGCAATGTGTACCATCATTCCATTCGCACAGACATGTTTGCAAGCGTAAAAGTGAAGGATGCTATTGTGGACCGCATTCGCGACATAACAGGGAAGCGTCCTGATACCGGCCCAACACTTGAGGGAACGGTGGTTTACCTGTTCTGGAAAGATGAGGATGCCGAAATTTTTATAGATACTTCCGGCGAAACCCTTGCCAAACATGGTTACCGGAAAATTCCGGGTAAGGCGCCCATGCTTGAAGCACTTGCCGCTGCCACCTTGCTTGCCACCCGCTGGAACCGGCAATCTCTCTTTATAAACCCTATGTGCGGATCGGGTACACTTGCTATTGAAGCAGCCTTGCTTGCAACCAACCGCGTTCCGGGTTTGCTGCGGGATAATTACGCCTTTAAGCATGTGCAGGGATACGACGAACAGCCCTACCTCGCTGCTTTTGAAGAAGTAAAAACTAAGGTGAAAGAGGTGCCGGGGCTAAGGATTATTGCTACGGACATCAGCGATGATGCCATCCATATTGCCAAAATAAATGCAGGCATTGCAGGGGTGGAATCGTATATTGAATGGGTAGTTTGCGATTTTGCCGAAACGCCTGTGCCGGAAGAGGTTACGGGTGTTATTATGTTCAACCCGGAGTATGGCGAACGCCTTGGTGAGGTGGATGAACTTGAGGAAACCTATGCCCGCATTGGCGATTTTATGAAGAAGGGCTGCAAAGGATACACCGGCTATATTTTTACCGGCAACCTGGAACTGGCTCGTAAAATTGGGTTAAAAGCAAGCAGGCGGATCGAATTTTACACCGGTAAAATTGATTGCCGCCTGCTGGAGTATGAGCTATATGCCGGTTCGCGCCGGGTTGAAAAAGAAGGTTCAGGAAGCTGAATCAAGTTCCACTTTTTCCATCACATCCCCTGCCCTGATATCGTCGAGTACTTCCAATCCGCTGGTTAGTTTGCCAAAACAGGTATGCACTCCATCGAGGTGGGAGGTGGATTGACGGGTATGGCAGATGAAAAACTGGCTGCCACCTGTATTTTTTCCACGGTGTGCCATGGAAAGTACGCCACGGTCATGGTATTGCTTGTCTGCACTTGTTTCGCATTGAATGCTGTAGCCTGGCCCGCCAGCGCCGGTGCCATTGGGGCAACCACCCTGTACCATAAAATTGGGAATTACGCGGTGAAACTTCAGCCCGTCATAATACCCGCTTGTAATCAGCTTTTTAAAATTTTCTACGGCAATTGGGGTTGCATCATCGTACAATTCAAACTCCATGATGCCTTTGTTGGTATGAATTTTTCCCTTGGTAAGCTGTGTTGTTTCCATAACTGATTGGTTTTTATGTTTCTTTGTAGCGGGCGCAAAAATAGCCATTCGAACAATAGCCTGCTTCAGCAAATGAGTATTCACCGGTATTTCGTTGTACACAAGCCGCCCAATATGGTTTCGCAGTTTGTAAGTTCGCACCAGGTTGGCCTTTTGGGAGATCTTGATTTTTCTTTTCCCGAAGGCACACATGCTATTGGCAGGCTCGATTCGCATTCGGAAGGGTTGTTGCTTTGTACCACTGATAAAAGCATCACCCGCCTGCTTTTCCAGGGAAAAGTACCGCATATACGCACCTACCTCGTGATGGTAAAAGGCATTGTGGCACCCGAAACCCTTTTACAATGGGAACAGGGAGTGCCAATTTCGGCAAAAATGGGCGGAACTTACCTAACGCAACCCTGCAAGGCATCGCTGTTTGAAATGGAAAGGGCCTGCGAATTTTTTCCCAACCTGATCCGCCTGCCAGAATATGGCCGTTTTACCTGGCTGCAGTTATCGCTTACCGAAGGAAAGTTTCACCAGGTACGCAAAATGGTAGCAGCGGTTGGGCACAAATGCATCCGGCTGATCCGTATTTCCATTGAAGATATTACATTGGGGGAGTTAGCGCCAGGAGGGATAATCGAAATGGATGAAGAAGCTTTTTTCAATAAGCTCCGGCTTCGGAGCGCCACGTCCCTCCCTTCGGTCGGAGACATGGCTTGAACCTTTTCGGCTCCGGCTTCGGAGCGCTATAGATAACACAGATAACACAGATGAGACACATAAACCAAAAACAACAAACCCGAAACTCGAAACCCAAAACTCGAAACCCAAAACCCGAAACCCTAAACCTCCACCCCAAACTCAAACTGCATTTCATTCAGTCTTCGGTAAAGCCCGTCATTTTGCATCAACTGCGCATGGGTGCCTTTTTCGGCTACCTTACCATGGTCAATCACCACTATCCCGTCGGCATTGCGGATGGTGCTGAGGCGGTGAGCGATAACAAAGCTTGTGCGGCCCTGCATCAGGTAATCAAGCGCTTCCTGCACCAACTGCTCGCTTTCGCTGTCGAGGCTGCTTGTGGCTTCATCAAGTATCAGGATGGCGGGGTCTTTTAGAATGGCCCGTGCAATGGCAATCCGCTGCCGCTGTCCGCCGCTGAGTTTAATGCCGCGTTCGCCCACAATGGTTTGGTACCCTTCAGGAAATTTAGCGATAAACTCATGGGCGTTGGCCTTTTCGGCGGCTGCCTGTATTTCGGCATCGGTAGCGCCGGGTTTTCCGTAAGATATATTTTCATGTATGGTTCCGCCAAACAACAGCACATCCTGCGGCACATAACCAATCTGCGCCCTTAACTGGGTAAGCGGATATTCGCCGGCAGGTTTATTGTCGAAATAAATGCCGCCGCTATTTGGCGTATAATATTGAAGTAACAGGGATGCGATGGTACTTTTTCCTGAACCGCTTGGCCCAACAAGCGCAATCTGCTGTCCGGGCGTTGCTTCGAGGCTGATGCCTTTCAGCACCGCCACATCGGGGCGGCCGGGATAATTGAAAGCCACATTTTCGAACCGAACCTGCCCTTTTAGCTGAAAAGCGGGTTCTATTTTCACCGGTTCCAGTGAAATGGATTCCCCATCTCCACGTAAAATTTCCCTTACACTTTGGGTGGCGCCAAGCGTTTTTTGCAACTGGCTGAAAATATCGGCAAAACCTGCAAAAGTGCCACCAACAAACATGGAAAATATTACAAACATGGTGAGGGAACCAATCGTCATTTCACCGCTTTGAATCATGTTGGCCCCCACCCACATTACAAAAGCAATGGCCCCGAAAACGCTGAAAATCATGAACGAGATAAAAGCGCCGCGGTAACGGGCGTTTGAAATGGCGGTTTCAACCACTGCGGAAATGCTTTTTACATAGCGGCCCACTTCGTGGAATTCGCTGGTAAACGATTTTACTACCGAAATCCCCTGGAAGGTTTCCTGCACAATGGTGCCGCTTTCGGCAAGCTGATCCTGCGCCCGTTTCGACATTTTGCGTATACGCTTGCCAAATAAAACCGCGAGAATAGCAATAATGGGTACCACAGACAGCATGATCAAAGCCAGTTTGGTACTGATCCAGAAAATGAAAATGAGCCCGATGGTAAGGGTGAAAATACCGCGCAAAAATTCGGCAAGGGTGTAACTGATGGCATCCTGAATGTTGGATAGATCGCTTGAAATGCGGTTGCTGAGTTCACCCACCCGTTTTTCGCTGAAAAAAGACATGGGCATGCTGATGAGTTTGGTGTACACATCGCGGCGCATATCGGCAAGCGATTTTTCACCAGCTTCGGCGAGCAGGTACACCCTCATAAACGAAAAGGTGATCTGCACACCCAATTGTATAAAAATGAGTAAAAGCGTGGTGTTCAGGCTCCATTGGATGTCCTTTAAATTCCACCCGCCCAAAGTGCTATCTGCCATGCCGCCCATGCCGGGCATGGCTGCGCCGGGTGAAGCGGCGTCAATCATTTTGCCAAGGAATAGAGGGAAAAGGCTTGTGGTAAATGCGGAAAGTGCAATAAAAATAAGGCCTCCGATGAATTTCCCACGGTAAGGTTTTAGGTAGGTAAACAAAACAAGTGCCTGTTTCAGGTTTTCCTTATTTACCGGAACTTTTGGCGTTTCCTCACCCTGTTTACCATTACTGTTGTTGCTGCCACGTCGTGCCATTTGGTTTTCCTTCCTGTTATTATGCGAAAAAGTTGGCATGCAAGGTACAATCTTGCGCCGGATTTGCTTACCTGTGTTGATGCAACAGGTTGCCTTTTCGGAAAGCAGGTATTGGGAAGAAGGTTTGCCAGAATTGTAAAACTACCCTGAAAAGCACCATTATATAAATAGTACAGGTATTTTCGCTGCATGATCAGGAACCTTCTTTTTGCAATAATGGTTT
>Ga0116158_10006099_pt1 | contig 10105 bp, 11 predicted proteins | sample AD_UKC052_MetaG_FD_89883 | JGI IMG/M metagenome (GOLD analysis project Ga0116158, IMG submission 89883) | Active sludge microbial communities of municipal wastewater-treating anaerobic digesters from USA - AD_UKC052_MetaG | ecosystem: Engineered > Bioreactor > Anaerobic > Digestate | place: USA... | reverse complement strand
TGCCTTGCCTTTTGGCAATAAAGGCCATGAAGCAACGGAATAAATAGTATATTAAATAGTGTAGGAACAGTTTTCTTTATGCCGGAATTTCATGGCCGCTTCAGCAGCCAAAAGGGAAACTTTGTGGGGGAATTAATGAAGAAAATAACGAAAGTCTAAATACAATAATTAAAAGAAATTATACTTAAAATATTGGAACTGGCTGCTTTACAAAGGATAGTAATATGCAAGTAAGTTTAAATTGTAACTATCCTCCTTGGTTTAATCTTGGTCAATACCAAAAGTGAATGAACCAAACTAAGTCCTGCTACTATCTCTAAGTAGACTGTTATGGAATATATTATTTTTCTCTGGTGTTGGTTTAATCATTGCTTGTTCAGCTTCGTTCCGATTTGAAGTTCTCCCGTAAAACTTTGGTGTGCATCGTTGCAAATCTGCGATATTTTACTCCAGTGATTTCAAGCTATATCGGTGAAGAAACGACTGCTGACCACAATCATGTTTCTGTGTAACAAATGTCACAATATGTGGGCATGAATCGCATTTACTTTTGTGAGTGAATATACACACACTTATTTAAAATCAAAAATCATGAATGGAAAAAACAATATTGCCATCGGTTTCCTTACTATGGGAGTTTTTATGGCCTACGGATTCATCTTAATTTATTTAAGGGATTTTGCACCTGGTAAAGAAGAGTGGGTTAACTCTTATAGTACCGGAAAACACTTTGAGAGCAGGCTTGCACATGTACACGGTAACCTGTTTGCCTTTTTGAATATACTAATCGGCTATTTACTGCTGCATTTTAGAGATAAGCTCGGCAGCGTAAAAGCAATTTCCTGGCTTGCCTTAACTGGATTACTGATGCCGATAGGAATTTTATCAGAAGTGTACTTCGGTTTGCCCCCAATTTTTGTTTTAATTGGTGCAATAGCCATGACAGCTTCCGTAGTATGGCTCGGTATTTCTTTTTATAAAATGAGACTTAGCAGTACAGCTTAAAGGGATGTAGCAAATAGGGTTGTATTAATCAATATTATAACTTAAAAATAATAGCATGAAAAATTTGAACGCAATTGGCCTTGATAATAGCAAAGCAGCACAATTAGCCACAAAGCTTAACGAACTACTGGCTAACTATTCCCTTTTTTATCAAAATACAAGGGGTTATCACTGGAATATTAAAGGAGAAAAGTTTTTTGAACTCCATTTAAAATTTGAAGAATTGTATAATGATTTATTGTTGAAAATTGATGAGGTTGCCGAAAGGATTTTAACACTGGGGCATTCACCTAATCACAATTATTCTGATTACAAAAAAACTTCAAAAATTACAGAAAGCACTAAGGTGTCGGATGGCATCACTGCGGTTAAAGAAATTTTAAACTCTTTTCAAACCGTAATTCTGCTGCAACGGGAATTACTTTCTTTATCAGCAGAGGCCGGTGATGAAGGAACCAATGCATTAATGAGTGACTATATCAGGATGCAGGAAAAATTAGTTTGGATGTATTCAGCTTTCCTGGATAAAAAATAGTATTTGAAATTAGAATGATGGAAAACAAGAGTTACAAGTAATTAAATTTTATGGAAATTAAAGAAAGACAGTTTGAGATTATTGAAGCGGCAGGTGAAATACTCACCGAATCCGGGCTTGCAGGACTTACTACAAAAAATCTTGCAACAAAGATGGGCTTTGCTGAAAGTGCATTGTATCGCCATTTTAAAAGTAAGGAAGATGTTATCATTACTATGCTTCATTATCTGGCTGCAGATATGGATAAGCGGCTGACTGCCTGTGTTGCAGAGATAGATGACCCGGTTGAAAAACTAGTAGCTGTATTCAATAACCAGTTTAATTATTTTGGAAAACATCCTCATTTTCTGGTTGCGGTATTTTCAGAAGGCCTGCTGGAAGAAAGCAAAAAAATAAATGCGGCTATTATGCAGCTTATGGCAACCAAAAGAAAACATCTTTTACCAATTATTAAGCAAGGTCAACTGGAAGGTATTATTGAAACTTCTGCATCGGCAGAAGATATCATGCACATCATAATGGGGAGTTTCCGGCTTCACATGCTGCAATGGCGAATAACAGACTTCTCTTTTGATGTTAAGAAAAAAGGCAACAAACTGATGGAGAGTATTTTGACATTAATAAAAGTATAAACTATATGAAACCTGTAATCCTGAAAATAACTGCAAGCATATTACTGCTGTTTGCTTTGCTTACACTTTTTCTAAGCGGCTCTGTAATTTTTGACCTGTTTGGCATCAGGGAAAAGGAAGGCAACTATGTGCCACTTGTTGTGTGGGCAAATTTCAACAGCAGTATTTTATACCTGGCTGCTGCCTATGGTTTATTTAAAGTGAAAAAGTGGTCAGTTTGGTTATTAGTGGTCTCTGCATTTATTCTTGTTGCCGCCTTTACAGGATTAAAGATGCATATTAACGATGGCGGCTTGTACGAAGCGAAAACTGCGAGTGCAATGCTGTTTCGCATTGGGTTAACCGTAGTCATTACCGGTTCATCTTATTTTTTATTACAAAACAAGCAACATTCAAAAAATGAAACATTTTAAATTATTACTGCCTGTTATACTTCTTGTATTTGTTGCCTGCAATAACCGGGAAAGCAAGAAAGACGAAAATCATGACGACCATCAAAAGTCAGAGATGAAGGATGAGCAAATGGACGACAAAGAAGGTCATGAAGAAACTGCCGCCAAAGTCCAGTTGGATAATGGGAAAAAATGGAAGGCCAATCCTGAAACCATAACAGGCATCAACAATATGTCAACGCTTGTGCAGAATGGTATTACAGGTAAAGTTGAAGTTGCAAAACTTTATGACTCGCTGCAGGTAGAATTTAAGGCAATTTTTGATAAATGTACAATGACCGGTGAATCACATAACCAGTTACACAATTATTTACTTCCGTTAAAAGGGCAATTAGATAATTTAAAAGCAGGCAGTTCACATATTAATACCCTGGAAGAAATGCAGGAATACCTGATAACCTTTAAAAACTATTTCGAATGAACCTGAAGACCTTATTTAATAGTGATAAACTTCTTCAAACAAAAAAAATATTCAATGCCGCTGAAGGAGTTACAGTAATTCATCTGAATGCAGGCGGCAGTTTTAAGGAGCATATTACCACTATACCTGCTCTTTTGGTGTGCATTGCGGGAGAGGTCTTCTTTGAAAATGAAAAGTCTTATTCTGAGCGTCTGCTGGTGGGGGATTTTGTAAATATTGAACCAAAAGTAAAACATTGGGTGCTGGCAGAATATGAAAGCACTCTCTTATTAATAAAATAAAAAATGAAAATTAACAAACAAATACTACTGTTCCTTTTCCCGCTTTTGATGCTGCTTACCTCTTTTAAAAATAGTGATAGTATAACAGGCAAGTGGGTGTTCAATGATTCTCCCCGTGAAATAGAAATATACATGGACAATAACAAGTACTACGGGAAAATCACCAAAGTATCGGGCACTGAAAAGATAGAAAGAGTGGGGCATATACTGTTGCTGGATTTTGTTTATAACCCGGCAGAAAAAGAATATAATGGAAATATTAATTCTCCCGGCGGTATGACTGCATCAGGTGTATTGTCAGTTGTCAATGAACAGAAACTGAAATTCAGTATAAAGAAATTATTTATCAGTAAGTCATTTACATTAACAAGGATACAATGAAGTTGAATACCATTAGCAAAACTGGGTTGGTTCTGTTACTAATTGTAACTGGCACTAGCAATACTCAGGCTCAAGTCTGGTCATTGCAACAGTGCATTGATACAGCACAGGTTTACAACAAAGCCCTGAGAATAAGCAAAAATAATGTTGCCATTGGCCAGCAAAGGAAAATGGAAGCAAAAGCTAATCTGACTCCTAAAATTTCAGCTAATGCAGATTATAAATATTTTACCGATTTGCCAACACAGTTAATGCCTGCAGCAATTTTTGGCGGCCCTGCAGGCACTTTTAAGGAAACACAATTTGGTGTGCCGCATAATATTAATGCCAATCTGCAATTAACAATGCCATTATATAATCCGCAGATATTTGGTGCTGTACAAACAGCTAAAATTGCAACAGAGTTAAACAATTTGCAATTACAAAAAACAGAAGAACAAATTTATTTTGATATTTCAAATCTCTATTACAACGGGCAATTGTTACTCAGACAACTATCGTTTATTGACAGCAACATAGTTAATACATCCAAACTTTTAAAAAATATGCAGTTGCTCAAAGAACAATTGATGGCAAAGGGAACAGATGTGAGCAAGGTTCAATTGCAAAAAGAGCAATTAGAAACACAAAAAGAATCCGTAACCAGCAAATATGAGCAGGTAATAAATGCATTGAAATTTGCAATGGGGATTCCCCTTGACCAAAATATGCAAATTGAGCAGGAAATTCTATACAAAAAGAGTAGCCCCGATAGCTATCGGGGTTCAAGTACTCCGGCAATTGAAATTCGCCTGGCAAATACACAAACCAAATTGTTGCTGAGTGAGTTAAATACATTAAAAAAGAGCAAGCTTCCTTCGGTCTCACTTTTTGGCACCTACGGTAAAACAGGTTTCGGCTACGACAAACAGCCCAATGATTTTTTGAAATTCTACCCCATTGGTTTTGCGGGTATTCAAATAAGCTATCCATTATTTAATGGTACCGTAACCCAACGAAAAATAAGCCAGAAAAAATTGGAAATTAAAAATAGTGAGTTGCAGGTACAATTGGTTACCGAACAAAATGCTATGCAAACCAATAATGCAAAACGGCAAATGGCGGTTGCACAAAAGTCTATTGAAACTAACACCTCTCAAATGAAACTGGCCCAAACGATATATGAACAAACTGTACAGCAACAAAAACAGGGAACAGCTTCTTTAACAGATGTTTTGCTGGCTGATGCCGGGTTACGGGAGGCCCAGCAAAATTACTTGGCGGCAGTGGTGGATTATTTGAAGGCAGATTTGGAACTCAAGAAACTAAGCAATCAATTATCAATTAAGAATTAATTTTCACGATATGAAAAAAAAGTCAATCAATTGGAAAAAGAGTTTATATATTTTAATCCCTCTGTTGTTGGTAGCAATTATTGCTATTCGTCTCAAAACAAATAAGGATACAACTCAGCAAAAAGTTTATCAGTATAATAAAGAGCAGGCCATTAATGTGCAGGCCCAAACAATAAAATTAGAAAGTATTGATGCAGTATATTTTTATACAGGCACATTTGAACCAAATAAAGAAACCAAACTCAGTGCTGAAGTACAGGGGAAAATAAATGCAATTTATGCAGATGCCGGCAGCAATGTAAAAAAAGGGCAGGCACTTATTAAATTGGATGATGCGTTACTGAACCAGCAATTGAACACAGTAAACGTACAGATACAAAATATTACTTCGGAAGTTGATATTCAATTACAGGCAAATCAAATACAAATAAATGGGTTGGAGGATGATGTAAAGCGATACAAAATTCTTGTTGCGGCAGATGCCATCCAGGGAATTCAATTAGAAAAGGCTGAATTGCAATTGCAAACTGCAAAAAATCAACGCAGCACAATCATGCAAAAATCAGCACTTAAAAATGCACAAGCCTTGCGGGCAAGCATTATAGCCCAACTAAATAAAACCAGTGTTTACGCACCTTTCAATGGTGTGGTAACTGCTAAACTAAGTGAGGTTGGCGCTTTTGCATCGCCTGGCATTCCATTGCTGCAGGTTACAGATATAAGTAAACTAAGATTTACAGTTACTGTTCCTGAAAGCGATTTAAAATTATTTGACTACAAAAACACTTATGAAATTATTGCTGATGCAGCTCCCGAAACCAAGTTACAGGGAAAGCCTTCTTTGATAGGAAGCAAAGCAAATGTCGGCAATTCATTTCCTGTTCAGTTTACAGTGAATAATGTTTCAAACCTGACTATTAAATCGGGCATGTTTGGAAAAGTGAATTTGAGAAATGGTACACCCGAACAAGGCATCGTAATTCCTGCCGCTGTTACTGTTGGTTCAGAAAATCAACCGCAGGTTTATCTCGTAAAAAACGGTAAGGCCGTTTTGCAAAATATTACCATATCTAAAAAATTTGAAAATAAAGTGGCTGTTTCAGCGGGATTAACAGAAGGAGATGTGATTGTAACAAATGGATTTATTAATCTTTTTGACGGGGCCAATGTGACAATTAAAAATTAAATTTTACGAATTATGAAGCGTACTATTTTTTATATCAGCATTCCGGTAATAACATTATTCACTGCCTGCAATAACAGCAATAAAAGTAATGATAACATAAAATCAGATTATACAAAAATGGGAAACAGTATAGTAAAGAAAACCTTTGATACCCTGCGAAATTCCCTGCAAACCGCAATCAGCCAATCTGGTTTTGAAGGCGCCGTACCTTACTGTCGAACAGCGGCATATTCACTTACAAATATTTATGCTTCCGATTCGGTAGCAATAAGAAGAACAGCCTTAAAATACAGAAACCCGGCGAATAAACCCGATACATCAGAAGAGAGGATATTAAAAATATTTGCTTCGCTAAAAGAACAGGGAATAATAAATGATTCTATAAAACCAATAACAGAGGAAAGTAAAAATGGCGAAGTGCATTTTTACAAACCAATCATGTTGCAGCAAATGTGTGCATCATGTCATGGCAGTAAAAGCGCCGATATACAACCTTCCGTTTGGAAAGCTATCAATAGCCTTTATCCTTTGGATATGGCATACGATTTTAAAACCGGCGATTTAAGAGGAATGTGGCATATCACTTTTACTAAGAGTAAAGGAGATTAATAAGTGAGGAAAAGCTCTTGCATATTTTATTTAGAAAAGAACAATTCATAATTTTTAAGAGAATAAGATGAATATTACAGAAATATCAATCAAACGTCCATCGCTGATAATCGTTCTTTTCAGTGTGCTTAGTTTATTAGGTATTATTGGGTATAAAAATCTCAGTTATGAACTGATGCCTGATTTTAATCAACCGGTTGTAGTTTTTAAAACAGCATACCCCGGAGCCGAACCCGGTGAAGTGGAAACTTCTGTATCAAGAAAAATTGAAGATGCTTTATCTAATATGGAAGGCGTAGATTATTTGGTTACAAAATCTCTGCCCAACGCCTCTATCATCATTGCTAACCTCAAATACGGGACGAACCTGGATAAAGCGATGCAGGATGCCCAACGTTACATTGATAATATCCGCAAAGATTTACCGGCAGATATTTTAAGCCCGGTAATGAGTAAGGTATCGCCGAATGATTTACCGATAATGTCTATCAGTGCCACGAGCAATTTGCCTGCAACAGCATTTTATCAAAAAATGAAAGATGAATACCTGCCGCAAATACAACAGTTGAAAGGTGTGGCGGAGATTACCATTTTAGGTGGCGAAGAAAGAGAAGTACAGGTGAAAGTAAACCAGGATAAATTAAAACTCTTTAGGCTATCGCTTTCGCAGGTGGTAGATGCTGTTAATCGCTCAGGGCTTGATTTACCAGCCGGTAAAGTACAAACAGATAAAGAAAATAGTTCCGTCAGACTTACAGGAAAATTTGCAACGATAGAAGATATAAAAAATGTGCAAGTGGCAATGCCGCTTCCCGGTAGCCCTGTTTATTTAAAAGATGTGGCTACTGTAACCGATGGAATAAAAGAAACAACATCTATCAGCCGGTATAATGGTAAAAATGGCATTGGGTTAATGTTGAAAAAACAGGGTGATGCCAATGCTGTTGATGTTTCAAAATTAGTTCGCAATAAATTCAAAACTATTGAAGCACAAAATGCAGTTGCAGGAGTAAGATTTATTATTGCAGACGACAGTACCGATAATACTATTGCAGCAGTTAATTCAGTAGTATTTGATTTGATATTGGCGGTGATATTGGTTTCGTTGGTAATGCTTTTATTTCTGCGAAGTTTTAGAAACTCATTAATTGTAATTGTTGCCATTCCAACATCTTTGGTTACTGCTTTTGCGGTGATGTGGTTATTGGGTTACACACTCAACCTGATGACATTGCTTGCTATGTCATTAATCATCGGCATTCTGGTAGATGATGCCGTTGTGGTATTGGAAAATATTCAAAAGCATTTAGACAAGGGAAAAGAAAAACGTACTGCGGCAATGGATGGCCGTATGGAAATAGGGTTTGCCGCTTTGTCAATTACTTTGGTTGATGTGGTGGTATTTTTACCCATTCTTTTTTTACAGGTTTTTGTAGCCGATATGCTCAAACAATTTTCAGTAGTGGTGGTAACTTCTACACTTACAAGTTTGCTGGTTGGCTTTACACTTACTCCCTGGTTAGCTTCACGAATTGGTATGAAAGAAGATTTAAAACCTACCAATTTTTTCAATCGCTTCCTGCTTTGGTTCGAACATCAGTTAGATAAATTTATCAACTGGTATGGCGAACAATTAGAATGGGTCTTAAGCCATAAATTAATTTTTACCGGAATTGTAGTGCTGCTTTTCGCAATGACGCTCGGAATAATGAAGCAGGGAATCATTGGGAAAGAATTAATTTCCACCGGCGACCAGGGAAAATTCAGGATGGCTTTAGAATTTGATAAGTCAACATCTATCCGGCAAAATAATTTGATAGCCCAGCAGGTAGAAGCCTATATTCTGCAACAAAAAGAAGTGGCAACAGTATTCAGTAATGTTGGCGGGCCAAGTACCGGTATTGGAAGCTTGGGTGTAGGCTTGGCAAACAAAACTGAATTTACTATTCAACTAAAATCTAAAAAGGAACTCAATAATTTAGCTACCGAAGAGTTTATGAAAACACTTCGGGAAGACTTAAAATTAAAGTACCCGGCAATAAATTATTCGATGGCAGCCTTGGGATTAATTCCACGTTCTGCACCCATAGAAATTACTTTGAGTGGCAGTAACCTGGATTTGGTAATGAAATCGGGCAATGAATTAAAATCTATTGTAGAAAAAATACCCGGTGCAGATAATGTCCGTCTATCAGTAGAAGCCGGAAGTCCTGAATACAAAATAATTCCCGACAAAGATAAAATGCAACGCTTAGGCTTAACAACTGCTTATGTAGGTTTAAATTTAAGAACAGCCTTTACAGGAAATGATGATGCAACACTTACCGAAAACGGAACAGAATATCCTGTAAGAATTTGGTTAGATGAATTTGAGCGGCAAAACTATGATGATGTAAAACGCTTGTCAATCGTAAATCCGATGGGTTTGCCAATAGAAGTTTCGCAGTTTGCAAATGTAGAGAGAGATAATTCGCCTTCGCTGTTAGAAAGAAAAGACCGCCAGCCTGCTATAACACTTACGGCAGATGCTTTGGGCCGTCCATCAGGAACCGTGGCAGATGAAGTAGTTGCTTACCTGAAAAAAAATCCTTTGGCAGATGGAATTGACATGACATGGGGAAGCGATATAAAAAGACAGAACGATAGCTTTGGCGCATTGGGTTCTGTTTTACTAATTTCTTTTTTGCTGATTTATTTAATTATGGTGGCATTGTACGACAATTTTGTTTATCCCTTTGTTGCTTTGTTTTCCATTTTGGTAGCAACCATTGGTGCTTTTCTTGCATTGAATTTAGCATTAAGCAATTTAAGTTTATTTGCCCTGCTTGGGTTGATAATGCTGATGGGGTTAGTAGTTAAGAATGCCATTTTAATTGTTGATTTTACCAATCAGTTAAAAGCACAGGGAATGTATTATAAAGACGCCTTGATTAAGGCTGGTAAGGAACGTATGCGGCCAATATTAATGACCACATTGGCAATGGTATTTGGTATGCTGCCTATTGCTCTGGCAAAAGGCACTGCCAGTGAATGGAAAAACGGGCTTGCATGGGTAATTATTGGCGGGCTTCTTTCTTCTCTGATACTCACTGTTTACTTAGTGCCGATGGTTTACTATGTAGTAGATAGATTAAAAGAGAAGTTTGGAAAAGAACTATAAAAAGTAAAACGCCTCAAATTATTACCAGTGAAACAGGCAGCTAAATATTTATGGAAACCCTTTGCCGGGCTGCTTTTATTGGCAACTCTTGCTAATAATGTTTCAGCAC
>Ga0116158_10006096_pt1 | contig 10106 bp, 7 predicted proteins | sample AD_UKC052_MetaG_FD_89883 | JGI IMG/M metagenome (GOLD analysis project Ga0116158, IMG submission 89883) | Active sludge microbial communities of municipal wastewater-treating anaerobic digesters from USA - AD_UKC052_MetaG | ecosystem: Engineered > Bioreactor > Anaerobic > Digestate | place: USA... | reverse complement strand
TTGCCATGCATACCAAGCATACCTTTGTTTAAATGATAATCTGTTGGCATAGCAGATTCGCCAAGTAGTGTCCATGCTGCAGGTATATCGGCTTTGTCAAGCATCTGCATTAATTCGTCTTCTGCTTGTCCTATAGTAACACCATGTCCGATGAGGGCAAATGGTTTTTTTGCATTATTTATTAAATCCGCAGCAGCCTTTATTTTTTCAGGATTCATTTCAGGTACAGGAATATAGCTTCGTATGAAATTGCATACTTCAGGTTTGTAATCAACTTGTGAAAATTGTGCATTTTTTGTAAAATCGAGTACAACAGGACCCGGGCGTCCGCTTTTAGCGATATAAAATGCTCTTGCAACAGCCCATGCAATTTCTTTTGGGTCACGTATTTGATAACTCCATTTTGTTATTGGTTGTGTGATACCCACTAAGTCAGTTTCCTGAAAAGCATCAGTTCCTAATATGCCTGCCGGAACTTGACCTGCGATTACTACTAAAGGAGTACTATCCATTTGTGCATCAGCAATACCTGTAATTGCATTCGTAGCACCCGGACCCGATGTTATTATAACAACACCCGGTCTTCCACTTACACGAGCATATCCTTGTGCTGCATGTGTTGCTCCTTGTTCGTGACGCACTAAAATATGTCTTAGTTTGTCCTTGTAATCGTACAAAGCATCAAATACCGGAATTATTTGTCCACCGGGATACCCGAAAATAGTATCCGTCCCTTCGTTTAAAAGTGCTTCCATTAGGGCATAAGCACCTGTCATTGTATTTGCCATATCTATCTATGTGTAAATAATAATTTCTTTTTAAGAACAAAATTCCATACAAACACGATAACTGTTGTAATTAACTTTGATAGCATGTAATATATGGAACACAAGCTTGTAAAAACCCACATTAGTCCTATATTTAGAAGAATTCCGCTTAGTCCTATTAATAGGAAAACTGAAAACTCAACAATCTTATTTTCTGTTCTGTGTTCATCAAATATCCAATAAATACTTAGTATGTATGTAATTACCAATCCTACCGAAAACCCGCAGGCGCTTGATACTAAGTAATGAAACCCGACATATTCTGTCAAAACATATAAGGTTACATAATCAAAAGCAAACGCCAATCCGCCTGAGCATATATATCTGCATATTTGCACCAAGGTGCTATGAGCAGGCTGTTTGCCAATTATTTCTTTTATAAGCATTATCAGTTTCATGCAAATAATTTAGAATGCATAAGTTTCCATTTGCATAGTCTGTATATAATTGACACTCTGATAACTCCAAGCCCATAAATTGTACTACGCTTTAAATTAATTGATGATGCATCGTCAAAATATTTGGTAGGACAGGTTATTTCTCCTATTTCGTAACCCTTCATAAATATTTGTGCCAACATCTCGTTGTCAAAAATAAAATCATCAGAATCGACATTGTAATTTATATCTCTTAGCACTTGTGCCGAAAATGCTCTATACCCTGAATGGTATTCTGATAATTTTTGATGTAACAATATATTTTCAAATAATGTCAGAAATCTGTTCGAAATATATTTAATAATAGGCATACCTCCTTTTAATGCGCCCATACCTAAAATGCGTGATGCCATAACAACAGGATACAAATCATTGGCAATCATGTATGACATTGACTGTATTAACTTTGGAGTATATTGGTAATCAGGATGTAACATAATAACTATATCGGCTCCTAATTCCAATGCTCTATTGTAACAGGTTTTCTGATTGCCTCCATAACCTTTGTTCTTTTCGTGGCTAAGTACTTCTTTTATACCTAGTTCCTTGGCTTTGGCAATGGTATTATCTTTACTGCAATCGTCAGTTAAAATAACTTCGTCAACAATGTCGAAAGGAATTTCTTTATATGTTTGCTCCAATGTTTTTTCAGCATTGTAAGCAGGCATTACAACTACGATTTTTTTTCCGTTTAGCATTTCAATCAATTTGTAGTTTGCGTACATAAAAAGCAAACCCGTTCTTTTTATTTATCAGTTTTGCGTCTTTAACTTCTGATTCGAAGATGCTTATTTCTGATGAAATATCTTTAAGTACAAAATAACAATCTTTGTCTAACTGCCCATGCATCAAATATGATGCATCTGCATTTTTGTTTTTTATTTGTCTGTCAGAATAAAAGTACTGTGCGTAACTTTTAAAATACGGCAAATATATATAGCAATCTTCAGCCTTTTTACTTTCATAAAACTCAATGGCAGCAGCCTGAGAGTATTTCTCAACTTGGGGAACTATAAATACCAATGCCGAATATATGAATATTATGCATGATGCACACATAATGCAAAGATTCTTATAGCTAAGTATTTTATTTGATTTAATGCACATCCACACTACGCCTATTATCAAAATAATACTGAAAGCAAATTCAAATCCGTACCAAGTAGCACTTGCTTGCATGTTTCCTATAGCAAACTCATCTAATATGTATGGGTATAATAAATGCTTAAAATTATCGAATTGTGTTACTAAAGCAACTGCAAGACCAAGCAAGCAGGCTATTATTATTAGTAAAATCTTTACATACTTTGGCATCACCATTTTCCCATTTATGTATCTTTCACATGCAAATGCTGCGATAAATGTTAGTGGGAAATAGCACATTGACGAGTAGTGTATTATTTTTGTTCTGACTATTGAGAATAAAATTAAAACTACCCAAAACAGAATCATCATCCATTTGTAAAAACGCTTAAATGATGCATCTTTTTCTGTCTTTGTTATCTTATAGTTGAATGCCGGCAATGACAATATTGATGCAGGAAATACTCCTATAAGAAGAATTACGAAATGGTATAAAGGGAATCCTCCATGTCCTGCGTCTTTTGTTTCAAATAATCGTATTTGGTAAATAATAAAATCTTGTATTATTGAAAAATTGCCGTCAATTATTTGTAAGATAAACCAGAACCCTCCGGTTAATCCCAGAATAATTAAAAACAATATAGCTTGATGCCATTTAAAATTTAATTTAAAATTATTGGTAATAAGATATACGCCAAAAGTTAAACAGAATATCAATAATCCGACAGGTCCTTTAGTCAATATTGCTAAGCCTAAAAAAAAGGCTGATGCAACAAGCTTGATATTAATGTTTTTACTATTACCGGGGTCTGTGAAAACTATAAAATAATATGTTCCGAGAAATATAAAAAGATTAAACCACGGGTCGATAATTCCACTTTTAAAATACATAAAAGGTAATAGTGAACATGCGTATAACATGGTCCACAATAGTCCGAAGCGTCTATCTCTTATTTTACTGCCTATATTATATAATACAAGCAATGTTATGATGCCGCATATTGCATCAGGTATACGAGCAGCAAATTCATTAATTCCGAATAGTTTCATTGAGACTACTTGCATCCAAATAAATAAGGGAGGTTTTTCCCAGAATTGTTCAAAATTTATTTGTACTGTAAGGTAATTGCCGCTTGTAATCATTTCGCGAGCAGACTCGGCAAAATTGATTTCATCCCAATCGAATAGATGAACTGAACCTATTCCTGGGATGAAAAACAATGCTGCTGCAATAGCAATCCCTATTTGAATCAATATGTTTTCTGTCTTTGCGCTCATAAATAGCTAATCAATTAAGCGAACAGCTCCTTTGTCAGCAGAACTAACTAAAGATGCGTATGCTTTCAAAGATTTTGATATTTCGCGATTTCTTCCTTTAGGTTTAAAGGCATCTTTACCGCGTGCTTCTTCTTCTTTTCTGCGTGCGGCTAATTCTGCATCACTCAATTTTACATTAATGCTGCGAGCCGGTATATCTATCTCGATAATGTCTCCATCTTTTACTAAACCTATATTACCGCCTGATGCGGCTTCCGGCGAAATGTGACCAATACTTAGTCCTGATGTACCTCCTGAAAAACGTCCGTCAGTTATTAATGCGCAATCTTTACCCAAGTGACGAGATTTGATGTAAGAGGTAGGGTATAGCATCTCTTGCATACCCGGTCCGCCCTTAGGCCCTTCGTGGGTGATAACAACAACGTCTCCTGCTTGAACTTTATTTCCTAAGATACCTTCACATGCTGAATCTTGCGAATTAAAAACCACAGCCTTGCCGCTAAATTTCCATAAACTTTCGTCAACGCCTGCAGTTTTAATAACACATCCATCCATGGCAATATTCCCTTTCAAAATGCCAAGTCCACCATCTTTGGTGTAAGCGTGAGCCATATCTCTTATGCAACCTTCTGCGCGGTCTGTATCATAACTATCGTATGTGGCATTTTGTGAACCTAATTCCAAATTGAATTTATTGCAAGGAGCACTTGAATATATGCGTTTTGCATCGTCTGAAATATTTCCTGAGCATATGTCATATGCCTTAATAACTTCTCCTACTGTCATGCCGTCAACTCGTTTTGCTTCTGTATGCAGCAACCCGCCTTTTGCCAATTCATTTAATATTCCGAGAACACCTCCTGCGCGATTTACATCTTGTATGTGGTATTTTGTTGTATTAGGTGCTACTTTACACAAACATGGTGTTTTACGAGATAGTTGATCTATGTCTTCCATTGTAAAATTAACTTCTGCTTCGTGTGCAATAGCAAGCAAGTGTAAAACTGTATTGGTAGAACCGCCCATTGCGATGTCTAATGTCATAGAGTTTAAAAATGCATTACGGGTTGCTATGCTTCTTGGTAGGACGCTTTCGTCTCCGTCTTGATAGTATGCAAATGCATTTTTCACAATTTGTTTTGCAGCATCCATAGCTAATCTTTTACGATTTCCATGTGTTGCTAATATTGTCCCATTACCAGGAAGCGCCATTCCAAGTGCTTCATTCAGGCAATTCATTGAATTTGCTGTGAACATACCTGAACAACATCCGCAACTAGGACATGCGCTATGTTCAATTTCGTTTACATCTTTGTCTGAAACGCTTGTATCTGCTGCTTTTACCATTGCATCAATAAGATCCAAGTGTTGACCTTTCCATTCTCCGGCTTCCATGGGTCCGCCTGATACAAAAACAGCAGGAATATTTAGTCGCATAGCTGCGATTAGCATACCCGGAGTGATTTTATCGCAATTGCTTATACAAATCATAGCATCAGCTTTGTGTGCGTTAACCATGTATTCAACGCTATCTGCAATAATATCCCTACTTGGTAAAGAATATAACATGCCATCATGTCCCATTGCTATACCATCGTCAATTGCGATTGTGTTAAATTCGGCAGCAAAACAACCCAAACTTTCGATTTCAGCTTTAATTTCTTGTCCTATTTCGTGTAAATGTACGTGTCCCGGAACAAATTGCGTGAATGAGTTAACAACAGCAATAATAGGTTTGCCTACTTGATTTGGTTTCATACCATTCGCACGCCACAAAGCTCTGGCTGCTGCCATTCTTCTGCCTTGTGTACACTGGTCACTTCTAAGAGAGTGTTTCATATCTTGTCATATTAAGTTTTATAGAAAAAAAACCTTCCCCATTTTTGCGGGAAAGGTTTTATAATATCAATTCACATACCCGTCTTCATGAATGTTTATACCTTCAAGACCACTAAACCCACGACTACGGATGTAATAACTTTCATTTTTCTTCTTATTAGACCGCAAAAGTACATTTTTTTTTTGAAAACAAAGAATTAAATTACTATTATATATGTAATAACATGTTATTTCAACATTCTCTTGTTACGATATATGAATATATTTGTTGTATTTATTGTATTTAATGATGTGTTTAGATTTAAAATTGATGCAAATTTACTCAAACATATTTAAGTAAAAGAAGTCAAAAAAATGCGTATAAGTTTATTTTATTTTGTTGCTGCCTCACGATTAAATTATTATCTTTGCCAACCTAATTATATAAAAATCATGGAAAATAATTTACTATTGGATGTTCGTAAGAAAGCTGAAATATGGCTTAGTGGAGATTACGATCAAGACACAAAAACTCAAGTAAAAGCATTACTTGATAACGAAGACACTACCGATTTGATAGAATCTTTTTATAAAGATCTAGAATTCGGAACAGGTGGCTTACGCGGTATTATGGGTGTCGGTACAAATCGTATGAATATCTATACAGTAGGAGCAGCAACTCAAGGCTTGGCAAATTTCTTAAAAAAAGAGTTTGGCAAAGGCAAACAAATTAAAGTTGTTGTAGGTTATGATTGTAGAAATAATAGCCGTTTGTTTTCTGAAACAATAGCAAATATTTTTTCTGCAAATGGAATAAAAGTTTATTTGTTTGAGGATCTACGTCCAACTCCGGAAATCTCATTTGCTATTCGCGAATTAGGTTGCCAAAGCGGTGTGGTAGTAACCGCCAGTCATAACCCCAAAGAGTATAATGGGTATAAGGCTTATTGGGAAGATGGTGCGCAAGTAATACCTCCTTACGACACAAGCATTATTTCTGAAGTAAATAAAATAAAACACATAGATGATATCCATTTCAAAGGTAATCCTGAATTGATAGAAATTATAGGTGAAAATATAGACAATCTATTTTTAGAAAAAATCCAAAAATTGTCTTTGTCACCCGAATCAATATCTCGTAACAAAGATATGAAGATCGTCTATACTCCAATACACGGAACAGGTATAACATTAATACCGAAAGCATTGAAAATGTATGGATTTAACAATGTAATAGATGTACCTGAACAAAATGTAATAAGTGGCGATTTCCCAACAGTAAAATCTCCAAATCCTGAAGAACCTGCAGCTTTAAAATTAGCTGTAGACAAAGCTCGTTCTGTTGATGCCGATATAGTCATGGCTTCAGACCCTGATGCCGATCGTATGGGGATAGCAGTAAAAGATGATAAGGGCGAATGGATTTTGGTTAATGGTAATCAAACAGCGCAAATTCTAGTATATTACTTGATTCGTCGTTACAAAGAATTAGGACGTTTAAAGGGTAAAGAATATATTGTTAAAACAATAGTAACTACAGAGTTAATCGCTGAAATTGCTAAACGTTATAAAGTACCTTATTTCGATTGCTATACAGGTTTCAAATGGATTGCTGCAATTATTCGTGAGCAAGAAGGAAAGAGACAATATATAGGTGGTGGAGAAGAAAGCTACGGATTCTTGGTTGAAGACTTTGTTCGTGATAAAGACGCAGTATCATCTTGCGTTATGATGGCAGAAATTGCAGCATGGGCAAAAGATAATGGCAAGACTGTTTACGAGTTATTACAAGATATTTATTTGGAATTCGGGTTCTCGAAAGAAAAGGGAATATCTGTAGTTAAAAAGGGAAAAACGGGTGCTGAAGAGATTAAGAAGATGATGACTCATTTACGTAGTTGTCCTCCTAAAACAATAGCAGGTTCTAAAGTTACAATTATTAAAGACTATAATGCATTGCGCATGATAGATTTAGCAGCAGGATCAACAACTAATATGGAAATGCCTGAGACTGCAAATGTATTGCAATTTTTTACAGAAGATGGTACTAAAATTTCTGTTAGACCTTCAGGAACAGAACCGAAAATTAAATTTTACATAGAAGTGAGACTTCCATTGAAATCGCGCGAAGAATTTGATGCTGTTGATGCTGCTGCAGAAGAAAAAATATTGGCAGCTAAGAAATCACTGCATTTAGATTGATATAGTAAGAAAATTAAAAAATAGTCCTACATCATGTGATGTAGGACTATTTTTTTGTGCATAATCTGTATCAGAACCAGCGTTTCTTAATAAAGAATCCGGTAGTGAAGGCAGTTATAAGTATTGATGTAATAATGACAATCAAAAATGTCCAATTAAAAATTGTAGTTCCTGATTCTAAGTTCATGCCGAAATAACTTGCTATCAACGTAGGCATCATTAATACAATAGATATTGTTGTTAAGCGTTTCATGACAACATTCAAATTGTTTGATATTACTGATGCGTAGGCATCCATCATTCCACTTAAAATGTCACTATATATGTTTGTCATTTCCAAAGCCTGTTTTGATTCAATCTCAACGTCTTCAACAAGTTCCGGATCATATAAGTCTTTTGTATTACGTAAATTTTTAAGCCTATGAGTCAGTATCTCGTTTCCACGAAGCGAAGTTGTAAAATAAACAAGACACTTCTCTAATTTTAGCAAGGCTTGTAAATCTTCATTTCGAATAGAATTTTCGAGTTGTTTCTCTGCAATTTTTGTACGATTGTTAATCTGTTTCAAGTATTTCAAAAACCATATACTCGATGACAGAAGCAGACGAAATACAAAATTTAAATTATCTGTTCGTTCGATATTTTTGCGTTTGGTATATTGTATAAAATCAGTTATAAGATCTGTTTGATAAAAACATACAGACACAAATACATCATCCTTAAAAATGATACCTAAAGGTACTGTAGTATATGGAACAGAGTTAGGATCTTCCATTTCTTTACAAGGTATACGCATTAAAATAAAACACCAGCCGTCTTCAACTTCGATACGAGGTCTTTCGTCCATATCTTCAATATCTTCGTAAAAAGCAGAAGGTACGTGCAATTCATTTATAATGTAATCGGCATCGTTTTGGGTTGGTTTTACAACATTAACCCAGCAGTTGGGTTCCCATTGTTGGCAGGGAATAAGTCCGTTCCCGTTTTTCAAAAAGGTTCTCATTGGTTTTCCTCCAAATGTTAAAAGAATGGAGGAGACCAAATCCCTCCATTCTAAATGATTGTTTGTTCCGGATGATAATCGTCCATGTTTGTTTTAGAATGGTTACGGCTGCAAATGTAGCTATAAATTTTGGAATGTGAAAGATGCACAAATAAACAATTCAATTAATTAAGCAATTTTTTAAATGTGCGTGTGCTAAGCCGGAAGTAAAAGTATTTTTAAGGCCATTTATTTATAAAATATATGTATTTTTCTGCTATGAATATAAACATAATTAAAGGGTACAATATTGCATTTCGCAATATTGTACCCTTTAAAATTCATTAGTTTAGAGTTGATTAGACCAAACTTTTTATTAAAGTTTCTCTATCTCCGCTAAGTAAATCCATAGGAGCTATTTCGGGTAGAGCATAAGCTCCGGGTTTCTGTTTTACGACGGCACGTGCACAGGATATTAAAATTTGTGCTGTAAGGGCAGGATTGTTAATGCTCATAGAAAAACTAATCCGTTGGTTCTGGGTCTTACCTGAAACGCCTTTACGTTCTAAAAGTACACCATGTCCCATATCTTTTATACTATCAACACTTTCTACTTCTATTACGTGTGTCTCGTCGTGTGCAAAATATGAATCTGCCTTAATTGCAGCTGTTACTTCTGCAATTGATGCTCCTTTTTCCAATTCTACATAAACCATACGGCGATGTATTCCTGTACCTAAAGGAATAGTCATTGATAAGGCATTCTTTACTCCTGATTTTGAATTAGCAACAACAGAATGTCCCATACTCATACCCGGTCCGAAGTTGGTATATGTAATACCCTTAGGAACCATTGCTTGAAATAATGTTCTTAAAACAGAGTCTGTACCAGGGTCCCATCCTGCAGAAATGATAGATGCTACTCCATTGGCCTTTGCAACTTCATCTAATTGTTGGTGTAAGTCCCATAAAGCGCCATGTATATCGTAGCTGTCAACTGTGCAAATACCTTTTTTAAGAATCGATACTGCAATTTCAGGTACTATGCGAGTTGGTCCACATAATATGGCTACATCAACTTTCCCAAGTTCGTCAATATTGGAAACGACCTTGATACCGGCTAAATCGGCAGTATTATCTGATAGTGATGAGGCTCTGCGAACTACTCCGCATAATTCTATATCAGGTGCTGCCAATGCTGCTTCTACAGAAAATTTTCCAATATTTCCGTATCCTATAATGGCAACTTTAATCTTTTTCATATTAAAAATTTTAAATATTATTTCTTTTGAATGAATTCATCCATAGATGCTGCTGCTTTGCGTCCATCGCCCATTGCTAGGATCACAGTAGCACCACCACGAACTATATCACCACCTGCAAATATCATAGGAATTGCGCTTTGTAAATTCTCATTTACAACAATAGTTCCTTTCTTAGATACTTCCAATCCCGGTATTGAATTTGGAATAAGAGGGT
>Ga0116158_10006094_pt1 | contig 10107 bp, 6 predicted proteins | sample AD_UKC052_MetaG_FD_89883 | JGI IMG/M metagenome (GOLD analysis project Ga0116158, IMG submission 89883) | Active sludge microbial communities of municipal wastewater-treating anaerobic digesters from USA - AD_UKC052_MetaG | ecosystem: Engineered > Bioreactor > Anaerobic > Digestate | place: USA... | reverse complement strand
TCAAGCGTTGCACGAACATGCTTGTTTACACCTGAAAGAATCACATGAATGCCCTCTTTCTTGGATTGTAGGCATAGTGTCTCTAGGTTATGGATACCTGTCGAGTCGATAAAAGGAACCTTTCTCATACGGATGATACGAACCTTGGAGTTGTCTCCAACTTGTTTCATGATTTCATCGAATTTATTAGCTATTCCGAAGAAGTAAGGACCGTCGATTTCGTAAACCTCTACACCCTCAGGGATAGTCAGCTTTTCTTCGTGAAGGTTAATGTCGAGGTTCTCTCCTGGATCTATCTCATCTTTAAAGACACGGATAACAGAAGCTTCGTTTGTGCGTTTCAAGAACAACACGATGGCTAATAGAAGTCCGATTTCAATAGCAATGGTCAAATCGAAGATTACCGTCAAAACGAAAGTGACTAAAAGAACGGCAAAGTCAGACTTTGGATTCTTAGCTAAAGATTTGAACGTACGCCAGCCGCTCATGTTGTAAGATACGATGATCAAAACGCCAGCCAAACAAGGCATCGGAATGTATCCGACCAACTGTCCCAAGAAAAGTAAAACGAGCAACAGAACAATAGCGTGGATAATACCAGCGATTGGAGTACGTCCGCCGTTGTTGATGTTTGTCATTGTACGGGCAATAGCTCCTGTTGCAGGGATACCTCCGAAGAATGGAGTAACCACGTTAGCTATACCTTGGCCAACAAGCTCTGTGTTAGAATCGTGCTTGTCGCCGATAACACCATCTGCTACCATGGCAGACAATAGAGATTCGATTGCACCCAACATCGCGATGGTGAAGGCGGCAGGGAACAACTGTTGAATCACGTTGAAAATCGTCTCGCCTTCTTTCATGGTCAACTCAGGGATCGAAGGCATTGGAACGCCTGAAGGCAATTCGTAAATGTCGCCGATGGTCTGAATGCCTGTAACCCCAAAGTAATTCTTCAAAATCCAAACCACCAAAGTGATGATGATGATGGAAACTAAAGAACCAGGAATCTTTTTCGAGAACTTAGGTGTAATGATGATAATTACCAAACTTGCCAATCCAACTCCTAAAGCCAACCAGTTGATGTTGCCTAAGTGCTGGAAGTAGCTTATCCATTTGTTTATGAAGTCTGCGGGCACTTTTTCGATACCAAGACCGAAAAGGTCGTTCATCTGAGTAGAGAAGATAGTCAAAGCGATACCTCCTGTGAATCCGACGATGACAGGGTAGGGTACGAATTTGATGATGTTTCCTAACTTACTAATACCCATTATAATAAGTATAATTCCTGCGATGACGGTGGCAATCATCAAACCGCTCAGTCCGTGTTGCTGGATGATGCCGTAGATAATGACGATGAAGGCTCCTGTTGGTCCTCCAATCTGAACTTTCGTGCCTCCGAATGCGGAGATGATGAAACCCGCAATGATGGCGGTTACTAAACCTTCAGTAGGACCTACTCCTGAAGCAATACCGAAAGCAATGGCAAGTGGGATAGCTACGATACCCACGATGATGCCCGCCATAATGTCGGTGGTGAACTTGCTCTTGTTATAATCTTTGAGACAAGTGAAAAGTCTTGGCGCGAAAACACCCTTAATGGAAGCCTTCATACAATTTTGAATTCAGTTTTAATGTTATGTTAATGAGTGCGAAATTTTGCAATAATGTATAAATATACATTATTTATAAAAATTTTTGTAAATATACAAAGAATTATCATGTGTTTCGTGATCGAGTGGATAAAAAATATAATAGGTTTGAATTTGTTGTTTTTAGAAGTCCTAAATCAGCTTTTTTGTTTTTTAGATCAATTTGGATTCTGTGTGTTTTTTCTTTGTTGGATAAAAAGAAAGTAGTTCTGTATATTTAATCATCGTATATACAAACAGTAAATAAGTTAAACCGAGAAGGTCGGTGGATTACAAAATAAATCATCCTAGTAAATTTAAAGTTTGATTTAAATTTACTAGGATGATTTATAAATTTCTTATGAAGTGTTTGCTTTAACCGATTTCGCTCAGCTCTAGCCAACGCATCGTCTTTTCGTCCAATTCATCGATGATTACGCCAATTCTTTGAGATTTTTCTATAAGCTCGTCGCCTTGGATGGTGCCGTTGGAAAGTCCCTCTTCGATGACTTTCTTCTCTGTCTCCAATGCAGCAATGTCTTTCTCTAAATCTTCGAACTCCTTCTTCTCTTTGAAGGTCATTTTTCGTGGACGGTCTGCACTGTTCCGTTGCTGTTGAGGGGCTTTCTCTTCCTTCTTGTCTTTGTTTTGTATTGCAGACTTCTCTTGCTTGTCCAGGATCGATTTAGCCTCTTTCCATTCGCGGAAGTCGGAATAGTTTCCAGGGAAGTCTTGAATCTCCGCGTTGCCATGGAATACAAGCAAGTGGTCTACCACTTTGTCCATAAAGTAACGGTCGTGTGATACAACGATGACACATCCCTTGAACGATTGCAGGTAATCCTCCAACACATTAAGTGTCACGATATCCAAGTCGTTCGTAGGCTCATCCAATACCAAGAAGTTCGGGTTTTGCATCAAAACAGTACAAAGGTACAGACGGCGGCGCTCGCCTCCACTTATCTTGTACACGTAATTGTGCTGTGTCTCAGGGGTGAATAGGAAGTACTGAAGAAACTGCGAAACGTTCATTTTTCTGCCGTCTCCGAGGCTGACCTCTTCGGCGATGCTTTTGACTACGTCGATGACTTTCATCTGGTCTTCAAACTTCAGTCCGTTTTGGCTGTAATAACCAAAACGTACGGTTTCACCGACATCTATCGTTCCGTTGTCCGGTTTCTCTTCTCCAACCAACATTTTGATGAAGGTTGATTTTCCCGTTCCGTTGTTTCCCACGATACCCAACTTCTCGAATCTCGCGAAGTTGTAGTAGAAATTGTCCAATATCTTGAGATCTCCGAATTTTTTAGAGATGTATTTTGCTTCGAAAATCTTGCTTCCTATGTATGATGCTTTCACATCGAGGCTGACTTCACCTTTATCCCTTTTAGCCTTCACCTTCTTTTCCAAATCGTAGAAGGAGTCGATTCTGTATTGAGCCTTTCCCGCTCTGGCCTGTGGCTGACGACGCATCCAGTCCAACTCTTTGCGGAAAAGATTGTTTGCCTTGGTCAACTCAGCGTTTTGTATGTCGATGCGCTCCTGTCTCTTTTCGAGATAATAGGAGTAGTTTCCTTTGTAAGAGAAGAGTTGCTGCTGGTCTATTTCTAGAATGTCGCTGCATACGCGGTCTAGGAAGTAACGGTCGTGGGTTACCATCAGCAACGCCATCTTTGATTTCTTGAGGAAATCTTCCAACCATTCCACCATCTCGAGGTCGAGGTGGTTGGTAGGCTCGTCGAGTATGAGCATCTCAGGTTCGGTAATCAACACATTGGCCAATGCCACACGTTTCAATTGTCCTCCCGAAAGATTTTCTACCTTTTGATCGAAATTATAGATCTTCAGCTTGCCGAGAATCTGCTTGATTCTTGTCTCATATTCCCAGGCTTTATAGTTCTCCATCTGGGTAAGGAGCTTGTTGAATTTCTCTTCGTCGCTTGGGTTGAGAAGAGCTTCTTCGTATTGCTCAATGGTCTTTACAATCTCATTGTCCGATTGGAAACAAGCCTGCAGAACGGTCAATCCGGCAGGATATTGAGGGTCCTGTGGGAGAATGCTGACCCGAAGGTCTCTCTTGAATGTGATGTTTCCTCCGTCGTACTGCTCATTTCCTGCAATGATGTTGAGCAGGGTAGTCTTTCCAGAACCGTTTTTAGCGATTAGGGCAATACGTTGGCCTTCGAAAATACTGAAGGATATGTTCTCGAAAAGGAGTTTGTCTCCGAATGATTTTGTCAGATTCTCAACCTGAAGATAGTTAGCAGCCATATATTATAATTTACGACAAAGATAACGTATTTTGACGGTATAAAATGAGATAAATCTAATCTCGATGCAAAAACGTTTGATTAACCTTTGTTTCAATTGACTTTTACATAAATGAAATGTGATTTTTCACATTTCATTTATGTAAAAGATGATGAGAAGGTTAACTCTTTTATGATTGATCATCAGCGGGATTTTTGTTTTGAATTGTTTAATTATAAAAATAAGTAATAATGGAAAAAAGATTAACCGATAATAGCGGTGCTTCGAAGGCTGCTATTTTTATGATCTGGGCTGTTCTTGTTGGACAAGTCGCAATGTTTTTTGTTAGTTATAATAACTATTCCGTTTGGAATTCTTTATCGTCAGGAGGAGGTGTTACTCAATCTTCACTTTCTTCATCGTTAATATTGTTGGCCGTTTTTGCAATGATTCTTGTCTTAGTTAATTTGATTTCAGCAATCACTTTTATTGTTTGGTTCAAAGGTGCTTATCACAATATAGGTTTGAAAGTCGAGAAAATGAAATATGGAGAAGGTTGGGCAATAGGTTGTTGGTTTGTTCCTATTCTTAATTTTTTCAGACCTTATGAGATGATGAATGAAATCTTCGAAGAGACAAATAGATTCTTTAGCAAGAAAGGAAAGGATATTTCTTTGGAAAAGGATATTGTCGGCATTTGGTGGTTTGCTTATATCATCATTAATTTTGTGTTTAATGTGATTTTCCGTTTCATGGAAGGAGACTCTGTTGATCCGGATGATCAGATTTCATTCTCAATAACATGGATGGTTTATAGTATAGTTATGGTGCCGTTGGCATTGGTTACAATAAGGATGATTAAAAATTATGCAAAGGCTGAAAAAGCTCTATATCATTTTAAAGAAGATGAAGTGAAAGTTGAATCCAATGTAGTAGAAACTCCTCAAGAAAAAGAGTTGGAATCTTCGGTAAATAAAGGGATAGAATAGGTATATAAAAAAGAGTGATGGACAGCAGCTTGCTCGTTCATTTCTCTTTTTTTTGCTATAGAAATACTAGCCAGAAAACACTTGTTTGACACATTTAGACATCCATTTGACGTTTTTTTTAATTGCAACTGAAAAGAATCACTAATTTTGTATCAGTGATCATATGTTTTAAATATGAGAACAGAAAACCACAATACACAAATTACTAATAATATGACAAAACACTTACTTCTTCTTGGCTTGGCTGCATTGACCATTAGCGTGAATGCTCAGGTCACTGTAACTGTCGATGCAGATGCAGACAATCGTCCTATTTCTCCCTATTTGTATGGAAAAAATGGATTGATTGACAATGAAAAGGCTAATTACGATTCTTCTGTGATAGAGATTGCACGTGAGGCCGGACTTCGTTTCGTGCGACAGAATGATGGAAACAACTCTTCAAAATGCAATTGGAGTTCAAAATTGGCTTGTCACCCGGATTGGTATAACAATGTTTACGATTGTGATTGGAGCCGTACGGCATCTGTACTTCAAAAGGAGTTGCCTGGTGTGATGACCATGTTTGGTTTTCCTCTTTCAGGAAAAGTAGCAAAGACAAAGAGCCAGAACTTCAACGACTGGGAGTATAACGAAAGTAAATGGGGTTCTTGGTGCAGTACCAATATGTGCGGTGGCGGAAGTTTGGATGCCAGTGGAAATGTGATAAAAGAGGGTAATCCTGACCTTTATCTAAAGGATTGGCCAGTCGATTCAGCCGTTGCCATTTACCCTTATTGGCGCGATGAACTGAACCTAGATATGAGCCAGTTTAAATACTGGAATATGGATAACGAGCTGGAGATGTGGCAGTGGACTCACGACGACGTTGTTCCGACAATGACTCAAGAGGTGCTAGATGCCGCTATTGACCGTTACATTGCTACAGCTAAGGCTATCCGTGCTATTGATCCTACGGTAAAGCTTTGCGGACCAGTTGCAGGAAATGAGTGGACTTGGTATATGCCATCAGGAAATGTTCGCCTAGAAGATAACGAAGGCTCTTATTGCTGGTTGGAATATTTCATCAAACGTATTGTTAAGGCAGAATCAGAGGCCAAAATGTCTCTTGTTGATGTGTTTGATATCCACTTCTATCCTGATGATACAAAAGTGGATGATGTGCTTCAATGCCAACGTGTGCTGTTCGACCGTGAATATGATTATCCTTTGGCTAACGGTTTGAAGACTTTGAACGGCGGTTGGGAAAATATTTCAAAAGAATATATCTTCGGAAGATGTCAGGATTGGTTTGATAAATATTCAGGTGGAAAACGTGAGATGACTTACAGTATCTCTGAGTATAACATCAAATCAAATGACAACCCGATGGTTACCGCTCTTTCTTATGCCTCATTTATGGGCGAAGGAATGCGTAATGGAATGGACTTCTTCACTCCTTGGACTTGGTATCCTGTTATGTGGGAAACTCTTCATCTTTTCAGCCGATATAATCAAGAGACTTGCGTAAAGGCTGTTTCTTCTAATGAGGAGAAAGTTTCAGCCTACACTTCTGTAAGCACAGCACAAGATTCAATGACCATCATCTTGCTTAATCGTGATCAGACTGCAGAACAAACGGTTGATATCTCTTTGACTAATTTTGATATTGAGGATGGCGATTATACCACGTTGCAGCTTTCTGGTTTGACAGATAAAAATACACAAACATTTGTCAGCCACACTTCAAATGCTCTTAGGTCTGGTACTGCAAGTGTAAAGGGAAATCAACTTTCAGTTAAGGTTCCTGCTTTGAGTATGATGGCAGTACTGCTTAAATCAAGCAAGAATTCTGATGTGGAAGAGTTTTCTTCTGAGTCGTTGGCTATCTATCCAAATCCAACGAATGACAGATTCTTTGTTTCAAATACAGGCCATGTTAAGAGTGTAGAGATTATAAATGCACAAGGTGCTGTAGCATTGAAGAAAACAGTTGATTCGTCAGATAATGTGGAATTGAATGTTTCTGGATTTGAAAAGGGTCTTTATTTTGTTCGCATCATTACCTCAAATGGTGTTAAAACAAATACAGTGATAATTGATTAAAAAGAATAAATAATTTCGATGAAAAGGCTCGTCTCCGATAGGAATATGGGCCTTTTTTATGCCTTAAAAATGAATTGTTTTATGAAATAGTGATTAGATGGATTTATAAAAGTGATTAGACGGAGCACGCTCCGTCTCTACTGGTGATCGAGCGCGATTCAGTACTTTTACTGATTGATTTTTGTATTTATTCTCTGTGGCTCTCTGTGCCTTCTTTTTGGTCCTCTGTGTAACTAAAACTAGCAATCCCTGATAATATACGATGCAATGAAGTTTCCGAAAGTCGGTGGCATGTAGGAAACGGTTCCTACGGTAGAGACTTTGTTTTGCTCGTTTATACATGGAATAATTGCCTTTTCATCGGCTAATTCGGAACTGAACACAACAGGAAATCCTTTCTTTATTCCAATTTTACTGAGCCTCTTTCGAACGGCTTTTGCCAAGTTGCAGTTGTATGATTTGGATATATCGGCAATCTTAATCTGAGAAGGATCTGTCTTGGCTCCTGCACCCATGGAGGAGATGATGTTTATCTTCCTATCGAGTGCATTCTGAATCAAAAAGACCTTAGGACTAAGTGTGTCGATGGCATCAACGATGTAATCGAAATGGGTCGAATCCAAAAGTTCAGGAATTCGCTCATCTTTCAAAAACTCGTTTAAAACGGTTATTTTTAAGTCTGGATTGATATCTAATAGTCGTTTGGCAAGGACTTCTGTCTTGTATTGGCCGATAGTCGAATGCAAAGCCACCAACTGGCGGTTGATGTTGCTCTCATTTACGGTGTCTGCATCCAAAATCGTCATGATGCCGATGCCGCCACGGCAAAGCATCTCAGCAGCGTATGCGCCCACTCCGCCCACGCCTACAACGAGTACGTGCAGATGTTTCATACGTTCCACCTTTTTATCTCCTAAGAGAACTTTTGTTCTTGTTTGCCACATGTTATCCATATTTTTCAAGAAAGAATTGTTTTTATAGATGCATACATTTTAGCCTTTTCATCGATAGGTTTAGGGTAAGCTCTGGAAGAAGAGGGCATCCTGTAAATCGAGATTTTTCTTCCTTCAAAAAGGATGTCTGTATGTCCGCCTACAGCAGGAACCTCTGCGTCATATTGTTTGCACAGTGTTTCGGCAGCTTTGCCTCCAGTGGTGATGATCGCGATGCATTGGGGTAATTCTCTCAAAAAAAAACCAATGTCCATTGTCTCGTCCACTTCAAGAAATTGGTCGGAGGCAGTGCCTTTTAATCGGGTCACTGATTTTGCCGTATCGCTGAAGGCAATGCCCTTTTCATTGAGAAAATTGACAATTTTCTCTTTGTCGAACTTTTTTTCTGATGGAATAGTGAAATAATCCTTTTCATCGAAAAAAACAAGACCGAAAATGCGCCACATGTCGTTTTGCCAGTTCGGATAATAGAAGTCCATTGACCATCTCTTTTGTGAGGGAGGGAAACTTCCGAGCATCAGAATTTTGGCATTCTTCGGAAGAAACGGCTCTAAAGGGTGCTGCTCCATGCTTTATAGATTTGGGAGACTCATTCCTGTTATCTTTTGATAAAGGTTGAGGGCATATATGTCGGTCATTCCGGAGATGTAATCCAAAACGGAAAGAATTCTCCGATATGGATCCTCGCTGTTTGTCTCATACTGCTCTGGAATTCTTGCCAAAAGCTGTTTTGAATATGCTTTTTCTGCGTTGAAAACGGCATTTATTTCTTTTTCGATGAGTGTATAGATAATATTGTAACCAGCAATCTCTATGTCAACAACATCCTTGGATTTGTAGATTCGTTTGTATGATAATTTCTCGCACTCCTTGTAAGCGGCATGTATGTGTGGTTGCATGTTGTCAACTAGTGAACCTTCGAATGTTCCGGAGAGAATAGCCTCTTCATTTTCTACAAAAACTTTAGAACATTCATCAACTAAAACACCGATGACGATGGAACGCAAATAGGCAATTTGCTCGTTTTCATCGGTAACTTTGTCCATGTGCTCCACTTTTCTTTTTTGAACATCTTCCGGGAAGAAGTTAAGGAAAAGATGCTTCGTCTCTTCAAGGCTGACGAGTTTCAACTTGTGAGCATCTTCAATGTCCATTATCTCGTAGCAGATGTCGTCTGCTGCCTCTACTAGGTAAACCAACGGATGACGTGCATATTTGTAGTCGCTGATTTTAATCATACCTAAGTCATCGGCAATTTTGACGAAGTCGTCCTTCTCGCTTTGGAAGAATCCGAATTTCTTTTTCTTTCCGATATAATCCGATTGATACGGATATTTTACGATGGAAGCGATGGTTGAGTAGGTGAGAACGAATCCTCCCTTTCTGCGGCCGTTGAACTGATGGGTCAACAAGCGGAATGCATTGGCGTTTCCTTCGAAATTAATGATGTCGTTCCACTGGCTGTTCGTGATGCCGTATTTCTCTTTTAATTGTAGCCCGTTTCCTTCAGAAAAATACGATGAAATGGCTGTTTCTCCGGAATGACCGAAAGGCGGATTTCCCATGTCGTGGGCCAAACATCCGGCCGAAACGATGGAACCGATTTCTGAGATGTGCTCGCAGATGTTTTCGCCATGTTTAGCAATCAGTTGCTTGGAGACGTTGTTGCCCAATGACCTTCCTACGCAAGAGACTTCAATGCTGTGCGTCAAACGGTTATGTACGAAGATATTTCCAGGTAACGGAAACACTTGTGTCTTGTTCTGCAGTCTGCGGAATGGAGATGAGAAAACCAATCGGTCGAAGTCTCTTTGAAACTCCGTACGGTCCTGTTTTTGCTCGTCGTGATAGGTCTCTAATCCAAACCTCTTGGTTGAGATTAGCTTTTGCCAGTTCATCATAATTGATGCCTATTTTTAATCGGAATAAAATAGTTTTAGACCGTTTGATATCGTAGATTATCATCTCCGTAAAACGTCTAATTCTCAACAAAGATAGCGATTAAGGCTGATATGAAAAAGATGATTTTTCTTCAATGTTGACGTCTATTATCTTTTTTGTGTCTTTGAAAAATAACTAAGAATCTGTTTTGAATTTATTTAAAAAGTTTTCTAAGCATTATTTGACAGCAGGTTATTTGCAACATAGCCTCTGCTGTTTCTGTCTTGTATTCATAATCCGTTGTCATCCTTCTATAGT
>Ga0116158_10006091_pt1 | contig 10108 bp, 3 predicted proteins | sample AD_UKC052_MetaG_FD_89883 | JGI IMG/M metagenome (GOLD analysis project Ga0116158, IMG submission 89883) | Active sludge microbial communities of municipal wastewater-treating anaerobic digesters from USA - AD_UKC052_MetaG | ecosystem: Engineered > Bioreactor > Anaerobic > Digestate | place: USA... | reverse complement strand
TGTCCGAGGCTGGCCATCGCCTCCCCCATCTCCCGGCGCATGGCATCCCCCTCTTCGCCGCGCGGACGGCCGCCTTCCATCATGCCCGCCATCAGCTCGTTCACGCGCGCGACCGTGGCCAGCAACTGTTCATGGTTCTGGCGCTGCTCGGGGGTCATGCCGGCGACATCGACCGCATCAAGAAAATCCTCCCGCTCGCGAACGCGCTGCTCCACGCTCTGCCGGAACTCCTCGCGACGCCGCTGCATCTCGGCATACTGCTCGGGGTTGTCCTTGCGCATCTGCTCCATGCGCTCTTCCCAGGACTGCCGGCGGTCGCGGCCTTCACCGCGCCCCGCGTTCGCGTCGGCCACCTGAGGCTGCTCGGGCTGCTGCGCACGCGCAGTGTCGCGTTCGGCCAACGCTTTTTCCAGTTCAGCGACCCGTTTGCGCAAAGCTTCGGCCGCGCGTTCGGCCGCCTCATCCCGCACCGTGACCACCCGGCCCGGCGTCGGTGTCACGCGAACGGTCTCGCGGACGTCCTCAACTTCGGGAAGCGGCACAGCCAGACGCTGCCGGACATGTTCCATGCCGGCACCGGCAAACACGCAGGCGCACGCGCCTGCAACAACTGCAATCTTGCGTTTCTGCTCCATGTTGCTCCTCACGTTTTATCGAAAAAACGGAGAAGCAGAGCGATTATTGCCCGCACGGCGCAAAAAGCTCGCGGGACATGAACCGGGACGTACAGTCGAGGTTCGCACGCAAGACCGACAGCAGTCCCTGCCGCGAGTAGGGTTTGCGGACAAAATTGACCCCCTCGACCAGATGCGTCTGATGGATGACCCGGTCCATCAAAGCACTGACAAACAGGATCGGCATGCCCGGCGCGATCTCGCTGATCCGATCACGCGCCTCGATGCCGTCCATCAGCGGCATCGCGATGTCCAGCATCACCCCGTCCACCTGACCCGTGTTCGTACTGACCAGATCCACCGCTTCCTGCCCGTTGCGGGCTTCAAGCACGCAGTAGCCGGCATCCATCAGGATCCGCTTCGAAATGAAGCGAACCCCGTCATCGTCATCGGCGACGACAATCGTCTCGTGGCCGCGATCACTTGCATTCACGCCCACCCCCTTTTTTAAGCCTGGAACGTGTGCGTCCCCACGCACAGCTCCGACCACCTAGAATGCACGTATGAGGGTACCGCCATACCCCACTTTGACCGACAACGTCCCCGTCGCGACACCGCCCTTGCCATCGGACACGTCATAACTGAACGTGTCGATGACCGCATCGGTATGCGCGGGCGGAATGTAGGTCAGCGTGTGATTGGCTGCATCCCGTGTCAACGAACCGCCTTTAGAGCCCTGCGTTGCGATCGAGGCCAGCGACAGCGTATCGCCGTCCGGATCGCTGGCCATGCCGGTCAGCACAGCTTCAGAGATCGTGTTGTTGGCATTGGCCCCCTGAATGGACGTCCGCCACGCGTTCAGCACATACGGCCCGCTGATGCCCGGCGAGATATTACTCTGCTGCCAGTTCCAGGTCAGCACCGCATCGGCCTCCACCGTCATCTCAAAACTCGTGCTTTCGCCACTGATAGGCTCCTGCCCCGTCATGCTCCACCCCGTGCACACATACTGCGTCGGGCCAGATCTGCCGGTCGGCGTCATGCTGAGCGACAGGACGGTGCCGGCCAAATTCGTGTACACCCCCGCGGCCGGCGTTCCCGTGCCGTACGGCGAGATGATCTGGAGCGTCTTGTTCAGATTGCCCAGCACCAGAGGGTCGGGAGTTGCCCAAACATAAGAAGCCAGCGGCTGAAAATCAAGGTAATATTCGGCTTGTGCACGAAACAGAACATCCGTCGTGAAATTAGCCGGGACAACGATTGTGTAGGTAAAATTCAAGGGAGTCGGCAAATCAAATGCCGTGAAAAGAATCGACTTCTTGTCAGGTGAGACCAAAGGTCCGCCGTCGCCGCTCGCCGTTCCGATCAACCACCCGTCCGGCATAACAGGAAACCAGGCCAAAGCACCAAGCAAACTGGTTTCTGGATACACGAACTGCGACACAATGGTGTTGGTACCCGGCGAGAGGTAACCGGAACACGAATGGGTCGCTACCTGTGCTTGAGACTCACAAGCGAACAACAGCAAGCCCACTGTTACAACGGAAGTCTTCAGGATTTTTCTACTCAATGGACTCATAGAACCACCTTCAATCTCATCCTTACAACCCAGGAGCATAACCATCCGGAGTTTGTATTGTTTCGGATACGTGATACCCACCAGAACGATAGTAATACATAACACGGCTTGCCTCTGTCGTGTCAATTTTCCACGGAGGAAAAGCCGTGTCTGCGCTGTGCCGGCCATCGGTGACATTTTCAGAGTCTGGAGTCGTGGTTCCCACAAAGTTATCGAGTGCCAGCGCACTAAACGTGTAGCCCGGAGCGCGATAGAGGCTCATGAATTTGTTCGCCTCGTATACATCGATGACCCAGAACGGTTCCTGGTAATCGGCACTGTGATAGCGCTTCACCAAGAGCCTTCCCGGCAGATTCTCGGCAACGAGCGAACTGCCCGACATACCGGCAAGCTCGAATTCAACGTCAGCACTCAAGTGGTTCGTCACCGCTTGATTGCCGGGTACAACCACCGTGTAGGTAAACACCACGGGGTCTTGCGTGAAGGGGCCGGCGAACACAATACTGGTTCCCTCACCGCCAAGTGTTGGCGCACCGTCACCCGAAGCTGCCAGGAGCGTCCATCCTGTCGGAAGAATCGGACGCCACACAAGAGAAATCAGTGTTTCTCCCGCCGGGCACGTGAAACTGCATGAGACCGCAACACCGGACGAAGGTGATCGATAACCATTGCACTCGTGCGAAGCGCTAACTGCGGGGAAAAGGATATTGCCTGTTCCTGTCGGCGCCGTTTCAAGGGACAAGGTGTAGTTCCCCGCATCCGCGCCGGTCAACGCGGATGTATCGATCAACGTGACCGGCTTGCCCTCGCCAACCAGCTTGTCGGCAAATGCCGCTACCGCATTCAACGCGACGTCGTCGCCATCCACAGGCGTGATCAGCGTCAACGCATTGACATCGATCGTCGCCGCCGTCGTGCCGTCGTAGACCTTTTCGGCCACCGTGAACGAGCCGCCGACCGTCAGGACCATCGGAGTGATTGTCAACGTGCCGGCGACGTAGGCGATCGTGTAGTTGCCGCTCAGCGCGAGCGTGCCCTGCGTGATCGCGTAGGTTCCGACGTTTTCGCCGGGCTCGCGCGTCAGCGCGCCGGCGAAGGCGTCGCCGCCGATCAGCGCCGGGGCGACGGTGTAGGTCAGCTCGGGGTTGGCCGCGCCGTAGGTCTTCGTCTGCGCGGCGGCCGTGACGGTCACCGCCAGCCGCGTGATCGTCAGATCCGCGCCGGCGTAGGCCAGGTCGTAGTTGCCGCTCAGCGCGAGCGTGCCCTGCGTGATCGCGTACGTGCCGACGTCCTCGCCGGGCGCACGGGCCAGCGCGCCGGTGAAGGCGTCGCCGCCGATCAGCGCCGGGGTGACGGTATAGGTCAGCTCGGGGTCGGCCGCGCCGTAGGTCTTCGTCTGCGCGTCGGCCGTCACCGCCACCGCCAGTTTCGTGATCGTCAGGTCCGCGCCGGCGTAGGCCAGGTCGTAGTTGCCGCTCAGCGCCAGCGTGCCCTGGCCGATCGCGTACGTGCCGACGTCCTCGCCGGGCGCACGGGCCAGCGCGCCGGTGAAGGCGTCCGTGCCGATCAGCGCCGGGGCGACGGTGTAGGTCAGCTCGGGGTCGGCCGCGCCGTAGGTCTTCGTCTGCGCCTCGGCCGTCACCGTCACTGCAAGCGGCGTGATGGTGAAGTCGGCGGGGACGTAGACAAACGCGTAGTTGTTGTCCGCGCCGCCGCCGACCGTGATCGCGCCGGCATGCGTGCCAACACCCGTCGTGGTTGTCACGTCGGTCGCGACGGTCGGAGGCGTGTCAAGCACCGTCGCATCCTCGCCGTTGACGAAGCCGGAATATTGGAAGTTCAATTCCGGATTGGTTTCGCCGTACACCTTGGTCTGGGCGTCGGCGGTTACGGTCAAGACCGCTTGGGTGACGGCGGCGGCAACCACCTGTGTGCTGATCGCATACCAAGAGGCGTCTGCGCCCTCGAGCGCCAGCCCGTAAACCACCACGCGTTTCTCCTGACCGACCTCCGGGGTGTCGAAGAAGGCGCCCGAAGACGTTGTCACCAGCGAAACGTCCGTATGCCCGTCCATCAGCCCGCTCAATGCTCCGTAGGCGGACACCGTCGCGTTCGTGAGGCCGTCGTATGTCTTGTCCAGAACCGCAAGGTCGGGCAGCGTCAACAGCATCGGCACCGGCAGCGGATCAGGCTGCGCGCGCACGGTCGACGGATTGGCCATGCCGTCGAGCTGATACTCGATCACTCCGCCGATCCCGTTGGTGCCCTGCGTGCCCTCGGGTACCTGGACCACATATTGGAAGACGACGGGATTGTTGTCCTGCAGATCCTCGCCAAAGAATACCAGCGCACCGTCCGAGGGCTCGTAAACCGGCTGGCCGTCGCCGGATGCCGCGACAACCGTCCAGCCGTCGGGCAACTCGGGGCGCCACAAGAGCGACAACACCTGGCGCCCTTCGGCGGGATACGCGAACGCGCACGCGACCGTCATGGTCTGGCCGGCCACGTAGCCGCTGACCGCATGCGTGGCGCGCGAGGAGTCGAGCGTGATCACAAAGGTTTCGCTGTCCGACTGATTGTCCGGCACGGTCCCGTCATCGGTCACCGTCACCGTCACGCTGAACGTCGCGAATGCCGCGCCGGCCTGCTCGGCCGTGGGCGTCCACGTAAACACCCCGCTCGCGGGATCGATTTGCATACCGGCGTCTTTGGACGCTTGATCGAGCGAGAAGGTCAAGGCGTTGGATTCCGTGTCGGTCGCGGTCGCGGTGAAGGTCAGCGGCGTGAAGATATCGGTGCGCTGATCCCCGATCGGCGCCAGCACCGGCGCGTCGTTGACCGGGTTGACCGTCACGTTCACGGTCACGGTGTCGAAACCGCCCAGGCCGTCTGCCACCTGAACCTCGAACGCATCACTGCCCGACCAGTCAGCCGTCGGCGCGTATGAGATCGCGGGCGCGGTTCCTGTGCCGCCCGCCGTGGCGTTGCCGTTCGCGGCAGGCGTCTTCAGCGTCCACAGCAGGCCGCTCTCGAGCGAGGACCGATACGGCTCGCTCGCGGCCAGTTCAGCCGGGGTCTGCCACGCGATCGGCGCACCGTCTTCATCCATCGTCACGTCAACGCTGACGGCCGGCGTGATCAGCGGCGCGACCCATTGCCAGGTCAAGACAGCATCCTGATTCAACGCGAACGCGACCTCGTGCGCCTCTCCGGCGGCGGGATCGCCGCCGCTGAGCGACCAGCCCGTGCAGGCGAAGGTGCGCGTCCCTTCCGTAAACGGCGCGGTCACCGAAGCCGACAGAGCCGCTCCGTGCACATTGGTGTAGATACCCGGCGCGGGCACGCAGTGTTCCTCGACCGAAACGATTTCATAGGTGTGCAGCTCCGGGACCGGCAGCGGGTCCGGGAAGATCGCGACCGTCAACGGATTCGCCATGCCCACGGTCTGATATTCCGCCTCCGCGCGGATGGTCTGCGGACCGGTCACCCCAGCCGGCACGCTGACCCAATAGCTGAAGATCAGCGGGTTGGGCGCGTTCAGATCTGCGCTCGCGCCTGAAAAAACGATCGTGCCGTCGTTGGCGTCGATCTCGGGCGCCGCCTGCCCCGCCACGCTGAGCAGGCTCCAGCCTGCGGGCAGGATCGGCCGCCACAGCAGCGAGAGCAGCGTTTTTTCGGCGGGATGCGTGAAGGTGCAGTCGATGCGGGCGGTGCGGCCCTGCAGATAACCCTCTGTCGCGTGCTCGCCGCGTGAATCCACCACGCCGACCGTGAAACTCTTCGTGTCGGACAGTGCCGCGGGCAACGGCGCAGGCAGCGCACCATCGTCCGTCACGGTGACCGCAACCGTATAAGATTGGCCGGCCCCGGCCTGCTCCGCAGTCGGCGACCAGGTGAAGACGCCTGTCGCCGCGTCAATCGCCATACCGAGCGCCAGCGAAGCCTCGTCGAGAGAGTAGCGCAGCGTTTGCCCGGGCAGGTCCGGGTCCGTCGCCGTGGCGGTAAAGGTCAGCGTCGACTGCGCGTCGGCCACCTGATCGCTCAACGCGCCCAGTACCGGCGCACGATTGACCTCGGCCACCACGATCGTGAAGGTTTCGGACGCGCTGAACGCCTGATTCCCTGTCTCCGCAGCGGTAACGGTCAACGTGACCGGGTAGCTCTGGCCGCCCTGCGTTTCACTCGGCATCCAAGAGAAAGCGCCGTCCGCGGAGATCGTCATCCCGGCGGCCAGCGAGGCCGCATCCAGCGCGAACGTCACGGCGCGCGGCTGGAACGTCCCCTGAGAGTACGACATATTCGCCTGGAAGGTCAGATTCTCCATTTCAGCGACCGTACGTTCGCCGACTGCGGGAGCGCCCCACACCCACGTCAACACGGCGTGGTTGGTCAGCGCGAGCTGGCACTCATGGCCGATGCCCGCCGAAGGCTCGTTGCCCGCCAGCAACCAGCCGGCGCAGCCGTATTGGAACACGCCGTCGGCCGCCGTCGCATCCATGCGGTTGGTCAACAGCGTCCCGTAGTAATTCGTGGTGATGCCGACACCGGGCACCCCTGCCCCGTACGGCGAGACAATCTCCAGCGTGTGCATCGGCAGAACGGTCAGAGGATCGGGCTCGGCGCTTGTTTCAACCGGATTCGCCATGCCGCCCAATTGATACTCGATCACGCTGTCAAGGGTCTGCAGACCCGTGGTGCCTTCCGGCACCAGCACGGTGTAGGAAAAGGTCAGGATCGTGCTCGACAGGTCACCCTGAAAGACGATCGCCTGGCCGTCGGGATCCACCTCCGGCCCGCCATCGCCCGAAACCGCCGCGATGCCGGGCAAAAGCTGCCACGCGGCGGAGGGGAATGTCGGTCGCCACAGCAGCGAATAGAGCGTGACCCCTGCGGGCCGCACGAAGCGGCACGTCACCGTCATGGGTGTCCCGGCAATGTAGCCGATCGCCGCCTGCGACGCGCTGACATCGGCCAGCACCAGCGGCGGGGAGGAACTGGACGGCACGGGATTGGCCATGCCGTCCAGTTGGTATTCCGCCACGCCGGCTAGGACGCGCGCGCCGGACTCGCCGGCGGGCACGTTGACCGTGTAGTGGAACACAAGCGGATTGTTGGCCGACAAATTCGCCGCGTTGAACACGATGGACAGGCCGTCCGGATCGACCTCGGGCCCGCCATCCCCCGTCACCGTTTCCGCCAGTGTCCACCCGGCGGGCAGGCTCGGCGTCCAGAGCAGCGAGAGCATCTGCCGCTCGGCGGGAAAGGCGATCTCGCACCTCACCGTCAGCGTCGCTCCCGCCGTGTAGTTAGTGGACGATTGCAGCGGCTGGACCTCGGCCGGCGCCTGCGCGGCGGCCGGGCCGGATGCCACCAGCACGGCGGCGGCAGCGAGCCCAAGCGCCCGTCCCAGCCAAAAAACCTTTGTTGTATACTTCATAAGTCGGCCCTCCGTCCGGCTGTCGGCGGAACCTACAGCCGGACACCGGACGGATGTTCAGTTCAATCTTGCAGCACCACCCGGTAGAACCGCGCCTGCGCGCTGTCCGCGTCATCGACGTAGACGTTGCGCCCGGTCGGATCAGCCGCGATGCCGGTCAGGATTGTCATGAAGTTGGCCGCGGCAGGCGAACCGACCGCACGCTGCACCGCATAGGTGCGGCCTGCCACGCTCGCCCACGAAACCTGCATCTTGCCATCAGCCAAAGGCCGCACCGCCACCATCTTGAGCACCGACGCCGCGTCGTTCGGCAGCGTGCCGCAGCGGTACTCGTTGAGGTTGCTCATGGTGTCGCCGTCGAGATCGGCGGCGGGATCCAGCGAGCCGGCAGCCCCCGCAAAAGTGCGCTCCCAGGCATCGGCCATGCCGTTGCTGTCGCCGTCCACCGGCGCGAGGGTGACGGATTCCATCGCGTAGCTCTCGACGGCGTACCCGCTGTCGGTGATCAACCGGGCCGCGCCGCCCAACGTCACCGTGCGGGTCTCCGTCAGCGGCACGCGCACCGTGACCGTAACCGTAGCGGTGGCCGTCGGCAGCACCGCGGCGCCGCAGATGATCTCATTGCGTGCGAACATCGGCGCGGCGTCACCGCTGACGTTTTCGATCATCCAGCCCTCGGGCAGTTCCGGCGCCCATCCCAAGGCCAGCAGCGATGCGCCGGCCGTGTCGAGCGTATAGGTCACCTGCAGCGTCTCACCCGGGTTGTAGCCGGACGGAGCCGTTTGCGCGGCCGCAGGGATGCCGGCCAGCGCGAACAGGCTGGGGCCGGATCCTGTCCGATACGGATCTGTCGCGTAACCGTCGGGAGTGTCCAGATTCACCAGATAACCGCCGCCGCGCCAGTACATCTGGACCCTGAGCAGTTCACTGCCGTCGACGATCCAATTCTTATCCGTGTCCGCGCTGTGGTGCGCCGCTTCGGTGCCGGCATAGCCAGCCGCCGCGCTGAAGCCGTCGTACCCTGCCGCATCCGGTTTGTAGCCGAAGCGCCAGTAGGAGAGGACGCGGTTGATCTCGGTGCTGTCAATCTTGCGGAACTGGCCGGCGGTATCGCCGGACACATCGCGGCGGTAGTCCGCGCTGTGGTAGCGGAAGAGCGGCAGCGGCTCGACCTGCGCCGTGACACCGTTGAAGGCGACCGTCGCGCACAGCAGGTTGCTCACCGCCTGGTCGCCGGGCACGCTCACCGTGTAGGTGAAGACCGCCGGGCTGACGGCCGGCAACGCCGTGAAGGTCAGCGTCCCGTCCTCTTCGATCGCGGCTTCGCCGTTACCCAGCGTATCTACCGCGGTCACGGCCCAGCCCGCAGGCAGTTCCGGCGACCACGCCAGGCTCGTCAAGCCCGCACCGAAAGCGATGCTGTTGCTGACCACCAGGCTCGCTGGCGACCTGTAGCCCGGCGCCCCGTGGCTGGCCGTGATCGCGCCGATGGTAACGACTTGCTCGTCGAAAAGCGCCGGATCGCCGTTGTCGGTCACCGTGACGGTGAAGCTGTAGTTGTTCTGCGCCTGCGCCTCGGTCGGCGTCCAGGCGAACGCGCCGCTGGACGAATCGAGGGTCGCGCCGTCCGGCGCGCCGGCCATGGTGTAGGTCAGCGTCTGCGCGGGCAGATCCTGATCCGTGGCGGATGCCGTGAAGGTGAGCGTCTGGCCGAAGACCGCGCTCTGCGGCGGAATGCCCGCCAGCACCGGCGCGACGTTGACCTCGGCGACCGCGATGGTCACCCGCTGCGTGGCCGTCAGGGCCGCCGGCGTACCGTTGTCGGTCACCACCACGTCCACGGCGTAGTCCATGCCGCCCTGATCCTCGGTCGGCGACCAGGAGAAGGCGCCGCTGGCCGTGCCGTCGCCGGCGTCCGTCGTGACGATCATCGCGCCAGTCGGGTAGTTTTGGCCATCGACAGCCACGAGGCTGAAGGTCAGTGTCTGCGCAGGCAGATCCTGATCGGTTGCCGTCGCCGTGAAGGTCAACGCCTGAGTCGGCTGCTCGTCGACTTCCAGCGTCGTGTCGGCGATCACGATGACCGGCGCCACGTTGACCTCGTTCACCGTGACGGTGAAGGTGTCGCTGGCGCTGAGCAGTCCGGTTCCGTCGTCCGTCACCGTGAGTTCGAAGGTGTAGGACTTGCCGCCCTGCGACTCGACCGTCTGCCAACTGAAGGCACCGGTGGCTGTGTCGAAGGTGATGCCCTCGGGCATTGTTTCTTCCGACGTGCATTCCAGGCTGAAAGTCAGCGTCTGGGCGATCCGGTCGGCGGCCGTGTCCGTGGCCTGTGCCGTGAAGGTTGACGGAGCCGACTGCTCGTCGACGCTCCAGTCCGCAACATCGGTCAGCACCGGCGTGCTGTTGGCGATGTTGAAGGCCGCGCTCGTGACGGCCGGCAGGCCGAGGGTCGACGCGACCAGCGTATAGCCGTCG
>Ga0116158_10006089_pt1 | contig 10109 bp, 10 predicted proteins | sample AD_UKC052_MetaG_FD_89883 | JGI IMG/M metagenome (GOLD analysis project Ga0116158, IMG submission 89883) | Active sludge microbial communities of municipal wastewater-treating anaerobic digesters from USA - AD_UKC052_MetaG | ecosystem: Engineered > Bioreactor > Anaerobic > Digestate | place: USA... | reverse complement strand
TTCATTAACCGGGCGGTCACTGCTCAGTCGCAAAAAAGCACGTCCGTCGGGGCGGCGTTGCAGGGATATCTGAACACTGGGCATGGCAGCGTTGTATTCCATGCCAGCGGCACGGAACGCGTCCGGCGACGCGACAGTGGTTCTCAACGAGGATGCTTCCTCTGAGTTGATATCGGGCACATCCACTTCTGCGCGCAGGGGCTCGCCCAGAGCCGACTGAACAGTGATGCGACCCAACGAAAGCGCCAAGGCGCTCGTGCCCCACAGCCCTAACATAGCTGCGACAGAAGCGGCAATGGCGGTTTTTTGCCAGCGATGTGACTTAGCGATCAATTTATTAGCCTCCGATGTTCGGGCGACTGGCAATTATTTCTCATTACGCGAACAAACGCCTCGACACTCAAAATGTAAAAAGTACCTTAACATCAATATGTTAGCCTGACAAGCTCATAAAGCTTCTAACTTTGAGCGCATATTCACGAAGGGGCTTTAGGAGGGGTTCGGATGTTGCCAATCGACAACGCCGGATTCCCCTTCAAATACCGGTCGGAACCTGATAGGGCCGAGTTTTACGCGTTCAGCAGAATGCGCAGCATACGGCGCAAGGGTTCAGCGGCCCCCCACAGCAATTGGTCGCCAATGGTGAACGCGCCAACGTAATCGGGCCCCATGGCAAGTTTGCGGATGCGGCCGACCGGAATGGTCATGGTACCCGTCACGGCGACGGGCGTCAGATCGAGCAGCGTGGCTTCTTTCGTGTTGGGCACCACTTTCACCCACTGGTTGTCGGCGGCGATCATGGCTTCAATGTCGGCCACGGGCACGTCTTTTTTGAGCTTGAAGGTCAGCGCCTGGCTGTGGCAGCGCATGGCACCCACACGCACGCAGAAGCCATCCACCGGTATGGCGGCAGAGTGGAAGCCCACTCCCTGACCCAAAATCTTGTTGGTCTCGGCGCCGCCTTTCCACTCTTCCTTGCTCATGCCATTGCCCAGATCCTTGTCAATCCACGGAATCAGGCTGCCGCCCAACGGTGCGCCGAAGTTGGCAGTCTCCGTCGCAGTGAGGGCTTGCTGCTTGGCCAGAACCTTGCGGTCAATTTCCAGAATGGCGGATTTCGGGTCATCCAGCAGCGGCCGGACTTCCGCGTTGAGAGTGCCAAACTGGGTCAGCAACTCGCGCATGTGCTGGGCTCCGCCGCCCGAAGCGGCCTGGTAGGTCATCGTGGTCATCCATTCGACCAGGTCAGCTTTGTACAGGGCACCGACGCCCATCAACATGCAGCTCACGGTGCAATTGCCTCCAATCCAGTTGCGGCCACCTTTTGCCAGTGCGTTCTTGATGACGGGCAAATTCACAGGGTCCAAAATGATGACGGCGCTGTCGTCCATCCGCAATGTGGAGGCGGCGTCAATCCAGTGACCGGTCCACCCTGCGGCGCGCAATTTGGGGAATACCTCGGTGGTGTAGTCGCCGCCTTGAGCCGTGATGATGATGTCGCATTTTTTTAATGCGTCAATATCCATGGCGTCTTTGAGCTTGGACTCGTTTTTCGCCTGCGCGGGGGCTTTGCCACCCGCGTTGGAGGTCGAGAAAAACACGGGCTCGATCAGGCCAAAATCGCCTTCGGCCTGCATGCGGTCCATGAGAACGGAGCCGACCATGCCACGCCATCCGACGAGCCCTACTACGTTACCAACTTTCATCATATTACCCCTTTTCAAACTGGAAATACAAAGGATTTCAGTTGCCCGGCTCGTCTGGCCGGGGAGGGCGCGACGAACCGGGCTGTGTCAGCCTTTAATGGTTGTCGTTTTGGTGGAAGACGCGCGCACAACCTGTTCTTGCCCTGCCATGCAGGCCGGGTTCTCGAGGGAAAAGGTCGCGTCGCGATGCATGGTTTTATTGTAATCCATACGTTTACAAGGCCCTGACAACCGCCTCACCCATCTCGCGGGTGCTTACCTTGCGTGTGCCTTCGCTATAGATGTCTGCCGTGCGCAGACCCTGTGCCAGCACGTTCTTGACGGCGGATTCGATGCGGTCGGCCGCGCCCGCCTGGTTCAGGCTGAAGCGCAACATCATGGCTGCGCTCAAGATGGTAGCCAGTGGGTTGGCAATGCCTTTGCCGGCAATGTCGGGTGCGCTGCCGTGGCTGGGCTCATACAGGCCCTGATTGCTGGCGTTTAGCGACGCCGATGGCAACATTCCGATAGAGCCGGTCAGCATGGCAGCCTCGTCGCTCAGAATGTCGCCAAACATATTGCCGGTGACCACCACGTCAAACTTCTTCGGCGCCTTCACCAGTTGCATGGCCGCGTTGTCCACGTACATGTGGTCCAGGGCGATGTCCGGGTATTCCTTGCCGACTTCGGTGACGATATCTTTCCAAAACTGGAAAGTCTCCAGCACGTTGGCCTTGTCCACGCTGGTGACGCGGCCTTCCGTTCCGGATGCCTTGCGTTTGCGCGCGGCCTGGAATGCCACATGAGCAATGCGCTCGATCTCGGGGCGACTGTAGCGCATGGTGTCAAAGGCCTCTTCAGCACCCGGGAAGTGGCCATCTACCGCCGTGCGGCGACCGCGCGGCGCGCCAAAATAGATGTCACCGGTCAACTCGCGAATGATGAGAATGTCCAGACCCGCGATCAGCTCTGGCTTGAGGCTGGAGGCACCCACGAGCTGCTCGTAACAAATTGCGGGGCGAAAGTTGGCAAACAGGCCCAGGTTCTTGCGCAGGCCCAGAATGGCCTGCTCGGGGCGCAATGGGCGGTCCAGCTTGTCGTATTTCCAGTCGCCCACGGCGCCGAACAACACGGCGTCGGCAGCCTTGGCAAGTTTCAGGGTGGACTCGGGCAACGGGTGCCCATGTGCTTCATAAGCGGCGCCGCCGACCAGTGCGGTTTCCATCTCGAACTTCAGGTCGAGAACATTCAACACCTTGACCGCTTCGGCCACGATTTCGGTACCGATGCCATCACCTGGTAGGACTGCGATTTTCATGATTGCTATTAAATATATAGCTACTCACGCATATTTCATGCGATCTGAGTGCCTGTTTGGTTAGTAAATGTCAGGTATTTGTGGTATGGGCCAACCAGGGCTTGGTGGCCAGCCGCTCGGCTTCAAAAGCCTTGATCTTGTCAGACTGGCGCAGCGTCAGGCCAATGTCGTCAAAGCCGTTGATCAGGCAGTATTTGCGAAACGGAGCTACTTCAAATGGCAGCTCTTCTCCGGCGGGCTTGACAATCATCTGACGCTCCAGATCAACCGTGAGCTGGTAGCCGGGAAAAGCCAGCGCCTCGTCGAACAACTGGCCCACTTGCGCCTCGCTCAACACGATCGGCAACAAGCCATTTTTGAAGCTATTGTTGAAGAAGATATCCGCGTAGCTGGGTGCAATGATGGCCCGAAAGCCGTATTGGTCAAGCGCCCATGGGGCGTGCTCACGCGATGACCCGCAACCGAAATTCTTGCGGGCCAGCAGGATGGACGCACCCGCGTAGCGCGTCTGATTCAACACGAAGTCCGGGTTAGGGCGGCGGCTGGTGGGGTCCTGGCCGGGATAGCCCGCATCCAGATAGCGCCAGGCATCAAACAGGTTTTCACCAAAGCCCGTCTTTCGGATGGACTTGAGAAATTGCTTGGGAATAATTGCGTCGGTATCAACGTTTTCCCGATCCATGGGGGCCACGAGGCCCTTGTGCACAGTGAATTTTTGCATGAAGGTTATTTTTTCTTGACGGCGCCTTCGATGGAATCACCTGCTTTTTGCAGGTCCTGACCCAGGCCTTTGACAGTGTTGCAGCCTGACAATCCCAGGGCGAACAGGACAGTCAAAATGACCGTAACGATGGCGAGCAGTGGTTTCATCTGGAACGCTTTCACGAAAACTTGCGGATATCAATAAAGTGGCCATGCACGGCGGCGGCGGCGGCCATCGCCGGGCTAACCAGATGGGTACGGCCCCCGGCGCCCTGACGGCCTTCAAAGTTACGGTTGCTGGTAGACGCGCAGCGTTCACCGGGCTCCAGCCGGTCCGCATTCATGGCCAGACACATGGAACAGCCCGGTTCGCGCCATTCAAACCCTGCAGCCTTGAAGATTTCGTCCAGACCTTCCCGTTCGGCCTGCTCTTTCACCAACCCGGAGCCGGGGACGACCATGGCCAGCTTGATGTTTTTGGCCACTTTCTGCCCCAGCTTCTTGACCACGGCAGCGGCTTCACGCATGTCTTCAATGCGGCTGTTGGTACAAGAGCCGATGAACACCTTGTCCACGTAAATGTCGTCCAGCGCCTTGCCGGGCTGCAGGTCCATGTACACCAGCGCACGCTCGATGGCGCCGCGCTTGTTGGGGTCTTTTTCCTTATCCGGATCGGGCACGCGGTCATCCACACCCAACACCATTTCAGGGGATGTACCCCAGGTGATCTGGGGAATGATCTTGGCGGCGTCCAGTTCCACCACGGTATCGAATGTTGCTCCGACATCGGATTGCAATGTTTTCCAATAGGTCTGGGCCTGCTCCCATTCAATACCGGTAGGGGCCAGCAAACGGCCCTTGAGGTATTCGATGGTTTTCTGATCCACAGCCACCAGACCAGCACGCGCACCGGCTTCGATGGCCATATTGCAGACCGTCATACGGCCTTCCATGGACAGCGCACGGATGGCCGAGCCGGCAAATTCAATGGTGTAGCCCGTGCCACCGGCTGTGCCAATCTTGCCGATGATGGCCAGCACAATATCCTTGCCGCCACAGCCTTTCGGGAGCGTCCCTTCGACCTTTACCAGCATGTTTTTGGCCTTTTTGGCCAGGAGGGTCTGGGTTGCCATCACATGTTCGACTTCGCTGGTACCGATGCCATGTGCCAGCGCACCAAACGCACCATGTGTGGAGGTGTGTGAATCGCCGCATACAACCGTCATGCCTGGCAACGTCGCTCCATTTTCTGGGCCAATGACATGCACGATACCCTGACGTTTTGACAGAAACGGAAAGTAGGCGGCCGATCCGAATTCGCGGATGTTGGTGTCCAGCGTGGTGACCTGTTCCCGGCTGATCGGATCGGTGATGCCGTCGTAACCGAGCTCCCAGCCAGTTGTTGGGGTGTTGTGGTCTGCCGTGGCCACGATGGAACTGATGCGCCATACCTTGCGCCCGGCCTGACGCAAGCCTTCAAACGCCTGCGGGCTGGTGACCTCGTGCACCAGATGGCGGTCGATATAGAGGATGGCCGTGCCGTCTTCTTCGGTGTGGACGACGTGTTCGTCCCAGATCTTGTCGTAAAGGGTGCGACTCATTTGTTGAATTCCTGTGGAGGATAGATTTTATGCCTCCCACAAAGAAAAACCCCGGCAGGGCCGGGGTTCTTTTGTGGGGATCGCTTTCGGGCAGCTTATCGCTTCGCCAGGGGCAGGACGTCGCGCTGGGTGGAGCCGGTAAACAACTGCCGCGGACGACCGATTTTGTATTCCGGGTCGCCAATCATCTCATTGAGCTGCGCGATCCAGCCTACTGTGCGTGCCAGTGCAAAGATGGCCGTAAACAGGGGCACCGGGATGCCTATGGCGCGTTGCACGATGCCGGAGTAGAAATCCACGTTCGGATACAACTTGCGTGAAACGAAATACTCGTCTTCAAGGGCAATCTTTTCCAGCGCCATGGCCAGCTTGAACAGCGGGTCATTCTCCAGACCCAGTTCGGCCAGCACCTCCTTGCAGGTTTCCTGCATGAGCTTGGCGCGGGGGTCATAATTTTTGTAAACCCGGTGGCCAAATCCCATGAGTTTGACGTTGGAGTTTTTGTCCTTGACTTGGGCGATGAACTCGCCAATTTTCTCGATGCCGCCGTTTTTCTGTATATCGCCCAGCATATTGAGGGCCGCTTCGTTGGCACCGCCATGGGCAGGACCCCACAGGCAGGCCACGCCGGCTGCAATGGCTGCAAACGGATTGGTGCCGGACGAGCCGCACAGGCGCACCGTGGAGGTGGAAGCGTTTTGCTCGTGGTCTGCATGCAGGATGAAAATGCGATCCAGCGCGCGTTCCAGCACGGGGCTGACAACATACGGCTCGCACGGTGTGGCAAACATCATGTGCAGGAAGTTGCCGGCGTAGCTCAGCTCGTTCTTGGGATACATGTAGGGTTGGCCAACGGTGTACTTGTAGGCCATGGCCACCAGCGTCGGCATTTTTGCGATCAGGCGGATCGCCGCAATCTCGCGATGCTGCGGGTTGTTGATGTCGGTGCTGTCGTGATAGAACGCCGATAAAGCACCAACCAGTCCGGTCATGATGGCCATGGGATGCGCATCACGGCGGAAGCCGCGCAGGAAGAACTGCATTTGCTCGTTCACCATGGTGTGGTTGGTCACGAGTTTGGTGAACGCTGCCTTACCCTTAGCATCCGGCAGGTTGCCGTACAGCAGCAAGTGGCAGGTTTCCAGAAAATCGCAGTTGGTAGCGAGTTGCTCAATCGGGTATCCGCGGTACAACAGTTCGCCCTTGTCGCCATCAATGAAGGTGATGGCCGACTGGCACGACGCGGTGGACAGAAAGCCCGGGTCGTAGGTGAACATGCCCGTTTGTGCGTACAGCTTGCGAATGTCAACTACATCGGGGCCCACATTGCCCTGATACACAGGCAGGTCGATGCTGGGGCTGCCGTTACTGAACGACAGGGTGGCTTTGTTGTCAGCTAGTTTCATGATTTCCCTTTCACCGGTTTTCTCTCAACATACTCAAAACTTCACGTATATCTTCTCGATCCAGATCCGCTTGCACCTGCGCAAGCGTTTTCCGTGCCAGGTGCACATCCAGCAAATCGTTGTCGCTCAGATCCATCAGATCCGTCAAAGCCCGCCCTTGCGCCATGGTCAGGCTTTTCTCGAATCGCTGAAAGAACCTCTCAATGAAAAGATCGTTTTCCAGCAAACCGCGTCTGCAACGCCATTTCAGCTTGCTGAGTTCACGCTCTCCAATGAGTACTTCGGCCACTGATCGATTTTCTGTAACGCTCAGACGGTTCGCAGAACCATCATTTCCTTGATCTTCCCGATGGCCCGCGTCGGATTCAGTCCTTTGGGACATACATCAACACAGTTCATGATGGTGTGGCAACGGAACAGGCGATACGGATCTTCCAGGTTGTCCAGACGCTCGCCAGTGGCCTGATCCCGGCTGTCGGCAATGAAGCGATAGGCCTGCAGCAGCCCGGCTGGTCCAACAAACTTGTCAGGGTTCCACCAGAAGCTGGGGCAGCTTGTGGAGCAGCTGGCGCACAAGATACATTCGTACAGCCCATTTAGCTCTTCACGCTCTTCGGGTGACTGCAGGCGCTCCTTCTCTGGCGGCACTTCGTCGTTGACCAGATAGGGCTTTATCGAGTTGTACTGCTTGAAAAACTGCGTCATGTCTACGATCAGGTCGCGGATTACGGGCAGGCCGGGCAGGGGCTTGAGCACGATCGGGTCTTTCAGCGTGCGCATGTTGGTCAGGCAGGCCAGACCATTCTTGCCATTGATGTTCATCGCGTCGGAGCCGCAGACGCCCTCGCGGCAGGAACGGCGGAACGTGATGCCGGGGTCTTGTGCCTTGAGTTTCATCAGCGCGTCCAGCAACATGCGTTCGCTTCCATCGAGTTCCACCTCGATGGTTTGCATATAGGGCTTGACGTCTTTGTCCGGGTCGTAACGGTAGATCTGGAAGGTACGTTTGGTCATGTCAATCTCCGTTACGGGTTAGAACGTGCGGGTTTTCAGTGGAACGCTGTCCACTGTGAGTGGCTTCATCTGCACGGGCTTGTAGCTCAGGCGGTTGCCCTCGCGGTACCACAGCGTGTGTTTGTGCCACTCGGTATCGTTGCGACCGTTCGGGTACTGGGCCGAGTCGCTGTAGTCGTTGACGGTGTGGGCGCCACGGCTCTCGTGGCGGGCAGCTGCCGACACGATAGTGGCCTGTGCCGCTTCAATCAGATTTTCGACTTCCAGTGCTTCGATGCGTGCGGTGTTGAAAACCTTTGACTTGTCAGCCAGGTTGATATTCTCCACACGTTTGCGCAGATCGGCGATCTTCACCACACCTTCATCCATGCTGGCCTGGGTGCGGAACACCCCTGCGTGTTTCTGCATGGATGCGCGGATGTCGTTGGCCACGTCCTGCGCATACTCACCGCTGCTGGCGTTGTCCAGTCGGGAGAGGCGGGCCAGCGTAGTGTCTGCGGCGTTCGCAGGCAATGGCTTGTGCAATTTGTTCTTGTTGTTGAACTCGACAATGTGGTTGCCGGCCGCGCGGCCAAAAACCAGCAAGTCCAGCAACGAATTGGTGCCCAGCCGGTTGGCGCCATGCACGCTGACGCAGGAGCATTCGCCGACTGCGTATAGACCGTTCACCACGTCGTTATGAACGCCGTTGTTCTGAATGACCACCTGTCCGTTGATGTTGGTCGGAATGCCACCCATCTGGTAGTGAATGGTCGGCACCACGGGGATGGGCTCGCGGGTCACGTCCACATTGGCAAAGTTATGGCCGATTTCATACACCGAAGGCAGACGTTTCATGACCGTGTCGGCACCAAGGTGGTCCAGCTTGAGCAGCACGTAGTCCTTGTTGGGGCCACAGCCACGGCCTTCCTTGATTTCCTGGTCCATGCAACGCGACACAAAGTCACGCGGGGCCAGATCTTTCAGCGTGGGCGCATAACGTTCCATGAAGCGTTCGCCATTGCTGTTGATCAGGATCGCCCCTTCGCCGCGGCAGCCTTCGGTTAGCAACACACCTGCGCCGGCAACGCCGGTAGGGTGGAACTGCCAGAACTCCATGTCTTCCAGCGGGATGCCACTGCGTGCGGCCATACCCAAACCGTCACCCGTGTTGATGAAGGCGTTGGTCGAAGCGGCGAAAATGCGGCCTGCTCCCCCAGTGGCCAGCAGGGTGGTTTTGGCTTCAAGAATGTGAACGTCGCCGGTTTCCATTTCCAGCGCTGTGACGCCGACCACATCGCCGTCCGCGTCGCGAATAAGGTCCAGTGCCATCCACTCGACGAAGAACGCCGTTTTGGCCTTGACGTTCTGCTGGTATAGCGTATGCAGCATCGCGTGGCCGGTGCGGTCAGCTGCGGCGCAGGCGCGCTCCACGGCCTTCTCGCCGTAGTTGGCGGTGTGACCACCAAAGGGGCGCTGGTAAATGGTGCCATCCGGATTGCGGTCAAACGGCATGCCCATGTGCTCCAGGTCGTACACGACCTTGGGCGCTTCGCGGCACATGAACTCGATGGCGTCTTGGTCACCCAGCCAGTCGGACCCCTTCACGGTGTCGTAGAAGTGGTAGTGCCAGTTGTCATCGTTCATGTTGCCTAGCGAGGCGCCGATGCCGCCCTGTGCCGCAACGGTATGTGAACGGGTGGGGAACACCTTGGAAAGAACCGCCACATTGAGACCGGCGCGCGCCAGTTGCAGGGACGCCCGCATGCCCGAGCCACCGGCTCCGACGATGACAACATCAAATTTTCTTTTGGATACTGAGTTCGACATGTATAAAAGCCTCTGGTGATGTGGTGCTTAAACGCGCCACAAAGCCTGAATCGCCCAACCCGCGCAACCCACGAGCCAGACGATGGTGAAAACCTGCAAGGCCAGGCGCAGCGATACGGGTTTGATGTAGTCCATCCAGATATCGCGCATGCCCACCCAAACGTGGTACAGCAAGGCCACGATGACGGAGAAAGTCAGCACCTTCATCCATTGTGCCGAGAAGATGCCGGCCCATTTGTCATAGCCGATGGGACCTTTGCTGAAAATGACCTGCGCCAGTACCAACAGGGTAAAAAGGGCCATCAGCGCAGCGGTTATGCGCTGGCCTAGCCAGTCACGTAAACCGTAATGCGCACCGACGACGATGCGTTTGGAGCCGTAATTAACAGACATGAATTGTTCCTTCGGATTAGTAAAGGCCAAACAGCTTGGCGCCCAAAATGAGGGTCAGACCCGCACTGACCGCCAGCGTGAATGCTGCGGACGATTTACCGAATTCTTTGCTCACCGCCGCGTGGCTGGTATCCATCCACAGGTGGCGAAGGCCCGCAATAAAGTGGTGCAGGTAGGCCCA
>Ga0116158_10006083_pt1 | contig 10113 bp, 10 predicted proteins | sample AD_UKC052_MetaG_FD_89883 | JGI IMG/M metagenome (GOLD analysis project Ga0116158, IMG submission 89883) | Active sludge microbial communities of municipal wastewater-treating anaerobic digesters from USA - AD_UKC052_MetaG | ecosystem: Engineered > Bioreactor > Anaerobic > Digestate | place: USA... | reverse complement strand
CACAGGCTGCTTCGGCAGACATCATTCGAAAGAATGGGCAAGTGAAAATCTTTAAAATTGAAGACAACAAACATCCCTATGTAGCCAAAGGTGAAAAGGAGGCAAGAGTAGAAAGGAAAGGAAAGGAAGTTCATGTCTATATGACCTCTGTTCGGTCACACTTTGCACCAGACAACATAGAAGGGGTTAAGCTTGGAGATGAAGTGTATTTCCATGTGACCAACCTGGAGCAGGATTGGGACGTACCACATGGCTTTGCCGTTAAGGGAGCCTCCAATGCCGAACTTTTGATCATGCCAGGTGAAACAACAACACTTAAATGGATTCCAGATCGCACAGGGATGTTCCCGATGTATTGTACGGACTTCTGTTCGGCTCTTCACCAGGAAATGCAAGGCTACATCAGGGTGTCGCCTGCTGGAAGCAGTACTCCGCTGGCGTGGAGTGTAGGCAAACCTGTTGAGAACAAGGCTGCCAAATAAAATAAGTTAATTCTGGTCTGAAATTCTTGTCCGTGCTTTCTGGCTTCATAGAGGCCGGACAGGAATTTTCATATTCATTCAAACCAATCCAAATAATGACAACTACAACTAAAGCTCTACTCATCCTCAGTGGTTTGCTTCTGCTAGCATCCATATTCCTGCCTATCTGGCGGATTGAGCTTGATGCTCCGCAATATCCAGAAGGGCTGGTTATGTTGATCTATGCCAACAAACTGGGTGGTGATGTGGAAATAATCAATGGCTTGAATCATTACATTGGAATGGCAACTCTCCATGCAGAAAACTTTATAGAGTTTACCATTCTGCCTTACATAATTGGCTTTTTTGCTGTTTGGGCTTTGCTCACAGCATTGATCAACCGGGTTAAGTTATTGTATGGATTGCTTGGTTCATTCATTCTTTTTGGAATTGTGGCAATGGTTGACTTCTGGCGTTGGGAATACAACTACGGACACAACCTGGATCCGAATGCGGCTATCATTGTGCCTGGAATGGCGTACCAGCCACCTCTCATTGGGTTTAAGCAGTTGCTCAATTTTGGAGCCTATTCTATACCCGATATTGGCGGAATTCTTTTCATTGCCAGTGGGTTGCTCATGGTTGGAGCTGTTGTCAAAGAAAAAGGATGGCTGACTCGTTTGAAACGAAAACCTACCTTACATTCTGTTCTCGTGATACTGGTACTAATGAGCATTACGTCTTGTGGCCACAATGGGCCAGAGAATATTCAGTTGAACCAAGACAATTGTGATTTTTGCAAAATGACCATTGTGGACGGCCATTTCGGATCAGAAGTTGTAACGAAAAAAGGCAGAGTTTACAAGTTTGATGACTTAAGTTGCCTGGTTGGGTATGCAAAAGAAAATCCAAAAGCTGAACTGAGTGGCTATTACATTCACAATTATCCATCTGAAAACGAATTGATCGATGCGACAAAGGCTGTATTCATTGCATCTGATAGCCTCCGAAGTCCCATGGGAGGGAATATTGCGGCATTTAAAAACATGTCCGAAGCAGAAAATTTCGCCAAAAACCTGAATTCGAGCATCAAATCCTGGGATCAGGTGAAGCCCCAATGAAAATGCACTGGCTTTGGGTTCTGCTTGTTTTCGCTACCCATGTCACTCAAGGACGGAATCTGGAGGTTGGCAATGGCAAAGCTTTTGCTACAATTTCCAAAGCTTTTAAAGAAAGTGTTCATGGGGACACAGTCTCTGTTTTTGCGGGCCTTTATCATGAAGGGAATCTGTTGATTAATAAAAAAATCCTCTTCCGTGGATTCGGTCTCCCAATCCTGGATGGAGATCGTAAATATGAAGTTTTGACAATTAAAGCCGACTCTGTGGTGGTCACAGGTTTTCGGATTCAGCATTCAGCTTACGCAACACTTGACGATCCTGGTGGAGTGAAAGTGAACAGCGCCAATTATGTTCAGATCATTGACAACTTATTATACGACAACTTTTTCGGCGTTTACATTCAGTATGGCAAAGGGTGTCGGATAGAGCGTAACAAAATAGTGGCATTCGGGAAAGAAGAACAGCAGATTGGTAATGGCATTCATTGCTGGAAAAGCGACAGCCTTGTGATTTCCGGCAACCAGATATCAGGACACCGGGATGGCATTTACTTTGAATTTGTAACCCATTCGGTCATATGGAGAAACCTATCTCAAAGTAATATACGGTATGGCCTGCACTTTATGTTTTCAAACTCAGATGCTTATTATACCAATGTTTTCCGAAACAACGGAGCAGGCGTGGCCGTGATGTTTACTAAAGATGTAAAAATGTCCAACAATACATTTGATGAAAATTGGGGTGACGCGGCTTATGGCCTGTTGCTGAAAGAAATATCTGACAGCTATATCCATGGAAACCGGTTTGTGAAAAACACAACAGGAATTTTTATGGAAGGCACCAACCGGATTGTGGTCGAGAAAAATATTCTGGATGGAAATGGGTGGGGAATGAAGATCCAGGCCAGCTGCATGGATAATATCATAAAAGATAATAATTTCGTTGGAAACAGCTTTGATGTGGGCACAAATGGAAGTTTGGTACTCAACACGTTTGAATTCAACTATTGGGACAAATACGAAGGCTACGACCTTAACAAAGATCAGACAGGTGATGTGCCCTTTCATCCTCTAAGTTTGTTTTCAGTCTTGGTCGAACAAAATCCGCCCTTAATGGTGCTCTACCGAAGCTTTATGATTGGCTTACTTGATAAATCAGAAAGATTGCTTCCCAGCCTCACACCGGAACAATTTGCAGATAGCCGACCCAGAATGAAAGCACTGCCACTATGATAAAATTTGACCATGTCGCCAAACGATTTGGAAGGCTCCATGTCTTGCACGATGTTTCCATTGAATTGCCGGAAGGAGAATGCATAGCCCTTATCGGTCATAATGGTTGCGGTAAAACCACTCTCATAAAATCACTTCTTGGTATGGTTCTGCCTGATGCCGGACAGATTATGTTTCAAAACCAAGACGTGAAACAAGGATTCCAATACAGGCAAAATATAGGCTATATGCCCCAGATTGGCCACTACCCTGAAAATATGACCATCGGCCAGGTAATGGATATGGTGAAAAATTTAAGGAATGGACAAAGCAAAACAGACATGGAATTGGCAGAAGCCTATCAGCTGGATAAGCTGAAAGATAAACCAATGGGGACACTTAGCGGAGGTACAACACAGAAAGTAAGTGCAGCTCTTGCTTTCTTATTCGACCCTAAAGTACTCATTCTTGATGAACCAACCGCAGGACTTGACCCACTCGCCTCGGAAATACTGAAAGAAAAAATCTTAAAAGAAAGGAGTAAAGGAAAGCTAATTTTGATCACTTCTCACCTCTTGAGCGAACTTGACGATATGGTAAGCCGGATCCTTTTTATGAAGGAAGGCCGGATTGCTTTTTTTTTATCAGTAGAAGAACTAAAGGCAAAAGCAGGTGAAAACTCTATTTCCAAATGCATCATTCACTATCTTAAAATGGGGCACGAATGATTCGCATTACAAAATATGTTCTGGCCGATATCCTTCGAAACCGGATACTCCTGGCGTATTGCCTGCTACTGTCTGGCTTTTCCTGGACTGCACTGTCACTGGAAGACAGCACAGCCAAAGGAGTGCTCACACTTGTAAACCTTATGCTCCTAATGGTTCCACTGATGGCGGTCATGTTTTCCACCATTTACATATACAATAGTGCCGAGTTTATTGAGCTCCTCGTAAGTCAGCCAGTGGAAAGAAGCCAGATCTGGACCGCTTTATTTCTAGGTTTAGGCAGCAGCCAGGGCATGGTATTTTTAGTTGGGATGGGCTTGCCACTTTTGGTTTTCGTGCATGAATCTGTGTCACTGATGTTCCTGATCACAGGTTTTCTGATTTCATGGATTTTTTGTGCCATTGGTTTTCTCGCTGCCGTTTATGCAAAGGATAAAGCAAGAGGTATTGGCATTGCCATTCTAGCCTGGCTCTTTTTTGCACTGTTGTACGATGGACTTATCCTTTTTCTCCTGTATCAGTTTTCAGACTACCCTATTGAAAAAGCAATGGTAGGGGTTGTAATGCTAAGCCCTATTGACCTGGCAAGAATCCTATTGCTTTTACACCTCGATGTCTCGGCATTGATGGGATTTACAGGCGCCATTTTCAAATCCTTTTTTGGAACCATTAGTGGGATGGTTTTGTCATTTGCTATGCTTTTGGTCTGGCTTCTGGTTCCATTTTCTTTATCGCTCTATAAATTTAAAAATAAAGATCTATGAGTATCTTCTCCGATGTGCTTTCCCGGCTTGATTCTGTTCAGAATCCGGTGGCGCAAGTAATTCAAAAAGGCAAAGACTACAGGGTGCTGGTCCTTGGCTTAAAGAAAGGAATGGTGATGAAAGACCATACCGCAGCAATGCCAGCCATTCTAATAGTCTTGGAAGGTAAGGTTATGTACCGTGCCGGAGAAGAAACGATCTGTCTAACCAAATACGGGCAAACCGATATCCCAACCGATTTGATTCATTCAGTAGAAGCACTCGAGGACAGCTTATGTATTCTCTGTCAAGGAAAATGAGATAACAATGAAACCAGACATTCAAAACAGGAAAGACGTGGAAACACTTGTTAACCTTTTCTATGAAAGGGTAAAAAGGGATTCTGAGATCGGTTATTTTTTTACTGAAGTAACAAATGTAAACTGGGACAAGCATCTACCTGTAATGTATGCATTTTGGGAAAATGTCTTGTTTCATACCGGTGGATTCGAAGGCAATCCGATGAAAAAACACCATGACATACATACCCAGTCACCTATATCGAAAACTCAGTTTCTGCACTGGGTTCTACTTTTTCACCAGACGATTGACGACCTGTTTTCAGGTCCAAAAGCCGATGAACTAAAACAAAAATCCGAAAGTATCGCAACCATCATGCAAATGAGAATCGGTGTATGACCAGGTTAGTACTTTTATTTTTACACCTCCTGGGTGCCTCTGTATGGGTTGGAGGGCATTTAATCCTTGTCATCCGGATTTTGCCCAAAGCCATGAAAAATAAAGAGGTAGAAAGCATTCTGGCATTTGAAAAAAACTATGAGCCTATTGGAATTCCAGCCTTGCTCACTCAGGTAATCACCGGAATTTTACTGGCACTTCACGTTGGCATCGGGCCTGAATTATGGTTTTCATTTTCAAATCCGGTTGAAAAGGTTATCTCTGTAAAACTGCTCCTATTGCTCGCTACAGCAGCGTTGGCGATTCATGCCCGCTTTTTTATCATTCCAAAACTCAGCAGAGAAAACCTTCCCTACCTGGCCAGCCATATTATAACCGTTTCCATTCTAAGCCTTGGATTTGTACTGATGGGGCTGATCATCCGTATGGGAGGCCTCTCTGGCTGACAAGTGTGCCAGAGAGGTCAGCAACAGAAGGTCGCACCAAAAATAAAAAAGCCTCACCCAAAACGGATGAGGCTTTCACCTTGAAATTTAATTACCCCAATCACTAAGACTGTTTTTCCCAATCGAGGATCTTGACGAGTTTACGAAACTCGGCACCCGGACGGAAACCCACACGGGCAGAAATGATGTTGGAAGCGGTTACCTCATCGGCTTTGACAGAACCTTCGGATTTGTTGCCGATGTAGAGACTTCCCAGTTCTCCGAGGCGCACGGTCCGGCCATTTTTAAGCTCATCGGGAATGATTTCCATGAGAGCCGAAATAACAGCGAACGTATCGGTGTAACCGACGGTGCTGATCATGGAAATGCGTTTGGCCAATTCTTTGGTGGTGGCTTCACCATCTGTAACGGCCTGTGCGTAATACTTGGCTGCTTTGGTTTGGTCGGCGGGATTTTTCCGGGCGACAACACTGAATTTTACTGGCATGATTTTTTATTGGTTTTGAAAAAATTAAACGATGTACCTCTTTACCGTTCAGGGATCCTTCTGTTGGGCATTGAAGTGATTCAAATGTGGTGGATGGGTTTGAATAATCGGCTTCAGATTTAACCGTTGGTAGAAATAATTATCCAGCCGCTATTTTTTGCCGGAATCAGACGAAAAATTGACCTGATACTCCTCTTATTTTGTCATTATGACGGAGGGTGACCATAATGAACCCATTCTATCAACTACCTAAAAATCCTTGTATTTTTCCATGAAAATCATCAAGGGGCAAACCATTGATTTCGGGACATCAAAAGGATGAAAAAATACCTACGTCAAAGGGGTCTTTAGAAAGCCTCCTGTTGCTTCTCTAAAACAAACAGTATGTTTTGCAAAAAACAACAGGTTCTTTTCCCGAAAACAACAGGTTGATTTCTTCGGAACAACCTGTTGTTTTTTCCAGACCTCTTTAACAACTGAATGTCAACAACTTACAAAATCTCATTATCGGACCTTTCCAAGCAACTCAAACAAAGGATTCAGTTCATGAAATTGTGCTGAATTCTAAGACGAAAATTCCGGTTTGGGGCATATCACTTTTTCAAGAAACAGGGGTTTACAAACCCCGGAACTCCAAAAAGAAACAAAAAAGCCGGAAACAAAACTGCCCGAACCTTTTGGGCTCAGGCAGTGTAACCGAGCGTCGTATTCCAATGCCCAGATGGCTGCACGTCCATGACGTACAGCAGGAGGTCTGAAGACGTTCTTTGGAAAGGACGTCCTTCGACCGGTTTAAAGGTAGATGGAATCGCTGATACGGAAAAGTGGAAGGGAAACAAAACTGCCCGAACCTTTTGGGCTCAGGCAGTGTAACCGGTCAACCAAGAAAGTTATCCGGGTGATCCAGCACATTGAAATGCACTGAATTCCTGTCTGAACGTTTCTCCTTGCAAACAAACGCAGCGACAAGGTAAAGATAATGGATAGTGAACTTTTGAAGAGGTAGAAAATTGATTTTGGTTTATTCGATGGAAGAAGTTCTCTTTACTTGGTAGTTTTTTAACCTGTTGTACCAATGAGAACAACCTTGATATTTCTGTTTGTCCTATTTCTTGGAATACTTATCGGCTTTCTTGGCACTATTGCAATTGCCTACCAACAGGAAAATCTTGATCTAATGGCTCGATTTACAGATTGGCTTTGGAGCATCTTACTTATTCTTGTTCTAATAACAATAGGTATGTATTTTTCCGGAAAATCAAAAAGCTCAGAACTTCAATGAAAAAGCAATTTACCATCCTTTTTCTTTTGTCCCTTACCTTGTACAACTGCAAAAAGGAGAACATCACCCGAAATGAAACTGTTACTGCTATTATTAGCACAGGTTCAAATCTTCCGGATCTTGGTCCTGGCAAGCCCAAGACATTAATTCAACAGGAACCTGATACTATTATTGACCCGAATAGTGGAATAGCCTATTACTGTAGTAATAAAACCTATTCCATGACGAATATTTTTGACCAAACGATCGCGATCAATCCAAACTCCGGAACCCTATTTCCTGGCGCCCTTGTACAGGGAAAGTATGTCAGAAATGGTGAGCTTAATTCAATTGGAAGCTTTCCCAGAACCCAGATCAAACTTACTATGGATGGCTATGGACAATCTGCCATAGTGAACGATCCTGATAATGCTTCAGTAGATGCTGCGGTCAATAAAATGGTCTCTGAGAATACAGCATCTACAATTGCAAACATCGATTACCAACTTTCTGAATACCAAACCAAGGAGCAATCACTATTGGAACTGGGTATTGATTATCGCTGGGATAAAGGCTCAATCGGAACAAAATTTAATAATGGCAAAACCCTCTCGAAAAACTCCATTATGCTAAAATTCACGCAGGCTTATTATACCATCTCAATGGAACAGCCAGGAAGTGGCAGAGCCCTTTTTAAAGACAACTTTTCAGAAGAGGGTTTGAAAGACAAAATCTCCTCAGATAATCCCTTATGTTATCTTTCGAGTGTAACCTATGGCCGGATAATATTGGTCCAGGTAACGTCAAGCAGTACTCTGGATGCAATGAAGGCAGCGATCAATGGTTCTCTTGGAAAGGTAAGCGGATCTATTTCTTACAGCACAAATACGCTACTCGAAGATGCAGAGTATAAAATCAAAATTATTGGAGGAAGCGCACAGGATGCACTTGAGGCCGTAACGGCTGACAACAAAATGCAGGGTATACGAGACCTATTGAATAGTGGTGCCAATTTTTCTTCCAGCTCTAGAGGATTTCCCATTTCGTATGTTGTTCGACATGCGAAAGACAATTCCATCGTAAAGCTTGGCAATGCCCTTGAGTTTTCGGTGAATGATGATTGTTATTTCAGTCCAAGTGCCTTCCAACGTTTTCAGATTTCGTTTGACTACTTTAAGGTGATTGCTGATTGCGACGACGGAATCTTTACCAATACTGGTGAGGGGGAATTCGTTTATAAATTCCAGTTGTTTTCAGATGGTCAGCTGGTTAAAACAATTCCTGCAACCGGAGAAGGCACTTTCAACTTGTCGGATGATGGCATATTTAATATGAATGCAGGGCCATACGAGTTCAATGTACCGAAGCAAAACGGTAAGCAATTTGTTATCAAAGGAAGCTTGAAAGAGAAGGACGACAGCGGTACAAATACTACAACCCTTAACTGGCCGGATATTGAATTTTCATATCCATTCACGGATGTAAAGACAACACCCACTGCCTTTTATCAGCCTTTGTTTCAAAGTTCGTCCTGTAATGCTGAGTTTTACTTCACCGTAAAGAAGATCTGATATGGCGACATACTATTTTGAAAGAGATGGCAAGCAAATTGGCCCAATGAGTCTGGATGAAATATTAGCACTATCAAGAAAAGATGGTACTGAAAGTTAAGCTACAACATGTGAGCGTCTAAATTCAACAATCCAGGCAAGCTTCGCTTCTCATCCACAAATTCTTAGATTTACTATTCACTAAAAAGACGAAATAATTTAATGAGAATAATATTTGAGGGAAAATTTAAAGCAATATCATCGTTTGAATGGGACGAAATTGCTCCATTATCAATACTCACAGGTGTTAACGGTGTTGGTAAAACGCAGCAACTTGGACTAATCCAAAAATTCTATCAACCAAATACCCAAGCAAATTTGGTTCAATTTTCAAATGGAAAAATGCAAATTGAAGGCACTAATTTCGAGCCAAGGGAAGTTGCTTACTGGGATTCAACAGGAAGTAGATTTCCAAGTGAAGGAAAACAGTTTGGCGCTCTTGATGTTTTGGAAATATCATATACCATCTTCTCGAAAATTGACAAGAATAAATTGGCTTCTATTGATAGATTATATCCTCGAGAGAGAATCAATGGAGAAAGACAATCAATAATAAAAAATCAACAATTCAAAAGCATTGTTGAATCAAAATGGAAGCAAATTATTGAGTATCTAGAAAAATATCTAAGTAAGGAATCAGAAAATTTCAATGTTACAGACATTGCTTACAACCTTCCTGTAGATATTTTTTTGGACGGTCAAGATATAATTACAAGTGACAACATGGAATTTATTTTTTATATGTATCAATATAAAAAAGCTGTAGGTCTCCGACAAGGCAAAACAGAGGATTATTTTGGTCAGCCACCTTGGGAAATACTTAACGAAGTATTGGAAATTTCTGGATTTAGCTACAGAGTAAACTTTCCTGAACTCAACCCTATACTAGATGTTATTGACAACCATATGAATATAGCTGCAAGTCCAACTTTCTCAATTAAGTTGCTTGATCCAAGCAAAAATGAGGAAATAGGTTTTGCAAACTTGTCTGGAGGAGAAAAAATAATAATGTCACTTGCCATGCTCCTCTATTATTCTGAAAAGAGAAATAAAAACAGAAAGTTATTACTACTAGATGAGCCTGATGCCCATTTACATCCATCAATGACAAAACAGTTCTTTAATGTGATATATGAAACACTAGTAAAAAAACATGGTGTTAGAGTCATCTTGACAACACATTCTCCATCAACACTTGCTATTGCTCCGGATGTTCCAGAATGCCAAGTATATGAGCTAAAAAAGAACCCTACACAAATAGTCCACGACAAATCAAGATCGCATTCAAAAAGCATCTCAATCCTAACTAGCGGTCTAATTCTAGTAACTACAAAAACAAAGTTAGT
>Ga0116158_10006082_pt1 | contig 10114 bp, 7 predicted proteins | sample AD_UKC052_MetaG_FD_89883 | JGI IMG/M metagenome (GOLD analysis project Ga0116158, IMG submission 89883) | Active sludge microbial communities of municipal wastewater-treating anaerobic digesters from USA - AD_UKC052_MetaG | ecosystem: Engineered > Bioreactor > Anaerobic > Digestate | place: USA... | reverse complement strand
GCTTAATAATGCCATCCATCAGCGGAATAATATCTTCCCTTTGGGTAAGGGTATCGTTGAACCAGCCGTTTTTACCGCTGCCATAATAGGTAGGAAAATTGAGCTGTTCTTCGGTAGCATCGAGGTTGAAAAAGAGTTCAAAAACGGCGTCATGTACTTCATCGGGGCGGCAGTTGGGTTTATCTACCTTGTTGATGATTACAATGGGGTGCAGGTTTAGCTGCAGGGCCTTTTGAAGTACAAAGCGGGTTTGGGGCATGGGGCCTTCAAAAGCATCTACCAGCAAAATTACGCCGTCGGCCATTTTAAGTACCCTTTCCACTTCACCGCCAAAGTCGGAGTGACCAGGTGTGTCTATCACATTGATTTTCACTCCGTTATACACCACACTCATGTTTTTCGAGAAAATGGTGATACCGCGTTCTTTTTCCAGGTCGTTGCTGTCCATAATCAGTTCGCCTGCATCCTGGTTGTCGCGGAAAACCTTGGTGCTGCGGATAATGTTATCTACCAGGGTAGTTTTACCGTGGTCAACGTGTGCAATAATTGCTATATTTCTTAAATCCATAAATACGTCTTTTTTGTTTGATGTTTCTGGTTTGATGTATTGGGTTTGGTGTTTCGGATTTGATTGAATATCAAATCCTGAAAATCAGTAATTACCCATCAAACCTGTATGCAAAAAACCTTTTCAGTTTGCCTAAAAAGTTTGCAAAAGTAGGCATTACCAGCCAAACTGCGGTGGAAAGCTTTGTTTTTATTGGGAAACGTAACGGTAAGTTAACAGCCTTCGTCAATCGTTATCTGAAAAGCGGTTAACTTATTGTTTTCAAAGTACATAATAAGCTGTGTGCCATTTTCCCCGTCGGTAAGCATGAGCACGCTGTATTTTGCCTTGTCGGGTTCGGTTTCCATCCGCCAGTCGGGCTGCAGGTTAAGATACATGCCGTCGAGCTTTTTTACAATGTCAAATTTATCGCTGCCCTGGGTAAAGCCGCTTCGGGTTTGCAGGTTTGGGTGACTTGCGCCAACGCTGTACACTTTTTTTTGCGGTTTATTCGTTTCATCTCCGCCAACCGTGTACAAAATAAGGGTTACCTGTACCCCTTTGTAACTTACCAGGGCGGTGTCCATTTCATAACTTTCAGCAGAGGCTGTTTTCAGGTTAATTGCCTGCCCGGCGGCTTTTTCCACCTGCTGCAGGGTCATGTTTATTTTAATATCGCCTATACCGGTGCTGCTTACCGGTATTATATTTTGGCCCAAAACAGGGTGCCATAAAGCAAGTATGCCAGCGATGATCCAAATTTTCATAGTATTTGATTGGGTGAGTAAATATAAAGAAAATGCAGGTTTTTGGTTTGGGCGGTATTAGCAGGTCTTTCTGTAAATGTAAGTTGGTTGGGGAATAAAAGACCCTTGTAAATTGTGGTAACGGCCTTATTACAGGCCATTCTGATCCAATTCATACGATTATAAACAAGCAACTATTCAAAAGGAAACAGGCTTTTGGTCAGATTTTTTGAATCATAGGCCAGGCAGCCTCAATTTCATACCATTGTTTCACCTGCTGTGTTTTTGAGGAAACATTTCCTTCACAGCACCATTTTAATTGAATATGAAAACCTTGTTTACCGGCTTTGTTTTGCTTTTTTCTCATTTCTTAATGGCACAAAAGCAAACGCTCATCACGAATGTGCAGATTTTTAATGGCATAGACAATAAGACCATTACTGGCAATGTATTAATTGAAAACAACCTGATCAAGAAAATTTCCACGGCCCCTATTCCCACCAACCGTAGCGGTGAGACAAAAATTATTGATGGCAAAGGGAAATTCCTGATGCCGGGGCTTATAGATATACATATGCACATGATTTTGGCCGGTTCTACACTGTCACAAATGCAAAATGGCGATGTTGGCGCTGCTTTTATAAGAGCAGGTGCAGAAGCCGGTAATGTGCTAAGTCGTGGGTTTACATCTGTAAGAGACTTTGGCGGGCCGAGTTTTGGATTGAAGCAAACCATTGATGATGGGGTTATACCCGGCCCAAGAATTTGGCCAAGTGGCCCCATGATTTCTCAAACATCAGGGCATGGCGACTTTAGAAACATTAACCAAAGACCCGTATCCCTTGGGGGTTTAATAGACCATTCTGAAGTAATTGGGGCCACCATTATTGCCGATGGAAAAGATGCGATGCTGGTGGCCGTACGAGAAACCCTGAAAAGGGGGGCTTCACATATCAAGCTTACCGCAGGCGGTGGCGTTTCATCGAGCTTCGATCCACTCGATGTAAGTCAGTATACGGAAGAAGAAATACATGCTGCCGTAGAAGCAGCAGCCGATTGGGGAACCTATGTAACCGTACATGCTTATACACCAAGAGCGGTTAATAAAGCAATTGCAGCAGGGGTTAAATGTATTGAACACGGCCAATTATTGGATGAAGCTACCGTAAAACTAATGGGCGAAAAGGATATTTGGCTTAGCATTCAGGCGTTGGACAGTGAAGGACGCGAAGATTTTTCAGCAGAACAAAAGCAAAAAAAAGCGGATGTAGCAAATGGCGCAGATTTTGTAATAAAAATGGCAAAAAAATATAAGGTTAAAATGGCCTGGGTACCGATGTGTTTTTTAATCTTGGGTAAAATCTGCCAATTTAAATAAATATCCTTGACGCCGATGTGTATTCTTCCCTGAATTCCTTGGGAGTGGTGTTTTTCTTTTTTCTGAAGATGCGGTTGAAGTTGGAAATATTATTAAATCCGCAATTGTAGGCTACTTCGGCAATGGATTGGGTGGTATCAATCAGCAGGCGCGATGCGTGGCCGAGGCGGATTTCATTAAGGCTTTCAATAAAATTAATTCCGGTTCGCTGCTTAAAAAAGCGGCTGAACGAAGCTTCGGACATGTTGGCAAGTTTCGCCACATCACCTAATGTAATGGGTTTATCAAAGTTTTGCTTCATGTATTCAAAAGTGGTTTCAATTCTGCGGCTGTTGTAGCTGTACGTTTCATTGTTAAACGAGGTATCGCTGAGGGTTATCATATTCCTGCTTGTACTCAGATCGTGCAATATACTCAACAGTTCAAGTACAGAATCGAAGCCATGTTTTTGCGGAAGGCTTTTGATTCGGGGCAGCAGAATCTGTATGGTTTCGCGGGAAAACAAAATTCCTTTCAACGATTTTTCCAGCATCATCCTGATAAAATTAAGCTGATTTCTTCTGAGCAACCTTTCATCAAACAGGTCTTTATGAAACTGAATGGTAATTTCATGGATTTGTGTATTTCCGGCATTGTGGGTAAACCACGCATGCTGCAAATTGGGACCAACCAACACCAATTCAAGGTCGTCAATGTCCTGTATATGATCTCCAACCATCCTCCTTGCGCCTTTAGCGTTTTCTATAAAATTTAGTTCAAACTCCTCGTGGTAATGAAGCGGAAAATCAAATGCTGTTTTTACCCTTGAAAAAATGGTAAAGCAATCCTGCTGAGTCAATGGGGTAATTTCCCGGAGCAATTCGTTCATAACAGGCAATCTTTAAATATTAAAATCAATTGTAAAATTAAACACGATTTGCCCTTAAAATACTTTCATTGAAAAAAAGAAAAAAATTCATTGGGTTTAAACGGTCGAATGAATGGCGCGTAACTAATTCAATATCAATGATATAATATGGCAAATAGGCACTAAACTGGTAAGAGGCAGTTAAAAATAATATCGCCACCTGTTAAAATAGTATTAGTGTGGGGTGGAATATGGTAATATTTTTGGCATTCCGTTGCTATATGTAAAAATTGCCTTCCTGCCTGATATTAACCTGACATGTTGAAGTATATAAAGTATTGCCTTATTGTATGCCTTTTTGGCTGTGAGATACCCAATTCAAAGCCCTTACCGGGCCAAACTGGCTTTGTAAAATCAGTTGACGGGCAATTTATGCTTGATGGCCTACCTCATTATTTTATGGGCGCCAATTATTGGTATGGAGGCATATTGTCATTATCTGATGAAGGTAAAAAAAGGGTTGAGGCAGAACTCGACTTTTTAAAGGCCAATCATGTAACCAATCTGCGGGTGTTGGCCGCTGCCGAAGGAAAAGGACCTATTAATGGTAAAATGACGGTGGAACCCGCTTACCAGGTTACGAAAGGGCAATTTAACGACAGCCTGCTTGCCGGACTGGATTACCTGCTGGTTGAAATGGGCAAACGAAATATGAAAGCGGTACTGTTCCTGAGCAACAACTGGGAATGGAGCGGCGGTTTTTTGCAATACCTCAATTGGGCAAACATACTGCCGGACAGCATTATGCGGCGAACCTTAACCTGGGATGAAAACAGGGATTGGGTTAGTAAATTTTACAGCAGCAAGGATTGCGATGAGGCTTACCGTAAGCAGGTTGCAAGGATAGTAGGCCGTACCAACAGCATTACCGGTAAGGCATATAAGGATGATCCAACCATTTTTTCGTGGGAGCTGGCAAATGAACCAAGACCTATGCGGCCGGCTGCCATACCTGCTTACCTCGAATGGATAAAAAACAGTGCGGATTTTATAAAAGGGTTGGATACCAACCATATGGTTACCTCAGGATGCGAAGGAAGAATGGGTGTTGAAACGATTGAAGTATTTGAAAGTATGCACCGGATTACTTCTATTGATTATGCTACCATTCATATATGGCCCAAAAACTGGGGCTGGTTTAAAGATACCGCTATTTCGGCTTCCATAAACAAGGTGGTTGAAAGCAGTACTTCCTATATAAATGAACATGTACTCATTTGTGAAAAAATGCGGAAGCCGCTGGTGATTGAAGAGTTTGGCATGCCGCGCGATGGACATGTTTATAACACAACAGCAACGGTTGATTTGCGGAACCAGTATTATGCTTCCATTTTTAATTTGTGTGCTGAAAGCGCAAAAGCAAAGGGTATTATCGGCGGTTACAATTTCTGGGCTTTCGGTGGCATTGGTAAGCCATCAGGTAAAACCGAGTACTTTACCAAGGGCGATGACCTGCTTGGCGATCCCCCGCAGGAAGAACAGGGCCTTAATTCTGTTTTCAGTTCAGATGAAACAACCTGGTCGCTGATTAAAAAATTTGATTATGCAACCCATAAGTAATGCAACCATGAAATCCCCACAAACGTGAACGTATATCCAACACCGATGATAAATTGGGGATTCCCTGCCCGTCCGGTCAGGCGGGCATATGACAAATAAAACCAGCCCCGACACCTCGGGGCGCACAAAAAATGAACATATGAAGTGTGTAAAGTTTTCATTAATCCTGATTCTGTTTTGCGCTTGTACAGAAAATAAGACAGAGGATCAAAATCTTGTAAATCCAAATGCTACCAAAGAAACGTTGGCGCTTTACCAAAACCTGGGTAAACTGGTTGATACCGCTGTTTTATTTGGCCATCAGGATGACCTCGCCTACGGTGTGGGTTGGGCTTATGAGCCAGGCAACAGTGATGTAAAAAAATTAGCGGGAGATTACCCGGCTTTATATGGATGGGAACTTGGTAACCTTGAGCTGGATAGTGCAAAAAACCTGGATAACGTACCCTTTGCAGCGATGAAGCAGTTTATTCGCGATGCTTACGGTGAGGGTAGTGTAATTTCCATAAGCTGGCATGCAAATAACCCGCTTACGGGAAAGAATGCCTGGGATCCTGCAGCCGGAACCGTTGCCTCCATCCTGCAGGGTGGCAACAAACATGAACTCTTTCTTTCCTGGCTTGATAAAGTAGGCGATTTTTTAGCAGACCTGAAGGATACGGGCGGAACACCAATCCCCGTTTTATTCCGGCCCTGGCACGAGCTTACAGGTAACTGGTTCTGGTGGTGTCAGAATGTATCCACCCCCGATGAATTTAAACAATTGTGGGCGCTAACTTACGATCACCTGGTAAATAAGCGCAAACTCAATAACCTTATCTGGGTTTATAATACAGCCGATTTCAACAGCCCGGAACAATTTTTGGAACGCTACCCGGGAAATCATTTAGCCGATGTAATCAGTTTTGATGCCTATCAGAATGAAGCCGATATTTCGGAAGTGGAAAACCGGTTTGTACTGCAAGTGGATACCAAGCTTGCCCTGCTGAATAAACTTGCAGATTCGCTGCATAAAATTCCTGCTTTGGCAGAAACAGGTTTTGAAACAATCCCAAAAGCCGACTGGTGGACCAATGATTTGTTGCCCTTACTTAAAAAGCATCAGGTATCCTACGTTTTGCTATGGCGTAATGCGGGCAAAATGCCGGGTAAAGAAAAGATGCACTATTATGTACCATTTGCAGGCGATACATCTGCTGCTGATTTTAAAAAATTTGCAGACGACCCCAAAATATGGCTGGCCAACGATGCAAAGGCGGCGGAATTATATAAAAGAAAATAGTGTTTTATAAGCAAGCAATCAGGCCGGTTGTTTTTACCTCCGGCATTTTTTAAATTTTTTTCCAGTTTGGAATAAATACAATCAGTAAAGGAACATGAGTACAGCAAACGAAAAAATCGGGTTAAGGGAAAAAATCGGCTATGGTCTGGGCGATGCGGCATCTTCCATGTTCTGGAAGATTTTCGGGATGTATTCCCTCTTTTATTATACCGATGTACTGGGTATTTCGGCTGCGGCCGCCGGCACTATGTTCCTGGTTGCACGGGTGTGGGATTCGTTCTTCGACCTGTTTGTAGGTATTATGGCCGATCGTACCAAAACCCGTTGGGGCAAGTACAGGCCGTATATACTCTGGTTTGCCATTCCGCTGATGGTGATGGGCATATTTACCTTTTATGCCCCTGATTTCAGCGAATCGGGTAAGCTTATTTATGCCTACCTCACCTATTCGCTTATCATGATTGTGTACTCATTGCTCAATGTGCCCTATGCTTCGCTGCTCGCCGTTATTTCGCCCGATCCCAAAGTGCGCAACGAGCTTTCCTCTTACCGCATGGGGTTTGCATTTATCGGGAGTTTTGTAACCTTTATGCTGCTTCAGCCGCTGATTGATTTTTTTGCCGGCGCTTTTGATAAGGATAGCAGTGCATTGCAACAGGCTGCAGGATCGGCAGCACAGGCTACGGTAAGCACATCCCCTGTGGGCTGGGTGCTGGGTGTGGCAACTATCGGTCTTTTATGCAGTGTACTTTTCTTTTTATGCTTTAGCTGGACGCGTGAAAGGGTGAAGCAGATTAAAGAAGATGAAAAATCATCGGTAAAACAGGACCTGAACGATCTGCTGCATAATTCGCCCTGGTGGATACTGGTGGCAACCGGGTTGATGGCCTTACTGTTTAATGCCATACGCGATGGGGTGGCCATTTACTATTTCAGGGATTATGTGCAGTATTCGTATAAAATGGCTGTAACAGGCTGGGATATTACCACCGTTTATTTCCTGGTTGGGCAGGCGGCCAACCTGATCGGTGTAATGCTTGCGCCATCTGTTTCGGCACGTTATGGCAAAAAGAAAACGTACATGATTGCCATGGTAATGGCAGGCATACTCAGTACCGGTTTCTATTTTATTCCAAACCAAATTGGCTGGATACTTGGCATGCAGTTCCTTATTTCCATTTGTGCAGGCTATGTATTGCCCTTATTATGGAGCATGTTTGCCGATATTGTTGATTACCAGGAAATGAAAAACGGAAGGCGGGCTTCGGGGCTCATTTTTTCCTCATCTTCCATGTCGCAGAAATTAGGCTGGGCCATGGGCGCCTCGCTTACCGGCTGGCTGCTGTTTTGGTTTGGGTACAATGAGGAAGCAGCCAAAACCGGCATGGAACAGGTGGCCAATACCTTGTTTGGCGAAAGGCTGATGATCAGCCTGTTGCCGGCCGCAAGCTGCCTCCTCGCTGTAGTGGGTATGTTTTTTTACCCGCTTTCCGAAAAAAGGGTGCTGGAAATTTCCCGCGAGCTGGAATTGAAAAGAAAACAGGCTTAAATTTTTTATAGTAAAATTCGATTGTTATGATAACAGGATATAAGATGTTGTTGGAAGAACACAGGAACCTGATCAGGTTGCAAAATGAACCGGTTGATTTTTCAAACGGAATCTATACCCGGTTTAAAAATCCGGTACTTACGGCACAGCATGCCCCCGTTGATTGGCGGTACGACCTCAATGAGCAAACAAATCCATATGGTATGGAGCGGGTAGGGGTGAATGCGGTACTCAATGCGGGTGCCATTAAATGGAACGGAAAATACCTCCTGATAGCCCGGGTGGAAGGCTGGGACCGTAAGTCCTATTTTGCGGTTGCCGAAAGCGATAATGGTATTGATAATTTCCGTTTTTGGCCAAAACCAGTGGTAATGCCCGAAACGGAAGTGCCCGATACCAATGTGTATGATATGCGCATAGTGGCGCATCAGGATGGCTGGATGTACGGGTTGTTTTGTACTGAACGCAAAGATCCTGATGCCCCCCACGGCGATCAGTCCATGGCGGTGGCCCAGTGTGGTATTGCCCGTACCAAAGACCTGGTAAAATGGGAACGTTTGCCCGATCTGAAAACACCCTCAGCGCAGCAAAGGAATGTGGTGTTGCACCCTGAATTTGTAAACGGTAAATATTTTTTCTATACAAGGCCGCAGGATAGTTTTATTGAGGCCGGAAAAGGTGGCGGCATAGGCTGGGGTGTTTCGGATGATATGGACCCTGCTGTGGTGGATTCCGAACATATTCTTGATGCCAAAATTTACCATACCGTATATGAAATGAAGAATGGTCTTGGACCTGCTCCCATTAAAACCGAACATGGCTGGCTTCACCTGGCGCATGGGGTACGTAATACAGCCGCAGGGTTGAGGTATGTTTTGTACATGTTTATGACAGATAAAGATGACCCGACGCAGGTGATTTATAAACCGGCGGGTTATTTTATGGCTCCGGAAGGTGAGGAAAGAATTGGGGATGTAAGCAATGTATTATTCAGCAATGGCTGGATTGCAGAAGAGGATGGGCGCGTGCTCATTTATTATGCGTCAAGCGATACCCGTATGCATGTAGCACAAACCTCGGTTGAACGGTTATGTAACTATGTTATGAATACGCCCCCCGATGGATTAAGGTCGGCTGCCTCGGTGCAAACAATATTGAATTTAATTGAAAAGAATGAACGGTTGGTTGAAGCTGCAATAAAATCAGAAGCAGCACAAATTGCCTGAAAATGCAAATGACAAAGGATTCTTTATATACATTTGGCAATGAGCTAAGGCAGGAACTGAAGAATATTTTATCATTCTGGGCAGCAAGGATGCCTGATGCCCAATATGGTGGATTTTTGGGTGGAATGGATCATGCAGGACTGGTAAAGCAGGATGCACCTAAAGGAGCTGTACTGAATGCAAGGATTTTATGGACTTTTTCCACCGCTGCGGGGCTTTTAAAAGAGTCGCGATATGCCGGGGTGGCCAACGATTCCTACCAATGGTTCACCGAACATTTCTTTGATAGTGAAAATGGCGGTGTTTTCTGGAGTGTAACAGCCGAAGGCAAACCACTCGATACCAAAAAGCAGGTATATGCACAGGCTTTTTCAATTTATGGGCTTTCAGCCTATTACGGGCTTTCCGGCAAAAAGGAAGCACTGGAAAAAGCGATCGAACTTTTCAGGTGTATAGAGAAATACAGCTACGATGAAGAGTATCCGGGCTATTTTGAGGCATTCACCCGCGAATGGAACCCGATAGAAGACCTCAGGCTAAGCGAAAAAGATGCCAACGAAAAAAAGACGATGAACACCCACCTGCATGTGCTGGAAGGTTACACGCTTTTGTACAAATACTGGCCGGATGCATTGTTGCGGGAAAGGATTACCGGCCTGCTCGAAATTTTCAGGGATAAAATTTTGCAGCCTGGCACGCATACTGAAGGTTTATTTTTTAATGAGTTTTGGGAGCGAAAGGATACCCTTGTTTCCTTTGGTCATGATATTGAGGCCTCCTGGCTGTTGCAGGAAGCTGCCGAAGCTTTGGCGGATGAAGAATGGATGGATTGGGCAAAGCGAAACGCTGACGCAATGGCCAATGCTGCTACCAAAGGCATTGACCGTGATGGGGGCATGTGGCATGAATATGACATGGC
>Ga0116158_10006072_pt1 | contig 10120 bp, 5 predicted proteins | sample AD_UKC052_MetaG_FD_89883 | JGI IMG/M metagenome (GOLD analysis project Ga0116158, IMG submission 89883) | Active sludge microbial communities of municipal wastewater-treating anaerobic digesters from USA - AD_UKC052_MetaG | ecosystem: Engineered > Bioreactor > Anaerobic > Digestate | place: USA... | reverse complement strand
CAAGACAAGTGGAGAAAGAGGAAGAAGGGTGACAAGGAAAACATCAATGATGACCTGGTGTTTGAGACAGAGCTCATCAGACAGGTGGAAATCAACATTGACTACATCCTTCTCCTGGTTCAGAAGTATCATGACACTAACTGCACCAACAAGGAGATACTGGTCAATATCACCAAGGCAATTGGTTCCAGTATGCAGTTGAGAAGTAAGAAGGAACTGATTGAAAGCTTCATCAACAGTGTCAATGCAGACACTGATGTGGAAGAGAGTTGGAGGGACTATGTCCAGCACCAGAAGGAAGAAGACCTGAAAGAAATCATTGAAAGTGAGAACCTGAAACCAGAGGAGACTGCAAAGTTCATTGAGAGCAGTTTCAGGGATGGTCAAGTGAGAACCACTGGTACAGACATAGACAAGATACTCCCTCCTATGTCAAGGTTTGGTGGGGGCAACAGGCAAGAGAAAAAGAAGACTGTCATTGAGAAGATACAAGCCTTCTTTGAAAGGTACTTTGGATTGTAAAATGGCCACTGACAAGAATACTATGCAGAAGTTGTTGGATGATGTATATAGTATAATCCTTGCTGACCAAAAGGAGACAGAGGAGAAACATAGGAGAGGAGACCTGTTCAATGTCTTCAATATCCTCAACCTTCAAACATATGAAGTAAGGACACACTCTGCATTTTTGAGTGAGCTGTTGGATCCCAAAGGAAGTCATGGAATGAAAGATGGATTCCTTAAACTCTTTCTTTCTTCCATATATGTCTTTGATAATTGGGTATTTAATACCAGTGATGCAAAGGTCAGGGTAGAAGTGTCTGTTGGGAATATCAATGAACAAGGAACAGAAGGAGGAAGGATTGACATCATCATCAGCTCTCACAACAAGGCAATCATCATTGAGAACAAAATCTATGCATCTGACCAGACAAATCAGCTCATCAGATATTCAAACTATGGAAAGATATTTGAAGATTATAAACTACTTTATCTGACACTGGATGGGCATGAAGCATCAGATGAGTCTTGTGGAGATATGACTGTGAATAAGGACTACTATTCAATCAGTTACAAGACAGAAATCTTGGAATGGTTAGTACAATGTCAAGACAAATGCAGGGATAAAGAACTGGTATTTTGTTCCTTAAAACAATATTGCACTCTCATAAAAGAACTCACTGGTCAAATGGAGAATACAGAGAATAACAAGAAACTAATTGATTTGCTCACACAGGATGACAATGCAATAAAGACAGCCTCCATCTTGGATCATGCAGATGAACTATATGAAGAACTCATTGAGAAATATATCACCCAGAAACTAAAACAATGGGTGGAAGAAAAAGGATATGAGTTGGAGGAGGATGAAGGAGATTGTTGGTATCAAATCTTTCCAAAGAACTGGAATCACCACTGCATAGCATTTCAGAACTATAATAACAGAGGTAGATACTTCTATATTGGAGTGTTAAAAGTTTCTGGAAGACAGCATAAACAGATGCAACTGAATGTATTGAAAGCAGGAACAAATGCAGAATGGCCTTTTGGTTGGAATAGTTGTGGAGATGAACTGGACAACTATGTGAAGATTGTCAGTGGCAAAACAGTGAAATATATCATTGACACAACAGAGTCCATCATCAGAGAATTAACTGACTGTAAGGATAAATTGCAAGAATTAAAGATTGAGCTTTAAAACAGATTAAACTTTTGACCAATCTTATCCAACTTTTCATTGAGTTGTGAGAGCTGGTCATAGATGGTAGCCTTCTCCAACTCTGCATCCTGGTTTAGAGCATCTTCTTCATACCAACTGACAATTTTGTCAATCAGTTCCCCAACAGAATAACCAAGTTCTTCTGACCAGGCTTTGAGTTTTTCAGCAGTGAGATGTTCAACTCTGCAATGAAGGTTGTAAAGGTCTTTCTTCTTTGTCATAACACCAATATTTTTGACAAAGGTAAGAATAATTCTTGAACCTTGTACAAAGTTGGTACAAGGTTTTTGGAGAAAAAATAGAAAGAAGAGTAGTTGTTAAGGATAGTAAAGTATGGCCAAGGATAGTGAAAATGGGAAGTAAATTGTCAGTTAGTGGTATTTAGCCAGCCTCAGACTGCCCAAGTGGCTATCCAGAGTTCTTGAATACACTTATAACTGATTGATATTCAATAACTTATAAGGATTACACCATATGTTTAACGAAGAAGAATATTAAAATAGTTACAAAAAATCCACCTCGCGGTGGATTTTTTTTGAGTCGGGAGTATGTAGTTTCAAGTAACTTTATACTTTTTCGTCCTGAGTTGAGAGTATCGAGTTTCGAGTAATTTTATATTCTATAATCCCGATTAAGAGCATCTGGTTTTGAGTATGTTTTATAGTTCTTAATTATGAGTAATTAGTTCCGGATAAGTTTTTTTATAGTTTTGAATTACTAGCTTCATAAACACCCCGTACATCGTATTTCGCAACTTGCAATCCGTGACTTGAAACTATTTCAAATATTTTTTCACCATATTAAAATAAAGCCTAACTTTATACATTGAAACTTAATCGTTTAACGGGGATTCATTTACATGCTTGCACTACAACGAACAATATGGTATTATGATATGTCGTCCGATAGCAATAGCCGGCATAGGAAAATACCATGGAGAACGTATGGTAGGTGCTAATATCTTTTGGCGATTAGCAATTAATAAACGGCTTAACAAAAACAGGTATGAAATTCAAACTCATTATTCCCGCACTCCTTGCCCTGCTGGTAGTGGGCTGTACACGCAATATGGATCTTCCCGAACCTGCGGAGCAAGAGGGAGAGATCGTTACCATTAGAGCCACGATCCCGGCGGAGACCCGCGTTGCATATACGGACTCTGACATCCCAGGCAGCGGTGGCTCACTCGCATGGCAGACGGGTGACCAGCTTCTGCTTGCCGGATATGACGGCACAACTTATATAGGAAGCTCTGTCTTAACCTGGGACAGTGGCGACTCTTTTTCCGGATCTGCGATACCGGGTGCAACCCCTGCCACCACTTATAAAGTCTATTATCCCGGAAATGTCATCACGCTGGATGACAATGGAGAAGTACAACTTCCTGCTTATTTCTGGCAACAAACACAGGACGGAAACAATACGACGGCACATCTCAGAAATAAACTGTTCTTAAGTGACACGGAGGCCAATGCCCTCAATCAGATATTTAACTTAACCTTACAGAGCAGCATCATTAGATTTGTAGTCACCCTACCGGCGACAGGCAGCCTCAAAAAAATGATTTGGACGGTGGAAACCGTACCGGGAGAGAAAACCCGATCGGCAATCCTCGATCTGACCGGCTTCGACTTGGTTGTACCAGGCTCAGAAATGACCGTTTACCTTGCTTTTGACCCTGCCGTGATGAAGATTGGTCCAAATGGAAAGGTAAAGATTACATTGATTGGTAACGCAGCGTCATTCGAGTGGAGCACCAACACGACCAAGACCGACGGCATGACCTACGAAGCCGGAAAGCGCTATTACGCTACCATAACTGGAGGTTGGACAGATGCTAAAACTGAATTCCGCTTTACCATTAAAACCGATCAGGCAAGTCAGCTGTACGAGATATGGCAAAAGGAATCTTCCTCCACCAGCCCTGCCAAGCTGACGATTAGCTGGGGAGATGGAAAACCAAACACAACCATCCAGAAAGACTCTTTGCTTGCAAAAACCATTGCTTCGCATACATATGACAACGCCGGCAATTATACCATTACCATAGCCTCCAATGAAGTTGAACCCTCCGTTAAACAGATGCCGCAAATCATATTCTACAACGGGGATACCCATGCTGGGGACAATTTATTGACTTCCATATTAGACCCATTCCCCAATATGGGAGCAACAGATTTCGGCGACTGCTTCTTTCGTTGTAATGGATTAACTTCTATTCCCACGGAACTGTTCAAGTACAATACTCAGGCAGATAACTTTAATCGCTGCTTCACTGAATGTAGAGGATTAACCACGCTTCCTGCGGAACTGTTCAGGTACAATACAGAAGCACGAAATTTTATGGTATGCTTTGCCGATCGCCGAGGATTAACCTCTCTACCGGCAGATCTATTCAGGTACAATACGCAAGCAGAAACCTTCGTAGGTTGCTTCAACAGATGTATTGGATTAACCTCTATTCCGGCGGAACTGTTCAAGTACAATACACAAGTTACATATTTCATTCACTGCTTTGGAGAATGCGGAGGATTAACCTCTCTTCCGGCGGATTTGTTCAAGTACAATACGCAGGTAACAAATTTCGGTTTCTGCTTTACGGATTGCATCGGATTAACTTCTCTTCCGGCAGACCTCTTCAAATATAATACGATAGCAACGAATTTTAGAGTGTGTTTTCAGGGATGCACAAAACTGCAATTAAGGAGGGATATTTTCCCTGATCCAAGCACAAACCCCGGCTTTTTTGAAGGTAGAGCGATGAACTTCGAAAGATGTTTTAAAAATGTAGGCACAGATTACATGACGCCAACCGGCACCGCTCCTAAATTATGGGGGTTTACCGGAGGTGGAGAGGGAACAACATGGACGATTACCGATTGTTTCACCGGTGCCAACGTGGTCAATAGAAGTTTCATTCCGATAAGTTGGGGAGGTGATGCTGCAGAAAGTGGAAAAGTAACTGATGTTGACGGTGAATATTGGTAACATGTGACCAAATCTATTCTAAAAGATCATGCACATATTAAAGAACAGAGATATGAAAAATAAATATTATATGTGGATAGCATCGGCGCTCCTTTTAATTGCGGGGTGCGCTAAAAATGAGATTGCATACGAGCAACCCACACTTGAAATGGAGGGGCGCAAACTTATGATAACGGCATCCGTACCGAGTGAATCTCCAAAAACCCGTATCAGCCTTGGACATCAAGAAGGTGGACTGGACATTATAATTAAATGGGCGGTAAACGATCAGCTAAAATTCTTCTTTAAACAAGGGAATGTTATTAAAGAGGGAACTCCCGTAACATTAACCCAGGACGCCATTTCCGCTGACGGAAAGAGTGCCTGCTTTACCGTGAATATTCCGGAGGGAATTGATACTCAGAATGCATACACGCTTTATGCTCTTCAAGATATATTAAGTAATGAATATAATGTCTTCGACGAGGCAAATGGTAAGATAAATGTAGCAGTTTTTCCCAGACCGTTTTTAAACGTAGAGGGATTGCCCACACCCATAGCGGGCGAGGTGGAAATTGCTGCCGGAGCCTCAGTCGGTAACATTAACTTCGAGCATTTGGGAACATTCCACTGCCTCACTATTAAGAATAGTTCAGAAGATTCCCTTACTTTTAACAGTCACACCTCTTTAATAGGTGATGGAGGAATAAGTTGGTTTTACGACTACCTGGCCGGAGAACCACTTTTGGCTCCTCTTTATGATCTGATTGGTAAGCAGGTCGTAAATGAGCAGGAAATGTTATTTCCCAATATAAATGTAAGCATTCCTCCTGGAGAAACGGGAAAAAATGCGCAATGGGTAATGCCTAAAGATGTTAATACCCCCGCGGTAAGGTTGAAAATGGCAACTCCGGGAGGGGACATTTATTCCGATAACATTAAGCCTGCCCGTGCTTCCGCCTTGCAGAAAGGTAAGGCGTATCACCTATTTGCCGTGTGGGATGGTACTTCTCTATTCTTTACTGACCATACGCTGACCCCCACGGCCAATCCGCTCAGTTATGTTGCCGAGTATAACATAAATACCGCAGGTGATGGTTTCGTGAACGATTTAACTGCCTGTAATATAAGCGGATACTTTAACTATAACAATGCCGTGACTCAATTCGGCAATATTACAATAGGCGGGCAGCGTTACCACTTGCCCAGCTTTGAAGAGTGGTCCTCCATTGCGCCATCAACTGCTTGGGTTTATTACGGCGTCAATAATTCTTATGATAATCGATCTGAGACTGTAACTGTCGCGGGGAATATTTACACAATGACGAGTGATTTCCGAAATGATTCCGCTAATAAAACCACCTATGCCCTGCGTTACAAGGGCACTCACCTAATATCGGCCTGGAAGTATGAATATTTTGGCTATGGCACCAACAACTGTCATTTAAAAATTACCAGCCGCAGCGTGTACGGACAAACTATAACCGTTGATCAAATCGCTGATGCATCATTCTGGAACACCAACACGGAGAATGATATTGTTCGTTACTTCCCTGCAAGTGGAAATAGTGACGATCCCGGCGATGTGGGGATAGGCGGTGCTTTCTGGTCCTCGACATCCGAAAAAATCATGGGTTTCAGAGACACCTATGCGACTTCGAAGAGTGGAGATAATAATAAAGGGTTTTCCGTACGCCTGTTTACTTCAGGTAATTAAAACTGTACTGAATGAGCCGATAATGCTGATTGGCAATTACGCTCTCCAGCGATAGGACAACAATCCCATTAGTAGAGGCAGCAAACCCTGAAAGTCATAAAACTTTTCGGGTTTAGTGCTTTAGTCCTTCAGACACCCTAGCGGAATGATTTTAACTCCGTCAGGGCGTGTGTAGGCCAGTTCCCCGCCTGTAAGAACCATAAGCAGATCCGGTGCTTTCAACGGTGTTTTCTCAATTAGTGTTTTTAATTCCAACAAATGTTCTGCACTTTTCTCGATATCCTTGCTGCCAAGCTTACATTCGATCAATGCATATCTGCCGTCATCCAGGTGAAGTACCGCATCTGCCTCCAGACCATACCTATCATGGTAATACGACAATTTGCCTCCCAGCGCCTGAGAGTAAATTTTCAAATCACGGATACACATACATTCGTAAATAAATCCAAATGTCTTCAAGTCAAGTGCAAGAGTTTGCGGAGAGAGCCCCAAAGCACCTACTGCCATTGAAGGATCCGTAAAACAACGCTTCTTTCCCGTTCTAATCACCGTTTTAGAACGAATAGAAGGATTCCACGCTTCAATATCTTCAATAACAAATAATTTTTCCAAGGCTGACACATAACTATCAAAAGTGGTCATGGAGATCCCTTCCCTCTCAACGGATATATCAGCCAGCATACTTGTCTTTTTAGCTAAAGTACATAGATTCCGTGCATAAGAACGTAAAATCAATCGGGCTAAAGTCGGATCACGATTGACCTTGTCCACTTTGGAAACATCTTCCTGACAAATAATTTCAACATAATCTTTTGCAATCATCAGCTTTACTTCGTCACGCATTCTGTCCAATGAAGCCGGCCATCCACCACGACAAGCCGCGAAAATCAGTTCTTCAACTGTAAGGTCAGAGGTAATACCATCAATATTCAAATCCTTATTATCAAAAAGCTCTTTTAAAGAAATATGGCCGTTCGACTCTAAAGATTCATACAAACTCATCGGATACATGGACATTTGCGAAATTCTACCTGTACCGGTATGCATAATTTCCGCACCGTCTATTACGGTAGAGCCGGTCAGTATAAATTGTCCTTTCAGACCTCTTTCATCAACAGCATGGCGGACAGCATCCCATAATACGGGAGCAACCTGCCATTCATCAATCAATCTCGGAGTTTCCCCTTGAAGCAACAGAGAGGGTTTGGTGCGGGCTGTGGCCAAATATCCTTCGCGCTTATCCGGATCCTGCATTTTGATCACACTCTTTGCCTGCCTTAAAGCTGTCGTGGTCTTTCCGCACCATTTAGGGCCCTTGATCTGAACGGCACCAAAAGCCTCAAGACGTGCCGATAACTGATAATCAGCTGTTCTATTCAAATACCTCATAATAATAAACCTATCATTTTTCGTGTAAAAATAGGTTATTATTTTCTATTTACCAAACGCATTGTGTGTTTTTGAGATGTTTTGCTGTGTGTTTTTGAGGCAATTCGTTGCGGCTTTTTGTGGCAATCCGTTTATAGTAATTTACTGCTTGGAAAAAGTAGAAATTTTTGATGTTTTTACTCGTTTTTCTTTTATAAAAGTGGACAGAACTATTTAAGGGCCTGATTGTCACTGTTTTCACGCCTTTTTCTAACAAATTTCGGTTCCGGTGAAAGTTTTCTCGAATCGAAAGAATTTTTACTGGGCAAATCGCCTTTGTAATAACTCTTCCTACAGTTTTCGGGGTGTCTGTGGGTTTTCCGTGCGCCTGTTTACTTCAGGTAATTGAGAGTGTACTGAATGACCTGATAATGCTGATTGGCAATAACGCTCTCCAGCAATAACCAACAATCCTATTAGTGGAGGCAGCAAACCCTGAAAGTCATAAAACTTTCCGGGTTTGTTGTAATGTGGAGTTATTAGTAATTAGTTCCGAATAAGCGTTTTTATAGTATTGAATTACTAACGCCATAAACACCCCGTACATCATGCTCCGCAACTTCTTGCCGGTCGCTCAAGGCTTTTCACTAAACGTATTGCCATATTAAAAAATTTTCTAACTTCGCCTGTTGAAATTCAATCGTTTTACGAAGACTATTATATTCATTGCAACCGAACCGTACGACTGTGACGATCATAATTAAAAGTACAACTTGAAGGGAACGTGTTGAATTTCAAAAAACCAACATCTAAAACAACAAGAATTATGAAATTCAAACTATGTTTTTTTGCACTTCTCGCTATAATGGCAGCAAGTTGCGAACGCAACATTGATATTCCCGAACCTGGAGAGCATGAGGGAGAGATTGTAACTATCAGGGCATCCATTCCACCTGAAACCCGCGTGACGTATACTGACTCTAACACCCAGGGCAGTGGCGGCACTCTCGCATGGAAGACCGGCGATAAACTCCTGCTGGCCGGATATGATGCTACCGGAGCCTATGTCAACAAATCCACCTTTACCTGGAAAGGAAATGGCGACGAATTTGAAGGAACACCGGTGACAGGCGCTACAACTTACAAAGCCTATTACAAGGTGGAGGGTCTCTCATTAGATGAGAATGGCAATGTGCAGTTGACTAATGAATTCTGGGAGCAGACTCAGCGATATGGCGACAAAACAGGTCATCTTAGTGGCAAACTGCTATTAAGCGACACGGATGCCAATGCTCTCAACCAGACCTTTAACTTAACCTTACAGAGCAGTATCATTAAATTTGCACTTGATTATATTCCGAAGGAGATCGGAGACATTACAAAGTTGATTTGGAAGGTTGAGACAACTACGGGAACCCGATCAGCCATCCTTGATTATATTGACTCAGGGGTTCACTTTGGATTTTATAGAACCGTAACCCTTTACCTTGCTTTTGACCCTACTGTGATTGATATTGCGTCAAATGGGGAGGTGAAAATAACAGTGATTGGTACCGGTGCGGCGTATGAATGGAGTACTACGGTAGCTAACGGGAAGACATACGACCCGGGCAAGCGTTACACCGCTACTGTAAACGGAAGTTGGGTAACCATTCAAAAGCCTCAATTCCGCTATCAAGTCAAAACACCTCAAGATAATAAGTTGTACGAAATTTGGCAAAAGGATAATTCTTCAATCAGTCCAACCAGCCTGACGATTGATTGGGGAGATGGGAACAAATCATACATAAAGAAAAATGCTACGCTTTCGAAGACCATTGCGTCTCATACTTACGCCAACATGGGCACTTATACTATTACCATTCCATCCGACCAGCTTGATTACTCACAGAAACAGATGCTACAACTCGAATTCTTCAATACAAACACCTGTATGGCGGACACATTATTGACATCTATACTTGATCCCCTGCTCAATATGGGAACAACAGATATCTATGGTTGTTTCGCCTTCTGCAAATTCTTAACCACTATTCCGGCAGACATGTTCAAGTATAATAGAGAAGTATCAAACTTTAACCAATGCTTTTTTAGTTGCCATAATCTTAAATTAAGATCGGATATTTTCCCCGATCCGGTTACCAACCCTGACTTATTTGCCGGAAAATGGATGCAATTTTCAACGTGTTTTTACGAAGTAGGCACTAACTACACTATGCCACAAGGTGAAGCCCCAAAGTTATGGTTATTTAACGGAGGCGGGGGTATAACAGGTCCGACAACATGGCCAATTACTAAATGTTTTTATAACGCCAATGTCACCAATTACAGTTCTATTCCGAACCATT
>Ga0116158_10006070_pt1 | contig 10121 bp, 8 predicted proteins | sample AD_UKC052_MetaG_FD_89883 | JGI IMG/M metagenome (GOLD analysis project Ga0116158, IMG submission 89883) | Active sludge microbial communities of municipal wastewater-treating anaerobic digesters from USA - AD_UKC052_MetaG | ecosystem: Engineered > Bioreactor > Anaerobic > Digestate | place: USA... | reverse complement strand
CCGTTCCCTGGAGAAGAATAGCATACCAGAAGCGGGATGGTAAAAAGAAATGGAAACGTCTCCACGTTACGTTAATGCCGGATGAGTATGAGTTTTTCCTGGATATGAGAAAGGCTTGTAAATTATCCGTTTCACGTCTCGTTGCCTTTGCTGTGGGAAAATATCTCGATGAGATTATTGCCGAGTTTATAAAGGGTACCGATAACTATCGATATAGCAATTACACTATTTCATATTTAATCAACAACGGCACTGTCTGCCTCATACATTACTGGGGGATACCGGAAAAACCACTTTCGGCGCACCTTTTACGATTATTCCGGGGAGACGCTACCGGCGCACGCGGCGCATGATCATGACAACTCAACAATATCCAGGTCCCCGGGGAAGAAAAACCCCGCGGCTTCGGCACCGAGTATGTCTTTTTTCTTCGCGATCAGCTGGTCAACCGTGATTCCCGGTTGTGGATACATGTGTGTTATGAAAATTTTCGGCGGCATTACTCCCGTTTGTATGAGCCGCATGAAGTCTCCGTCTGACAGATGGCAGGCAACAGTGTTGTGACCTGCCAGGCTCCATTCCATGATGGCAACATCTGATGAGGAGAGCAGCACAAGAAGGTTATCACAGAATCCAGTGTCACCGGTTACGCCGAGTCTGGTCCTTCCTATCTGGAGGCAATATCCTGTTGAGGTGGGCGTATGGGCGAGACGATGGGCTCGCGCCGTGAGGAATTTCCCGTTAAATGACTCTGTATCGCCGAGCTCGATAAAACAAATATCAAACGGTACGCGGTGCTCACCGATGAACGGCAGCACGCATTCACTGGTGAAGCGTGCCAGTCCCGGTGGACCAACCAGCGTAAGTGATGCTGTGCGGGGCGTCACCGGGTCCCACATCTCTCCCCATAAAAGATCGATGAGGCCTGATGCATGGTCGGGGTGAAAATGGGTGAGCAGCACCGTGCTGATCTTTTCATGACTGAAAAAAGCGTCACCGACCCTGCTTATCTGGTGGTAACATCCACCACCGCAGTCAACGAGTACCATCTCTTTGCCGTCAGAGATTGCAAGGGAAGCGGAATTGCTTTGAGTCGAGACACAGGTGCCGGTCCCGAGGAAGGCAAGTTTTGCAGTCATTTCACCTCTCGATATCCGCTGATTCACACTCGGCACGGTGAAATCCGTCTTTGTCCGGCAGGATGCCGCGGCGGACAAGCTCTACTGAATGATGTTCGGCGCCTATGCCAGCCCTGATATGATTCAGGGCGCTCTTATAATCAAAGTCGGCACAACTGAACAGGTCGACAGCCGCATAGCCATGCTCAGGCCAGGTATGGATCGCAAAATGCGATTCAGCGATAACTATCACGCCCGAGATGCCGTGGGGATTGAACTGGTGGAAAAAGGGCTTGATCATGCGGGCCCCGGCCCGTTCAGTGGCCTCGATCATGATACGCTCAATAAGTGCTATATCATTGATTTTTTGACGGTCGCAGTTAAAGAATTCAGCCAGATAATGTATTCCGAGGTTCATGAGTATTCCGTGGAGTGGTGATATCCGGAAATCATATAATAATATATGATAGAATCTGTTTACTGTATGTAATATTTATTCGTCAATATTAAATTTTTACCGGATTATGGTACCATATGCGCTGACGGGATGATGTACCGATTGTTATCGTAATGGAAGAAAAGGCTTGCTTTTTATATCGATTTATGATAATAAGACAAAAATTTGTCCCTGTCCTTTCCAGCCTTGCAGGGCTGTGGAAAGCGGCGCGCGGATGCCATGAGATAAACTATCCGCCGCCTTCCGGCGGTCCATGAATAGCAATGAGCGTTATTGAGAATTACAACCGGATACTGGACGAGATACATGAGATTGCATCATCATGTGGCAGGAACCGGGAAGATATCAGCCTTATTGCTGTAAGTAAAACATTTGATGAATCGGTAGTTCAGAGTGCCATTGACGCCGGCATCAGGCTGTTCGGCGAGAACAAGGTCCAGGAGGCCAAGGCGAAAATACCGAAGCTTAACGGTGATTTTCTTTTTCACATGATCGGGCACCTGCAGTCAAACAAAGCACGTGATGCTGTGAGGATGTTCGACATGATACACTCGATCGATTCGATCGGCACTGCGGCAAAAGTCGACAGCGAGGCGGCAGCGGCCGGCAAGAAGCAGAAAGTACTGATACAGGTCAACGCGTCTGGCGAGGAGAGTAAAAGCGGGATACCGCCCGCGGCGGCGATCGAGCTTGCACGGCAGATCACGGGGTTGCAAAACCTGGACCTCCGTGGGCTCATGACCATGGCGCCGTTCACCGATGAAGGAAATGTAATACGCAGCACCTTCAGGAAAGCGAGGGAAACGCTGGAGCGGATTAACGGCGAACTAAATCTGGGACTCAACGAGTTATCCATGGGAATGTCTTCCGATTTCAGGATCGCAGTCGAGGAGGGGACCACGCTGGTGAGGATCGGCACGGCAATATTCGGACACAGGACGGTTGAATGACAGCAGGGAAGAAGATCATCGGATGCATCGGGACGGGGAACATGGGATCAGCTATCATGTTGCGTCTCGCTACGGGTCTTGATCCCGCACTGCTGATGATATATGATAAGGACACGGCTCGCTCCGACACCCTGTCGCGCGGAGCGGGCATCTCTGTATCGTCCACACCCCAGTCACTTGCTGCCGAATCGGGCGTGGTCATTATCGCGGTCAAGCCGGATGCCGTTCCTGCCGTTATTGGAGAAATTCGCGGGGCACTCAAGCCCGGTGCCATTATTGTATCAATCGCAGCCGGTGTCAGCATAGCTGCCATCGAAGTCCTGACCGGGTCTCCGATGAAGATTGTAAGGGTCATGCCCAACACACCTTCCATGGTGGGAGAGGGCATGTCTGTGCTCTCGCCGAATGATCATGTGGATGAGCAGTCCCTCCTGGAAGTTGAGCAGATATTTTCAAAGATAGGAAGAGTCACCGTGCTGCCGGAGAAGCTCATGGATGCTGTAACCGGCCTGTCGGGAAGCGGCCCGGCGTACGTATTTACATTTATACAGGCGCTTGCTGACGGCGGTGTCAAACTCGGGATCCCGCGCGATAAGGCAATAATGCTCGCTGCCCAGACAGTCCTCGGCTCTGCGAAATACGTCCTGGAAAGCGGCGAAGACCCGGCGGCGCTCCGGGGCAGGGTTACTTCGCCCGGGGGCACGACAATCGAGGGAATACACGTGCTCGAGCGGAGCGGCTTCTCGGGCATCGTCATGGACGCGGTTGAGAAGGCCGCGCAGAAATCACAGAAGCTGGGAGAACGGTAATGCCCAAACGTCTGCCATTGGTCGATCCACGAGGCCGGGACGCCAGGCTCTATATTGCCGGCATATCCGCTGCAATAATAGGGATTCTCCTGATCGGCAATATCATAACCGCCCTCGTCCGCGACAGTGTCCGGGTGAAGGAGGGCAGTTATTCCGTCAGGCAGGGCTTTCCGCTTTTTACTGATGCCGGTGAATATGTAAAGCTTGTCAAGAGCTATCCCTATGATCCGGGAGTGAAGATCACCACGCACCGACTCATCAACGGCGAATCCTACTGGGACGTCGCGTATTATCATAACATATCAATTGATACTCTCATTGCAGCAAATCCGTTCATCTCGTCGCTGGTCCCCAAAGACGGCATAGAGCTCGTCGTGCCGGCTACCGACGGGGTCCTCGTGGCTATAAATGACGTGTTCGACGTGAGGAGAATGAAAAGCCTTCTTGATTTCAAGGGCGAGGTCCGGGGCGATTATTTCCCGACCATATTCAAAATAATTTCCACAGATGATATCAGGCTGGTATTTTTTAAGGGGATGAAACCTGTCATCGTGAATGCGGGCCTGGAAAAGCTCTACCGGATGAAAAATATTTTTCAATCGCCGCTCAGGGGTAATTTCACCTCTCTTTTCGGCAGCCGCGAGCACCCGTACATTCAGGACGGGACCTTCCGTTTCCATAACGGGGTTGATATAATTTCAGGTTATGGAACGTCGATTCGTCCCGCCCGCGACGGCATGGTCATCTTTACCGGTTGGCGCGGCGGGTTCGGCAACACAGTGATGATCCAGCATGATGAGGGTTATACCACCCTTTACGGCCACCTGAGTTCGATCAGCGTGAAGGTCGGTGCTTGGGTTACGAAAGACGACATCATCGGGCAGGTCGGATCGACCGGATTTTCAACCGGACCGCACCTGCATTTCACCGTCATGAAGCATGGCCAGGATGTGAACCCCCTTCTCTTTATATGGTAGCGGTCCGATATTAACCGAAAACTATCCTGACGAGTGGTATCATGGTATGGTCTACGCCATTATCTCGGTAATTCTCTATCTCCTTTCATTTCCCGTCACGGCATATGATTTTTCCCTCTGGCCGCTGGCCTTTATAGCGCTCGTTCCATTCTTTATCTCCCTCGACAGAACCGATTCGGTGCCGGTGCAATTTGCCCTCGGGGCCGCCTGGGGCACGGTCATATCGCTCGGTATGGCGTACTGGCTCGTGTATGCCATGATCTGGCAGTACGGTACTTCCGTCGTGACGGCAGTCGTATTCATGATTGCCGGTCTTGCGCTTCCACACGCCCTGGTATTCGGGGCTTTTGCGGTCATGTATGGCCTTCTCAGGGTGCGGAAGCCCTGGTTTTATCTGTTTGCCATACCCTCACTCTGGGTCCTCATGGAGTATTCACGGGAGCTCATTCCACTGCTGGTACCCTGGGGCCTTGCCGGTTATGCGCTCCAGCCCTGGAACCTGTTCGTGCAGGCTGCGGATATTGCCGGCGTGTACGGACTGTCTTTCATGGTGGTGATGATCAACGCCGCGATTGCGTACCTGTGCAGAGATGCATCACTGAAATCGGTGGTTACATCTTTAAGGCAGCCCGGGCTTGACGGCCGTTTGAGGCTTTTCGCGATCGGGAATCGCCGTGTGCTGGCCATAATGGCATGCGTGATGATCCTGCCGCCCGCGTACGGCGCCGTCCGCCGGCACATGATTCAGGATGAGATGTCGCTGGAGCGGGCTGCCGGGCGGGAGATACCGATAACTATCGTGCAGGCGAACTTCACCCAGGACGAGCGGTGGCGGGACTCGGGCTTCATGGACCGGGTCAACGTCTGTCTCGGGCTGACCGGGCGGTGCCATTCGGGCAGGGGAATCGTCGTGTGGCCTGAAACGGTCCTCAATTCCCAGGGCATGGTACGGAGCGGACTTTTCGAGTTTATCAGGTCCCGCATGAGCGGGGCCGACCTCCTGGTCGCCGGCGGCGTCCGGCGTGCTATCGGCAGAAGCGGTGTATACAACACCGCCTACCTGATATCTGAAAAGGGGGGGGAGACCTTTTACGATAAGAATGTCCTGCTTCCTTATGCTGAGCTTTCGCCCTTCGGACCAGTGCTCGGCAGTTTCTATACCGCGCCCACCGAGTTCCTGGGGGGTGATACGCCGCCGGCCGCACTGACCGGCGCGGGCATGATCGGCCTGTCGATCTGCTTTGAGTCCGTGTATCCCTGGCACGTGCGGCGGTCGGTAACGAGCGGGGCACGCTGCCTTGTCAATATCTCGAACGAGGGGTGGTTTGGCCGCTCCTCGGAGCCGCCGCTCCACCTGAGGCAGGCGTCAGTGCGGTCCATCGAGAACAGGCGCTTCATGGCGAGGGCCTCGAACAACGGGTATTCCGCGATCATTGCGCCGACCGGGGAGATCGTGCGGGTTTCAGGGCTCTTCACCCGCCAGTGCGTTTCCGGCGGGATCCTCATGCTCGAATCGCGAACCCTTTACACTATCCTGGGGGACTGGATACTGTACGTCGCCGCGGCTGTTTTGCTGGCACTGCTCGGCATGGCCCTCGTAAAAAAATAACGGGTTACGGCTCCGGTGCCGGGTGTGCCGGGCCGGGACGTCGGAATAAAAAAAGGGACATGCCGCCATGTCCCTTTTTTTCCCTGCAGCGATGAGTGTTACGCTTTTTTTCTTCTCCTGAAATACCGCTGGAGCATGATGAGCGTCATCGGGAGCATCATGATCCCCATGAGACCCATGATCTCCGCCGCAAGGCCGGCCGGGGTTCCGCGGTAGGAGGCGGCGCTCGCCGGACTTCCGCAACCGGTGGATTCGCCCGAGAGCAGGTACTCGTCCGCATCCGCGTTGTCTCCGATCCACTCCCAGGTTTTTCCCTCGTTGTCGTCGTTGGTTACCGTGAAATCGATCCTGGCCTGGTGCTTCGCATCGATAACGATCGTGTTGTCCGAAGGCTGGATGATCGGAAGCAGGTGCGGGAAATCGGAAGCCGAGAGGCTCAGGCGTATGCGGTGGCCGGCCTTGAATACATTGCAGGTGGGCCACAGCTCGACCGTGTACTGGTAGTTCTCGCCCTCGTTGATGGTCTTCGGGTTCTTGTCCGGCCCGTCATAGAACGGGTCAAACGGAGCATATGCCGGGTCGATGGGATGGTCGACGACCCTGGTCGGCCAGTACCAGGGGCCTTCGTTGTAGACGTTGGTCTTGCCCGAGGGATCGTACTGGCGGTGCCAGGCGGAGAGCCAGCCGGAGGTGATGTTGCGCGCCCTTCCGTCGGGGAACACATCGTTCAGCTCGGCGACCCACTGCACGTCCTTTTTGTTCATGCCGTCGAGGATCAGGTTGTCGGTAATACCGAGGGTGCTCTTGATCGTGTCGAACAGGCCGTCGATCACCGTCTGGGTGAGCGGGTCAGCAAACCTGGTCTTTGCCCAGAAGGTAAGTGCGATGGGACCGGTTATGTTCACGTCCTCTTCGAGGGGCTCGGTCGTGAAGGTCAGGCATTCTTTTTCGTCCTGGCGCTCGTCCTCGAACCACTGGTCCTCGTCAATGTTTTTTCCCAGGTAGAACTTTGACACGTCGGAGAGTATCGCTTCCATCCCCATGAGCCACCGCGTGCTCGAGCGGGACTCCCATCCGTGCAGGTTCGCCGGGTTGTGTTTCAGCACCGGGTTATCGCCGGAGAAGCTCTGGACATCGCTCAGTCCGTAGTTGTTGTCGGTATATTTTTTCAATAGCGGCAGCGTATCCTCGTCGGTGTACCAGTCACCGTCGATTGGCGAGGGGGCCTGCTTGGTCAGGTAGAGCGTCCGGTGGTCGAGCCGGCTCTCCGGCAGCGGCCAGGACTTTTCTGCGCGCCACTTGTTCTCGCCCATGACGTACATTAAAACGGGGAATTGCTCGAGGAACGGTTCCTCAATCTTTTTGATCTTCCAGTCAAACCAGCGGGCCGGGAGCTTCCCGCCCACGATCGAGTTGAGGCCCATTCCCAGGGACCCGCCCAGGTGGTAGTATTCGCCGATGATCATGCGCTTGTCGGATGCTGCATGCTTGCTCAGGCCGTACTGGTATGCGTTCGTGGTGCCGCGGGTGAAGATGTCGAACCATCCGCCGACGCTGAAGACCGGCAGCTTGCTTGACAGGACCTTGTCCCCTTCAGGGAAGCCCCAGCCGCCCTTCGGCTTGACGGGCCAGTAGATCATGGTCGACTTCTTGTCATAGAAGGGGCCGTCTTTAAGGTTGGCGGCGTCCATGACCCACCCGAGGGTCGTCGGGATGTGGTTCAGGTGCTCGCTCCACATGGCCCGCGCCTGCGCCATGTCCTCCTCGGTAAATTTTCCGTCGACGCCGAGGTTGAGCATCGAGGGCAGGATGGCCATTATGTCAACCATCCCGAGCCACAGGGGGATGAAGAGCATATCGCAGTTGCCGCCGTGCATGACGATGTCGCGGTAGGTGTCGGCCATCGGGACCAGCGGGAAGAGCGCTTTCAGGTGCACCGGCTCGCCGGTCTTCGGATCGGTCTCAACGAGACCGCCGGTGAGCAGCTGTATGATGCCCATGTATGACGGGCCGATCATGCCGATCGTGCCGTCGGACCAGACGCGCGTCGGAATGAACTTGTCAACCAGGTACTTGATGTCATACTGCTCGACCAGGTCGAACGAGGTCCATTTGCCCGACGAGGAGCCGGTCCCGCGGATGTCGATCGCCATCAGGTTGTACCTGCTCGCGACGAGGGGAACGTAGAGCATCATCATGATCTCGCGGCGGTACGGCGTCGCTACCACGATGGTGGGAAGCTTCTCGCTGCCTGACGGCCTGATGACGGTCGCCCACAGGTCGGTGTCCCCGTCGCTGTAAGGATTTTCCGTCTGCGGTACGGTAACGCGGACATTCAGGTCGATCTTCGCATTGAGAATGCCGCTCTTCGAAAGCTCGCCGCTAATCTGGTCCTTCTGTGTCGATAAAAGCTGGTCCGGACAGCTCGAGCAAGAGTCGTCGCCGATCGGCTCGACATAGTATTTCGATTCCTCCACGGTGCTTCCAATGCCACCGGTGCCGCCTGTTGTATCATCGGACAGGTCGGATTCAGATGGATCATGAAACGGGAAAGAAGAGTCGCTGGAGTTATTATCACATGAGAGAGTGGAGAACAGGGTTACAGCTATGATGAAGATTAAAAATAATCCGGATCGAATCATACGTCCTCTCTTTATTATTTTATGTAATGGATGTAGATGAATAACAAAAAACAGACCAGAATACTGATCTGTTTGCCCTTGCTATTGTTATAAAGAGGTTCATGCCTTGTGTCAATAAAAAACCGACCAGACGGTAAAAAATATGGAATTTTTAACTCTTGTCCAATTTTTTAACATAAAAAATGACCGATCAGTCAATGTGGGCATTTATACACTGAAAGAGGGTATGTAAGTTTTGGGTGCAGGGCGTAGACGGCTGAATCTTCAGATGAAGTAAAATTACCGACTTGAACGCAATTCATCACAGCTTGAATAGGTCAGAGCGGGGTGCCAGAGTAATTGCAGCACGTTAAAACATGCAGGAGCCCCGCGTCACGGCGATATAAAAAATAAATTGAATTATTTCAGTGACTTATAATAATATACAACTATCTTAATTATATTGTGCTTGTGTCCTGCCATCACCGGGAGCAAGGGTGGTGAATTGCGAACCGCATATTAAGAAACAAGGAGCCGGAACGGCTGATAAGTATATCATGAAGCGCATCTGTATCATCTGTATCATCGCAGCATCGGTCGGTGTTTTCAGTTCCGCATCCCTCTCGCAGGAAGACAGGAAAATAGAGCTGAATGCACAAGGTATCCTGGCGCGGGTCGACAGGTTTTTCGAATATCCCCGCGGCCTGCTCAAGGGGGTTATCAAGCACATCAGGCCGGACGGAAGCGCGCTGAACATCTACCTGACCGGGCGCATCACCCAGGAGGATTTTCTCTTCACGTTCAACACCCACGAGCGGGGCGACCAGATGAAGGTGCTCTACAATCTGGGGGGTGAGGATATCTGGGTCTATAATCTTCACGAGCTGAAGATGTTCCACAAGATGGGCATCGATAAGTTCGACGAGGTACTCGCGACGAACTACAGCTTCACCGACCTCTCGAACGTCGATTTCCAGAGTAACTACACCGCGACCATCACCGGCGAGGCGGTGGTCAAGGGGAGCGACGTTTACACGCTGGTGCTGAAACCGATCGCGAAGGGGGGGGAGTACGGACAGCTTACCCTGTATGTGACGAAGGACAAGTTCATCCCCCTCAGGATCGACTACCATGACCGCGATAAGGTCATATTTAAATTCTTAAGCGTCGTCAAGGTAAAGGAGAACGGCTCCCGCGTGGTCCCGGTCCGGTACGACATGATGAATATCCGGCAGGGCACGGTCACCGTGTTCAGCATCAGCGATATAGACGAGAATGCGGCGTTCAACCCGGAGATATTCCGGCCGGAACGGCTCGGTGAATGACGGAGACCCCCGGTGCCCCAGTTTTTCGTAATGTCGTCCGATATCGTTGACAGCAGGTGCCGCATCGCCGGCGACGATTACCGCCACCTTGCCTCGGTGCGGCGCGTGCGGCCCGATGACCGGATCATGCTCCGGGACGAGCGTGGCGATTCGCTTTCCGGCCGCGTCGTGAACGTGACGGACAGCTATATCGAGGTCGAGATCGTCGGCAGGAGCGCCGGCGCGCCTCCGCCGGCCGACATCACGCTCTGCATG
>Ga0116158_10006062_pt1 | contig 10125 bp, 15 predicted proteins | sample AD_UKC052_MetaG_FD_89883 | JGI IMG/M metagenome (GOLD analysis project Ga0116158, IMG submission 89883) | Active sludge microbial communities of municipal wastewater-treating anaerobic digesters from USA - AD_UKC052_MetaG | ecosystem: Engineered > Bioreactor > Anaerobic > Digestate | place: USA... | reverse complement strand
GCGTCGCTTCAATTTTTAGATTGACTAAATTAGCCAACTTGTCTAATATGTCTAATGTGAGAGGTGCTTATGGGAGCAAAAGCAAAGAAAAACACAATGTCGGCGAGCGACGCTAAAAACAATTTCGGTGAACTCTTGGAGTTTGCCCGAAAAAATCCTGTGAAGATTGAACGCAACGGTCGTCCTGTTGCCGTTATGCTTTCTCACGAAGACTTTGAGCAAATGGAAGCAGTCGTAGACGCTTGGTGGGCTAAACAAGCCGAGGAAGCGTCCAAAGAGGGTTTCCTTGGTCAAAAGCAGAGCGAAGACTTCCTGGCTGAAATGCTAAATGTTAAAGATTGAAATTTCCAAGCGGGCTGAAAAGTTCATTCGCAAACTCCCAGCGAAACAGGCTCGCCAAATCGCAGTTAAGATTTCCGAACTCCGCTCAAATCCAGAGCCTCACGACTCTCAACGGCTTAAAGGCTACGACCAATTTCGTAGAGCCGACGTTGGGGAATATCGCATTGTTTATTTCGTTCGTGAGTCCGTCGTGCTGATTATCGTTCTTGTAGGCAAACGCAATGACGACGAGGTTTACAAGCAGTTGAAGAGGCTTTGACCTCTCTTTTCTTAATCTTGTTTTGTTCTGTTTTGTTTGGTTTCTCTGCCAAATATGCTCCTTTATCGTGATCGCTCCAACCGCCCGACCGATAGGGGACTTCACTAATTCACCGTCGTTCCAAAGTTCTTTGGCACTAATCGCTGACCGTTTGTCTTCGTTGTTGTTTGGGTTATTTCGGGCGGTTTCGCTCAATTTTTTAAAACCCACCCTCCACATTCTCACGAAAGGGATGGGTTCAAAAAATAAACAAAGAACTCACAAGGAGCAAAAACGATGGCTACGAAACAAGTTAAAAAACAGAGTAAGGCTCAACAAGAGAAAAGAGAGTTATCAAACGTAATTCAATTTTCTTCTATCAAGAAAACCCGCACAGGAATTGCGGTATTCGTCGGAAAGAACGTGATGTTTATCAACGACGGTCTCTTGAAGTATATCAACAAGAAAGCGTCCTAAAAATTAAAACGGCTTCCGAAAGGGAGCCGTTTCTTTTTGTTGTTTGGATTTTTAAGCGGACTTCGTTTTTCTTTTGAGCGGAGTCAGCACGTCAATTTCGGTGAGTTCCTGGTCTTTTTCACCAGCCCAACCTTGTTGAATGAAACTCTCTTTATCCTCGCCCAAATACACCAAGAAATAATCGCCAGCCATTTGACCGACAGTATTTTTGCGAACGGTGTCGGCTGTATTCAGCAAATGCCCACCTTTGAATTCAAAGAAAACATAGGCGTCTTTGTTGAACAGAATAAAATCTGGTGCGTGTCCTCGGAAAAACTTAACGTCGCTGACTTCATTGCGAACCCAATAGAGGTCGTTCTTCTTGGCGATTTCGTCCAACCAAGACGCAAAAAGTTTTTCTTCGTTGTTCAGTTGAACCTTTGGATAAAGGCTTCTCTCAAAGTTCAGTGGAAGCGGTTGAGCAATCACCAACTTGTGAGTCGGGAACTCATAAGGCTTGTAAATGTATTCCAAGCCCTGGGCAACTTTCCGCAACGTCGCACTTTCTCTAATTTCTTGGGCTAAATGCTTTGAATACGGAGCAACCAAATTCAATCCACCTTGCGATTTCAGTTGGATTTGATATTTCGTCGCAATCAAGTTTGCGTAGTTTCTTGGGTAATGCTTCGCCAAAGCGTCAATCAAGATTTTCTTTGTTTGCTCCAAGTTCCATTCACTGTTGATTTGCGTGGATACCGAAGCCTTAACCGCACCCTCTTTGATTTTGAAAACACCTTCCGACAAAGACGGCTGGGCTTTGTGGCACTTAACCCGCAAGGCTTCTACCACGTCGCAAATTTGCTCTGTGATAGGGAACAGGTCTCGGTCTTCAACGTCTTTGTCTAACTCGTCAATGAACGTGATAATTTTTGGAACTACTACGTCGGCTCGTTTTTCAACCTGGACGACTTCTTTCGGCGGTGGAAGTTGGGCTACTCCTCCGTCCGTAAAATTACGGCAGGAGTTTTCAATCTCGTGCTTTCCAGCGATATAGACGTATGCCGTGTTGAACATTTCAAACCGTTCGTCAAACGGCTCTGTTTTCGGCATTCGGATTACACGACCCAACAACTGAATTCCTTTGGCAACGCTCACGCTATCTTTGGTTGAAAGCAGAACGTAAGCCTCTGGGCAGTTCCAGCCTCTCTCAACCATTAAGTCGCCGATAATATACCGAACTTCGCTAATGTCTTCCATTTCTTCAAGACCACGAGAGTCTTGCGTATGAACCACAATATGTTTTTGGACGAGTTCTTTTGGCAGGTTCAGTTCTTTTTGAAGTTCCCTGGCGACGCTTTCGCATTCACGGGCAGGGGCTTGAATGAGCATTTTCGGAACAAAGTGGCGGTCTATGGATTTCAACGACTCGGAACATTTCTCCAAATAGTTCCGTTGTTGAATGGCTCTTTTCATCATTTCAATGCGGTCAACTTCGTCGCTGGCTTGATATTCAATGTTTTGAATAAGCATTCCCGCTTCAATGACTTCTTTGTAAGAGACTCTTTGAAATTCAAATTCGTTCGGCTTCTTTTTGAAAGAGCCTGTAAAGCCAAGTTCAAGAACGGGCGTTAGCACGTCCCTGATATTATCCATATTCTTACCGCTCATTCCCTCGTCGGCTTCGTCAACGATGAAAATTACGGAGCGGTTTTGGTCTTTTTGAAACTGAACCCATTTTGAGAGCCAGGTTTTTGCTCTTCCTGAAACGCCTTTTTGGACGTTGAACAACAGAACTCGTCCACCGTAGGACTCAATGCCTTGTTCAATGTTGTAGACCGTAGTGGTGTAGGCTCCGAGAGACTCCATCACTTCGTTTTCGGTTTGGAACATTATCTGCTTGTTATGCGTGAGCCAAATAAAGCAGGGTTCTTCGGGTAAACGAAGACCAACTTCAATCACAGACGCCATCATAAACGTCTTGCCCGAACCAGTCGGTGCTATCGTTATTTGACGACCAATGTTCTTCTTTTCTCCACGAAGAATTTGACCAATCAGTTCTACGTTTTGGTCAACGACACGCTTTTGATAACCGTCTTTGAGACGAGAATATAAACTGGACATATTCTCCTCTCAATTAGGACGCCATAGCGTTTAAAACGTCGTTCCATTCCTCTACGAGTTCGTCTGGAATTCCAATGATGTTCAGTTCTTTACAAGTCGTTCCCGACAGAATGGATTTATCAACCCCACGCCAAGGCTCTTCGCCACCTTCATTTGCGAGCGTGTAGATGATTGCCGACTTACACTTACTCTTTTTGATAATGCTTTTTAGAGCCGAAAGTTCTTCTTCAAAGAAGTATTTGCTCTTTCTAAAATCGGGAACTGTGAACGCAACCAAAGCACCACGCTTTTTATCCGTGCCGAGAATGTTCATTCCCTCAACCAACATTGAGTTTTCTTCTTCAATGAAATGGTAGGCACTTAAAAAATCAAAACTGTATTGATTGAACTTTTTAAGAAGGTCTTTGCCTCCAACGGGAACAGTCTCTGTTTCGTAAGTTGCGAAGTCTGCCTTTTTGTCCGTGATTTTCATTCGTGCTAAAAGCACTTTATTGAAAGTAGACGCCATTTCTTCAATCATAATGAACGAACGAGTTCCACCGTCTTCGTTGTTTGCTTCAAGCGTCGCAACGGCAGTCGTTCCTGACCCAGCAAAATAATCCAAAATTCGGGCGTTCTTGTTCGGATAAGACTTAATCAGTTCTTTAATTAGTGAAACAGGTTTCGGAGTTTGAAACTCAATTCCTTCTGGCAAATCAGCCTTACCCATACTGTGAGAAATGTTGAGCATAGTAGTGGCGATTTGGTCCATTTTATCTTCAAGATACTGAACTTTTCTTGGAACTGTGTTTTCGTCTTTTCCGAAACAAAATTGTCCTGCGATAACGAAGTCTGTTCCTTCCGCAAATGAACTGTGTTCATACATTTTGTTCAGCGTTTCTTCGCTCCACTTCCAACCCTTTGCTGGAACCTTACAAGGTTTTTTAGTTTTAGGGTGTGCCAATTTCTTGTGAGAACGACTGTCAGGATTGTCTTGGGCACAAGAGGCAGTGGTCAAAAACGGTTTGAATGTTTTTGGGTGTAAGGCATACGAAGTTTCATTGGAGCCAATCACTCCGTCTTTCTTCGCTTGCTTTAACCAGGCAGTGAACTGCTTGTCTGCTTCCAAGTAAGAAAGTTTTTTATCTCTATAAGACTGAACCTCCGCCAGAATTGCTTGTGCTGACGGCTTTTCTTTAACAAGAGTAGGAGCCTTACGAGCGTTTTTAGCATAAACCAAAACGTATTCGTGAACCGACGCCAAATGATTGTTCCCATGTTGTTTTCTTCGCCAAAGACTTGGTCCATTAGGATTTTCAATCGGCAGTATTCGCCATCGCAGATATTTACGAAAATCACGCCGTCTTCGGTAAGAAGTTGACGACCAATTTTTAGCCTCGGTTCCATAAAATCCAAAAAGGCTCCGTGATCGCCAGCCCAATCACGCTCTTTTTCGCTTACGCCTTTCCAGACGTTCTTGTAGCCTTGGTTTCCGCCTACGTTGTAAGGCGGGTCAATCACGATAAGTTCAAACGACATTGCGTCTTTTGCTGTTGTGGAGCCAGTTTTGAGAGCGGCGAGCGTCGCAAGGTTTTCTCCGTTGATGAGCATATTTGGACTGCTCTTCTTACCTCCTGTGCGACGTATTAAACTCACTTTGCCTCTCCCTGTTGTAAATTCTTTGAGACTTTCTCTTGGCTTAAATTCTAATATGGCGGCTCCCATTACTTAATCTCCTCGTGGTCTCGTCCAGTTGTTGGAACAGGAAGTGTTGTGCGAGAATTCGCTTCGCTAACGAGCCATTGGTCTATGACGTCTCTATTGAAACGCCACTGATTGCCAATTTTTGAGGACGGAATTTTTTTGGCTTTCGCCATTTTGTAGATGGTTTCTTTTGAAACCTTTAAGTGTTCCGCCAATTCCTCAATCGTGAGCCACATACAAAACTCCCTTGTATGTTCGTCTTCTCGGTGAACCGTTGGGAAAGTTTAGTATCGGCTGGATATTTTAGGCGTTGGTCTTGCCGACAAAGAACTGTCGGTCTTGAAGTGGTCTTACAATGACGGACGATTTCGCTTTATCTCCGCAGTCCGCATTTGAAAGTTCAGCCACCAGTTTCCAAAACTTCCGTCGTCCAGATATTTGATAATCGGGTAGAGGTCGCAAAGCGGAACCTGCTCGGCTTTCTCTTCTAACTCACCCAATACATATCCATTCAAACGAACAGTTGGTGGTATCTTCGCCCGAATTCGTTGCTCTTTAATATAAGAGCGAACTTCCTTTTTAATAAATTCCCTCAATTCAGGCACGTTGCCTCCTCTTCGGTATTTTTCGGAATTTCTCTAATATCTTCTAAAAGTTTAGGATAATTGCGAAAAATTTAGAAGGATTTTATTTATTTATAGCCGTTTTCTTCGGAAAACTTCGGTTTTCTGCGATTTTCTTTGGTTTTCACGCATAACCGTGCTTCAATACATCTTAACGGGAAGGTTTTATGGCAGTGAAGAAGCAGAAGAAGAACACAACTTGGCAAAAGATTAAGAACTCACCTTTTGAGTCGGCAACAGAACTCAAACAACACGCAGAACAAGTGCGAATGGAAGAGTGGGACAGAGTTCTTCGGGCGAATGAACGCCACAACGCTATGAAAGCCGTAGACGACGGAATTGGTCGCCTCTTCACGAATGGATATAAAGCCCAATTCAAAGATAAGAACGAACAGACCGAACACGCCGTATGGGTTCACTTAACCGAGAACGACGAAATCAAAATTGAGATTGATACCGAGTTCAAATCCAAAGACACAAATGGAACTTTGGAAGCGTTGGTTCGCTCTTTGTCTCAAAGTTTCGTGAGTGGCTATATGATGACTGTGGGATTAAAAAACGAAGACAATCTTGCTGACGGAAAGAACGCCAAGGCTTCTCCGAAAAAATGATGCTTCGCCGTTGCTTGACTAAATTTGGATTTTTGAGCAAAATTCAAACTGCCGATAATCGCTGTCTGGATTGGTTAGCACAGACATTGCCTAATAGGGGCAAAGAGATTCGCTTCAAAGCGAAACACCCACGGTAGTGGGAGACTGCTACGGGGTTAGTCCCAACAGTTCTCCTAAAACATAAAACCGAAGTTCAAAGGAGAACGATATGATTTACCTACAACTTGCTATTTCAATTGCCCTAGAAGTAATTGCTACCAGCCTAATGAAGAAGACAGAAGGCTTTACTAACCTGCCATACACCGCAGGAATGCTAGTTTGCTATGGTCTCGCATTCTATTTATTGAGCCACGTTGTTAAAGTTTTGCCGATTGGGGTTGTCTATGCGACTTGGTCGGCAGGCGGAATTGTTTTGGTGTCAGCCGTCGCTTATTTTTTTTACAAGCAGGCATTGGATTTGCCCGCAATCTTAGGAATTGGACTTATCGTTGTCGGAGTATTCCTAATCAACATTGTCTCCAAAGTTTCAACTCACTAGAAACTGGATTAAACTGACCAACCCAAGTCAGCGAGTTCCCGTTTTTCAAGGTTGAAGAACGCAATTACGCTTGAAAACTTCGCCGTTTCTTTTTGTTCGTGGTCGTTGAAGACCAGACGACCATTTAAGAACAAAAGCCACTGGCTCTTTGCTTTCAACTCACGGAACCACGCAGTCTCTGTAAAGGCTGGCATCAGCATTACAATCTTGGCTCCTTTTTGAGCCTCTGCGTGGGCTTTCTCAATAAAGGCGTTCTTTTCGGAGTAGGGCGGATTTAACCAAACAAAAGAACCGTTCCAATCTTGTTGAAGACCGTCTTGCTCTTTATCAAAAAACTTTTCGCAAACTCGGTTTTTTAGGCTGGCACACGCATCAAGTTCAAATCGTCCAAACTCTCTTTCAAGCCTTGAAATCAAAGTTCTTGGCGTTGCCCAATCGTCCCGTTCTTCTGTCTTGTGATACTCCATAGCCAGAAGAGGGTTTTCTTTCAGTTCATACTCTTGATTGGAGCGGTATTCATAGAGTGTGTTCACGTCGCTATGAAAACTCACGCTGTCTTTGATTTTATCAAGTGAATGACCTTTCAAAATCAACTTATTCAGCAGACTTCTGCGGAAAACGTGGCTGGAAATCTCCTTTTTGATTTTGGCTTTGCGGGCTTTTGCTTTCAGCGTTTTATTGAAACTTCGCAAGGTCAGGTGCTTGTTCGTTTGCCCTCTGCCGACAAATAAAAAGTCTTCGTCCTCTTTGTCTTTCATAAGTTCTCGGACGTAAGTTTCCGCAAGCATTGGAAGAGGTAAAAGCCTCTGTTTTCCACCTTTGAGTTTCAGCGAAAGAACAAGTCTGCCGTCCAGATTAAGAACGTGTTTCTTTTTTCGGTTTAAAACGCTGGTTCCACGTTGTGCCGTCGTTCCAAAAACCACGCAGGCACATTTGAGGTGGAACTCTTTTTTTGTGAACGCTTCAAATAGCCGTTCTAACTCTCTATCGGTCAGGTGTGCTTTGGGCTTTTTTACGGAGTTTTCAGGTCTTTTCACTCTGGCGACAGGGTTGGTTTTGATTTCGCCCTTAAAAAAATACTCTTGAAATACAGAGGAGAGAGTCGCCAGGTGAAGATTGACCGAACGGTTCGCCAGTCCTCGGTTTATGAGGCTGTCTCGGTAAGCAATTATCATTTCGGTTTTTACCTGACGGACGTTTTCTAAAACGATTTGGTGTGATCGCAAAAACTGCTCAAAGGATTTAAGGACGGAAAAATAGGTTTTGCGGGTTTCGGAACTTAACTGGTTTGTGATCCAGTCCCGAAAAATAGATTGCTGATTTTGGGCGACGACCAAATTGGTCAGGTTCTTGGTTGTGAGTTCCATTTTTCAATTTCATCACACCAAAAACACCCTGCCAACGGAGTTCCTTAAATCTATATTAAAGGAACCATTTTTTGACGAAAAAAGGGGGTTGTTTCGGGACTTTGGTCATAGTCTTTCGTTGAGCAAATCGTTTATCAAATTCGCCAACTTTTGGAGTTCCTCTTTTTTTAGGTTCAAAGACTTTCCCTGCTCTTCGTCTCCAACGGTGATTTGATATTCACCATCAAACGGCAATTCTCTTTTTCGTATAGCCAAAGAGTTTTCCTGATAATCCGCTTTGACGGAGAAACCGACCTTGTCCCGATAGTTAGAAATTGAAATTAGCACGTTCATTTTTCAGCCTCCTTTAAAAGAAAATATCCGCCATAAATCCATACGACCACTTGAAGAACCTTTCCGATAACATAGAGCGTAGTCATTTAAGCCACCCACTTGTCTTCGTATTTAAGGGTCAGGCTATCAAACGCTTGGCGAACAACACGGTTGAAAATGGGAATAACGTGTCCACGAACTAATCCCGCAACGTCTTGTCTATTGGACATCACCATTTCTAAACCCATTTCACGAACGCTTGCTAAAATGTTTTGTTGGAAATTCAAGTTTTCGTAGGTGAGAAACCAACCCTTTTCGTGTTTCACCAAGAAAATATCGGTCTTAATGATCTCACCCGTTTGTTTATTCATAACGGAAAAATCTTTTTCCAAGCGAATAGAAACACCCACCACATTCGCCCCTTGGAACAAATCTCTTTTTCCTCTCTCTTCGTCCAAATAGTTTTCATAGTTGGAACCCTTGAAATCATAAGTTTTCAAAAAATCCCGAATTTGTTCCCGTGTCTCTTCTAACTGCTCTTCGGTATGCGTTTCGTGAAGATGGCATTTCGGAGTTTTCGCCATTTGCTTAAAAGACTTTCTTGCTAACCGTTCTTTCTCTCTTCGCTCTGCTCTATTCATAAAATTTCCTTTCCTTATTGGGTTGTTGTTTCAGTTCATCGCTTCATTTTTTAAATACTGTCTTCGTCTTCAAAAGTTTGAAAATCCCAAAATTTTTTTGCTTCTGCTTTTTTCTATTTGTCTTCAATGCGAATTTTGGACGTAGATTTCCATTCAGGTTTTTCCTCTGGAAAATCCCGTCTTATTCGCACTGATTTTTTAATTTTTATTTTTGGTTTTGCTGATTGGTGGTAGATTAGAGTTGTTAGGTTCTCTTCTTCTACTCACCAACCAACTTCAACTTTTCAAATCAAGACACCTTTCCCAAAGTAGGCAACATTTCTTGAAGCCCACCAAAATACTCAATCACTAACTCACCACTCTCTACATAGAGTTTAAGTGCGTATGGCTTGTTTTGTTCCAAGTCATTCATCTCAAAGTAGCAATCAAGCGTGAACACCAAAGCGTCCAGTGGTTCGCCCGTTAGTTTATTAAAGATTTCTTTTTGAGTTCCAAAATCAGCAATGTGCGGATTTCCGTTCTGGTCAAAACCGCAGACCAAATAGACATAGTCATTGGCTTTAATTAAAGCCTTAATGACGCTCACTTCTTTTTTGATTTTGGCTAACAAGACATTTGAACTACCCATAAAATTTCCTCTCTCTTTTGGTTAAAGAGGAAACTTTCTAAACACCAATGGGCAGTGTTTGAGGCACCCTTTTATTTAAAGCGGAAAAGGGTAAGGTTCATTTCCAAACCGCTATTATCTTACCCTTTTAGTATGGCATATTTTATGCTGTGAGTCAAGGAAAAACCCTATTATTTTTAATAATTTAGGTCTCATTTTGAGATTTCAAATTATTAAAAATTAGAAACGCCAAACGAGGTTCTTGTTTTTCCTCAACCATTTCAAAAATCTTCGCTGATTGAGTTCGCAACACTCATTTTCAATTTCTTTTTTGTCGCTCTTTATCTGCTCAACAGAAATGTTCGGATATTTTGCGACAAGTTCCGCAACCGAAAGTGAAAGGCAATCTTTGTCGTATTGAGTAAGATAGGCTTTATTCATCGCTCTTCTCCTCAACTGGATTGCTGAAAAACATTAGTGTGTTGATTGGGCTGAACCAGAGAATGTTGGATAGTGTCCCGACCGACATTTTCAAACCATCATAGAAAACGTCTTTGCCGTCGCTATGGAGAACCGACATATGATT
>Ga0116158_10006059_pt1 | contig 10127 bp, 6 predicted proteins | sample AD_UKC052_MetaG_FD_89883 | JGI IMG/M metagenome (GOLD analysis project Ga0116158, IMG submission 89883) | Active sludge microbial communities of municipal wastewater-treating anaerobic digesters from USA - AD_UKC052_MetaG | ecosystem: Engineered > Bioreactor > Anaerobic > Digestate | place: USA... | reverse complement strand
TACTGTTAAAGAAAAAGGCAACGGTTTGATAAAACCTGGCAGTTAAGCCACCCTGGTATTCTTTAATGATTTCGTAGCAATTATTGCCGGTTTCGCGGTTGATGAGTTTCATCAGCACTTTACCCTGGTATACCGATAAATTGGTCAGTGGGGTCGTAAATTCTTTTTTCAATTCCTTTTCGCGGGAATTGATGTATTTCTTCCGGGCAGATCTCTCAGAAATACCTACCAGCTTAGCATTGATGTCATTCATTACAATACCGGCCCTCCGGGCATATGGATAAGTAACGTAAACCGCATTGCGAAGGCGGTTGTATTTGGCATTGGCTTTTTTCTGGGCCTCTGTCATATAACCATACACATACAGGTTTCCCAGTGTTTTCAATTCCATGGTGTCTCCGTTGAAAACAATGGCTTCGTGCACGATAGTATCATTCACTCCATACTGTGCTTTCAGTTCGTTATTCATGAACAAAAGCGCCATAAGGGCGAAGCATAATTGAATGATATGATGTTTCTTACGCAACATAATGGTAAATGTACAGCAAGCTTTTAGATAGTTAATACTGCAAAAAGCTTAAAGTAACCTTAAAATTGATGTTAATTTAACAGAATTGCCTTCTTCACGGTCAATTACACATAGTTCCAATTATATACGGAATTACAAGTATAGACGTTCAAACGCCGGATTCTGCTGCTTGTTTGAGCAAGGGAGCTATTTCTAGTTGGCTAAAAGGAACATATAGAAAATGGCCGCAGTTACAGCCGCCAGTAAGATGGCAGCCAGGATGCCCGACTGACCAGCTCTTTTAAGCATGCTCATGAACAGGCCCATTGACATGATGACCAGCCCGAACCAGACCAGGTTGATATATGGGAATACATAGGATTTCACGGTCACAAAATCGATCATCCGGTCAGATTCTTTGATGCCGATTTTCACGGTATTGCTATCCGATACCCCGGCAAACCTTACGAAAAGATTCTGTGCATACACGGTATCGTCAACCATACTGATGTTTTCACCGGTAACCTGTATCACTGGCATGGCATGATAGTGTTGGCTGTCTTTGCTGGTAAAACTAATGTCGGCCATCAATGCAGCATCAGACGCTGTATAATGATATTTTTCGTTGGAAGGATTCTTCACCACGCGGTTCAGTTTCAAGGTGCCATTGCTATAAAAAGCCGTTCCACCTTCTTTAAGTTCAATGATCTTGAATTGCGTGGTGTCAGCAGGTTTATCTTCACTTAAGGCATACGTAATATAGGTATAGATATCCCTGCTAAAATATGACTTGGTATCGGGGTTGCTGCTCATGTTGTTGTCCTTCATCATGTACACATCCGGACTAACTGTAAATGTTTCTGAAACAATTTTGCTAACGGGATCTTTTTTCTGAAACCTGAGCGCATAAAATTTACGGCCTTTCTCCAATCCCGATGAATCTCGCTGGTAGGTTACTTCATAGGATCCCATACGGGTAGGGAGGTCGCGAATGAGGGTGAGGTTCTCGCGTGGATCATCCATCTGCTTGGTCATCGGGTCTTTACTCGATGGCAGGTTAATCCCATTCACCAGGCTGCTGCTGATCACTTCTTTGTTGCTCGACGATATGAGCATCCCGATCAGCATCAATGCAAATCCTGCGTGGGCAATGGAAGAGCCGGCGTGTTTCATCCTGCCTTTCAACCCGCTCCAGATATACCAGGCATTGGCGATAAATGAATAGATCACTGCAAATAAGGCGATATAGATCGCACCCAAAAATCCTGCGCCATGTTTAAAAAAGGTCAATGGATATACCACGGCAATAAGTGCGGTGATCACAGCCGATAGAAGGGTAGGCAGGGCCAGTTTGCGCAAAAGGTCGCTAGTGGTTGTTTGTTTATATTTCAGGTATTGGGCTACGGCGGTGAACATGCCGATGAGGATGGCCACCAACACGGCAACTTTGTTATAAGAGAATTCAACATCTTCCGGCGCTGCGATCCTTGTACCAAATATTTTATTGTAAACCGGTACCGATGTTTTGGCAATGATGAAAATAGCCGCCAGGAAAAATACCAGTGACCCGATGAACATCCAGAATTCCCTGGAGCTCGTTTGCTCTTCTTTATGGATAGCAGGTATTCTTTTATAATGTCTGAAGAAGAGAAACAGCATTGGTAACGTAAACGCACACACGAAACTGATGATCATAATATTGATCGCCTTACCTGCTTCTGTGAAGGAGTGAACCGATGTATCGCCGAGTATACCCGTACGCGTTAGGAATGTAGAATATAATACAAATCCGAATGTGAGGATCGAGAAAAGATAACTGGCCCTAAGTGAATGACCTGTTGCCTTGTAAATAACCATGGTGTGTAACCCGGCGATGAGGATCAGCCATGGAACAAGGGACGCATTCTCTACGGGATCCCATGCCCAGTAGCCACCGAAACTTAAAGATTCATAAGCCCATTTGCCACCCATCATGATGCCTACTCCAAGTGCACAGGCACTGAAGAGCGCCCACGGTAAAACTGGTTTAACCCAGTCGCCATAGCGTTTGGTTTGTATGCCTGCATACGCGTAAGCAAACGGAACTATAGTTGATGCAAAACCCAGGAACAATACCGGCGGATGGATCACCATCCAGTAATTGCGTAAAAGGATATTAAGACCCATACCATCTTTGATAAAATTCAGGTAATCGGGATTATTGAAAATAGGAGCTGCAATTTCATTGCGGGTAAGGGTAAACAGGCTGTTTCCGATGCGTACGTCAAAAACATAGATACCCAGGATCATCATGAACAGGAAAAACTGGGCCAGGCTAACAATGGTCATCACAGGTGCCTGCCATTCTTTTGAACGGAACATGAGTGCAATGCCAAGTACACTGTGCCAAATGGCCCATAACAGGAAGCTTCCTTCCTGGCCTTCCCAGATACATGCCAGCAGGTAACGGGGTTCGAGCTCTTTGGATGCATGCTTATAAGCATACATGTATTCGTAATAGTGATTGGAACAAATGAAGAAAACAATACTGAAGATGATGAACACGCCGGCTACATGTACAAAAAAGGCGCCACGGGCCAATTTGAGCCAATTGTTTTTTTGCAGAACATCAACCTGCCTCGATGCATTGAAAAAAGAGATCGTTGCAATTAGTGAAGCAATAAAGGAAAGGATTACAAAGAAATGACCGATTTGTCCGGGTAACAGGTGTTCGCCTTCAAATTTCATTATGTGGATTTAATAAATGCTGTATTAATTAGCAGAGGTTTGCTCTGTCATGCTTTTTTCAAGTTGTTTTTTGTCGTCTTTGTATTTACTAGGACATTTTAAAAGGATGTCACTGCATTCGAAATGATCCTGTTGCATCTTGCCTTTCATAACAATACGTTCACTTTTTTCGAGGTCGGTGGGTTTATTGTTCCGGTATACAACCTTGGTCTTGCCACCCAGGCTGTCAACAGCATAAAAAGAAAGATAATTCGGGTTGTTAATGGGGTCGTATTCAATGGCTTCTGTCTTATCCAGTTTGGCGATAAGGTGCACAAACTTGCCTTGTTTTTGTTTAGCAGAACTTACCGTATCGTAGGTAGAAAAATCAACAGAATAGATCAACAATCCACCGATCAGAACGGCGATCCCTATAAGAATGATAATATGTGTTTTTTTCATATGCTTAGATTTTGGCAAAGTTAACTCAAAACAAATTCAGAATAGACATATTGCCAGCTTTTTAATGATTCAAACCAATGCTTAGTTCTACTATATTTGCAGATATTTTTTAGAATATTATGGCTGATATTTCAAATTTCGATCCAAACTCGGTTGGTAATCCCAACAACAATATATTTGGCCTTCCTTTCGAGGAAGCTGATGCCAGGCTGGTGATACTCCCCATTCCATGGGAAGTGACCGTGAGCTACAATGCAGGCACCGCCAGGGCTCCAGACCATATTTTTACTGCTAGCCTGCAGGTAGACCTTTTTGATCCGGAAATTAAAGATGCCTGGAAAGAAGGATTTTACATGCGAAGCCCGGATAAAAAGATATTGATGAAAAGCGATTACCTGCGTAAAGAGGCAGAGTTGTACATCAATTATATTTCCCAGGGTGAGATCGTAGACCAGAATAAATTCATGTGTAAAACGCTCAAGGAAATTAACCAGGGTAGCCTGTTCCTGAACGATTGGGTGTTTCAGCAAACCAAGGAGTTGCTCGACCAGGGCAAGCTCGTAGGCTTGTTGGGTGGAGATCATAGTACGCCTTTTGGATTTTTCAAAGCTATAGCGGCGAAGTTTGGCGATTTTGGAATTTTACAGATCGATGCCCATTGCGATCTCCGGAATGCATATGAAGGATTTAATTATTCGCATGCATCGATCATGTATAATGCAATTGAACAAATTCCTGAATTGAAAAAACTCGTACAGGTTGGAATCCGTGATTATTGTGAAGAGGAACTCGATTATAAAAACAGCAAGGAAGACAGGATCGTAACCTATTTTGATAAGGACATCAAAGAGCGCCAGTTTGAAGGCGATACCTGGAAGCAGATTGTAGATGAGATCATTGATCACCTGCCGCCAAATGTTTTCATCAGTTTTGATATCGATGGGTTGGATCCTAAATTATGTCCGCATACGGGAACGCCGGTACAGGGCGGGTTCCAGACAGACCAGGTATTTTATCTCTTTAAAAAATTACACCAGAGTGGCCGTCGCATCCTGGGTTTCGATTTGAATGAAGTAGGCGTGAGCCACGATGAGTGGGATGAAAATGTGGGTGCGAGGGTATTGTACAAACTTTGCAACCTGTTAATCGCCAGTAACCCGGCTTCCTGATGAATGAATTTCAACTTGTATTGCCGAATGAAAAACTGAAGACATACCGTTATGTCACATTGTTTGTGATCATCATCAATGTACTGGTATCCGGATTTCTTTTCTATCATACAACGGTACCGCGTACCAGCACTTTGAGTTTACTCGCACTGGTGCTTGGCAGCTTTGCTTTACTCACCATGATCGTTCGTTTTTATAAGAATATTTTCAAAACATTTCGGGTAGAGATCCTTTTCATCATCCTGGCCCTGATCTGGGTAATCCTGGGTGAATACCTGCTTGGCGCATGCGTATTGCTGTTTGCCATCCTGGGATTCTATACCAATAAGAAATTCATTGTTGTTTTTTCTGAAGCGCATATTTCCTATCCTGCCTTCCCTCCAAAAATATATGCATGGAATGACGTAACACAGGTGATCTTAAAAGACCATGTGCTTACGATTGACCTTAAGAATAACAAACTGATACAGGTGGTGATAGCGCCCGAATCGGCGAGTACGGTGGATGAGGGGAAGTTTAATTTGTTTTGTCAAAAGCAGATGACCAAACTGTAATACAGGTTAGTTTATTTAAAATCGCAGGTTACTTGCCTAGACTTTTTAAAATTGGTCTACAAAAAGCCCCCTTACATTATAATTGTTATTTTTGCGGCCAGATGCAAACATTGATACAATCGCCATTCCTTTTGTATTCCGACGGCAACGGGAATATTTTTGAAGATACCAGCCTGTACACTACCGGCAGAAGTGGCTGGGATGCTTTGCCCATCCCGGTAGACGAGTGGATCGATTTACCCGAAGGTGGCCAATTATACGAATTGCCTGGCAGGAGAGGCATTGGCATTGATGTACAAACCGGCGACATGCGTTTGTGCGAAAAGGGCTGGGCCGTGGCAGCTTTTATACCACCTGCACATACCGGATTATACATGGCTGCTTATGAAACCCTGCCCGATGCACCCACCTTACCTTTATTTTGTTATACGGCCGCGGGCTGGCAGGATGGAAAGATCTATGTTCCGGCTGTGCGGATCGAAAAAGATATACGCCAGGAAGCTACCGGTTACGATGACCAGCAGATCGACAAAGGAACCAATCGACTCCTGGAAGCATACCCTCATAACCGTCTCGTAAAGCACCTCATGGAAAATTGCTGCATGACTTATACTTGTCCGGCCGCAAGGAACCTGGCCCTCGGAAGATGGGAATGCCCCATACCGGTATCGCCAGCATGTAATGCCAACTGCATTGGTTGCATCAGCTTTCAACCGCTGGAAGAAGAAATTTTCAGTACGCAGGACAGGCTAACGTTTAAGCCTACCCCGGAAGAGATCGTGGAGTTTACGGTGCCTCACCTTGAATCGGCGCCTTTTCCCATTGTGAGTTACGGGCAGGGCTGTGAAGGTGAGCCATTGCTGATGTGGGAAACTATACGTGATTCCATCATTGAAATGCGCAAGCATACCACGAAGGGAAGCATCAATATCAATACCAACGGCAGCAAGCCCGACGCAGTGAAAGTATTGTGTGAAGCGGGTTTGAACAGCATGCGGGTGAGCCTAAACTCAGCCCGGGAAGATATTTATACGGCTTACTACAAGCCAAATAATTATGTGTTCAACGACCTCATTGAAAGTTTGAAAGTTGCCCGTAGCTACGGTGTGTGGACGAGCCTCAACTATTTCGTGTTTCCCGGTATGACCGACAGCATTGAAGAATATGAAGCCTTACGGAAACTCATACGCGAAACAGATTTATGTATGATCCAATGGCGCAATTTCAATATCGATCCTGATTGGTATCTCGAAAAGATCGACGTGGCTGAAACAGGCGAGTGCATGGGCGTGAAGCAATTGATGGAATTGATACGTGAAGAATTTCCTGATCTGAAGTTTGGATATTTCAATCCATCTATGGAAAGGATCAGGGGAGACTTTGAGGCGGATTATGCCCACTGAGAATGTAAAATGTAAAATATTGAATGTAGAATGTAAAATATTGAATGTAAAATGTAAAAAGGAAAAGGGCTGTATCGTTTAGACAGCCCTTTCACTATTTATTAAACCCTTCGCAATTATTAATTATTAATTTCTTAATTCTTAATTACTAAAGCGTTTCCTTCAGCCAACCATAAAACTGCCGTTGCCAAACCAAAGCATTTTGTGCACTGAGCACCCAATGGTTTTCATCGGGCAGGTAAACCAATTTACTCTTGATGCCTCTTAATTGAGCGGCCTGGAATGCCTGCAGGCCTTGTTCGATGGGTACACGGTAATCTTTGCCGCCCTGGTAAATAAGAATGGGCCTGTTCCATTTATCTACGAAATTGATGGGGTTAAATTTGGAAAGGGATTTTTGAACGGTAAGATTATTCTTTTGCCAATAGGCCCCACCGAAATCCCAGTTCACGAACCAGAGTTCTTCCGTGGTGCCATACATGCTCTTCAGGTCAAATACGCCATCGTGTGCTATGAATGTTTTAAAGCGGTTGTTATGGTTGCCGGCAAGGTAAAATGCTGAATAGCCGCCATAACTGGCACCAATGCAGCCCAGCCTCGATCTGTCTACAAATTTTTCTTTACTAACGTTGTCGATTGCACTAAGATAATCCTGCATAACCTGACCACCCCAATCCTTGCTGATCTGCTCATTCCATTTGGTGCCATGACCTGGCATTCCACGCCGGTTGGGCGCTACAACAATGTAACCATTGGCAGCCATCAATTGAAAATTCCAACGGAAGGAATAGAACTGTGTGAGTGGAGATTGCGGCCCTCCCTGGCAATAGAGCAGGGTAGGATATTTTTTGGATGCATCAAAATTGGGTGGATAGATCACCCAAACCAACATGTCTTTTCCATCAGTTGTTTTTACCATCCTTCTTTCTGTCCTGCTCATGCTCAACGATGCATAGGTTTCATCATTCACATGAGTGAGCTGTTTCATGCTGCCTGTAGCAATATCTACTGAATACAATTCTGCGGCATGGTTCATATCTGTACGACTTACAATAAGCTGGTTGCCAGATTGACCAATGATACCCGTGACATCAAAATCGCCACTGGTTACCTGGCGGATAACAGGAAGCATCTTTGTAAGACCAGGATACTTCACTTCAAACAATTGTAACGTACCATTTATGGGAGCGAAAAAGAAAATGCTGCGGTCATCATCCGACCAACGGAACCCTTCTACATGAATATCATCGCGGTGCTGAGTGAGATTCATTTTAGTAACTCCGTTCCATACAATGATATCCTGTTTGTCGGCTTCATAACCATCCCGTTTCATGCTCATCCAGGCAAGCTGGTTTTGTTTGTTGAAAGATGGATTCACATCATAGCCCATCATGCCTTCCGTGAGATTTGTTGTTTTACCGGTTTCTACCTGGTAGGCATAGAGGTCGGTGTTGGTGCTGATCGCATAGGCGGTACCGTATTTTTTCTTTGTAACATACACAACCTGTTTGCCATCATGGCTCCATACATAATCTTCATCGCCTCCGAAAGGCTTGGTAGGAGCATCGTAGGCTTCACCTTCCATCAGGTCTTTTTTACTGGCAGGATTGTTGACCTCTGTTAAAAAAACATGATCAAATTTTCCATCTTCCCAGGTATCCCAATGACGATAGGCCAGGTTATCGAATACATACACATTTGATTTCTTTAAATCGGGATACAGGTCGCTACCCATTACGGGTTTTATTTTTACTTCTTCGTTGCTGATTACATATTTGCCGTCGGGCGATATTTTTGAATTGGGTAAAATACTTTCTGCATCGGTTATTTCAGCAATGCTGCCATCGGCGAGTGACACTGTATATTTTTTACTGCTGCTCTTGTTCAACTCCGCATTGGGTGTACTTACATTGTACACCACATATTTACCGTCTTTGGAAATGCCCAGACCGGATACACGGCCAAGCTTCCAAAGCAATTCCGGGGTCATCAGCTTTTGAGATTGACCTAAAAGGGTAGTCAGAAGTAAAAAAGCAATGATCGTATATTTCATGTTGGTATATTTCTAATAAATTAAAAGATAAAAAGGTTTATCTGTGTCATCCGTCTAATCCGTCTATCTATATCCGTTACTGGTTTCTAGTTATGTACTAATAAACAAATTCCTATTCCGTTTTACCACAAGGTGCACGAAGTTTGAAATACAAAGTGCACAAATGATGAATAAACTAAAAATCTAAAGAATATTCAATAATCAATATCCAATTATCAATATCCAGCTTACTTTAACTAGCATCCTGTATCCTGTATCCAGTATCCAGTATCCAGTATCCTGCATCCTGCATCTTGTATCCACCATCCTCTACTTATACTCCCCAAACACCCCCCGCAACGTATCCGCAATTTCCCCAAGTGTGCAATAACATTCAACGGCTTCCAAGACCAGCGGCATCAGGTTTTCATTTGTTTTGGCCGCGGCCGTTAATTTAGTCAAAATGCTGTCAACTTTTTGCTGATCTCTTTTAGCTTTGAGGGCGGCAAGTTTATCAGTCTGCATTTTTTGTATGCTGTCATCGATCTTAAAGCCGGGAATTTTATTTACATCTTCTGAAACAAATTTATTAACACCCACGATGATCTTCGATCCATCTTCAATCTGTTGTTGATATCGATAGGCACTTTTGGCGATCTCATCCTGGATGAAACCTTCTTCAATGGCGTTCACACTTCCGCCCATGGCATCGATGGTTGACATCAGTTGCCAGGCAGCTTCTTCCACTGATGCAGTCAGTGATTCAACAAAATAACTTCCGGCCAACGGATCGGCTGTATCAGCTGCGCCGCTTTCGAAGGCAACGATCTGCTGGGTACGCAGGGCGATCTTGGCAGCTTCTTCTGTAGGCAGGCTAAGCGCTTCATCGTATCCGTTAGTATGCAGTGATTGTGTACCGCCTAATACGGCAGCCAGTGTTTGAATGGTTACACGGCTTACGTTATTCATGGGTTGTTGTGCCGTGAGTGTGCTTCCTCCCGTTTGGGTATGAAAACGTAGCATCATGGCTTTTTCATCGGTAGCACCGAGGTCTTTCATGATCTTTGCCCACATACGCCTGGCTGCCCTGAACTTGGCCACTTCTTCAAACAGGTTATTGTGTGCATTGAAAAAGAAGGAGAGACGTTTGCCAAACACGTTAATATCAAGTCCTTTTTCCAGGGCAGCTTTCACGTATGCCTTGCCGTTACTAAGGGTGAAAGCAATCTCCTGTACAGCCGTGCTGCCGGCCTCACGGATATGATAACCCGAAATGGAAATGGTATTCCATTT
>Ga0116158_10006058_pt1 | contig 10127 bp, 9 predicted proteins | sample AD_UKC052_MetaG_FD_89883 | JGI IMG/M metagenome (GOLD analysis project Ga0116158, IMG submission 89883) | Active sludge microbial communities of municipal wastewater-treating anaerobic digesters from USA - AD_UKC052_MetaG | ecosystem: Engineered > Bioreactor > Anaerobic > Digestate | place: USA... | reverse complement strand
TCGTGGTGCTCGTGGTGCTCGTGGTGCTCGTGGTGTCCGGCTGCGCGTCGGGTCCAGGGGCGCAGGCCACGAGCCACGAAGCGCTGTACGCGAGGCACAGCGCTCCGTGGACCACCGGCCTCATGAACACCGAGCGCAGGGATCCCATGCGACACGGCTATCACGCGGCCCGCGGGTCGTCCAGCATCCGTGGTGAGGCGCGTATTTGCGACGGTCGTCGCACGGCGACGCCTCGACGCGGATATCGGTTACAGGCGCGGCTTCGACTGGTTGAGGGCGATCAGGTCGCGGTACGGGATGACGTGCTCCGCGAACAGCTGGGTGAGGCCCTGAACGTCGCGGCGCCAGTCCTGCATCAGCTCGCCGACGACGGAGAACCAGGTCATGAGCTGGGCGCCGGCGATGCCCATGCGCATGAGCGCGACCCCGTGTGCCTCGTGGCTGAGGGCGCCCGAGGCGTCGCTGACGACGAACACCTGGAAGCCCTCCTTGAGGGCGGAGAGGACCGCGAGCGTGACGCAGACATCGGTCGTGATGCCGGCGACGATCAGCTGACGGCGCCCGGTCTGGCGCAGCGCCCGGACGAAGTCGTCGTTGTCGAAGGCGTTGACCTGGCCCGGCCGCGGCACGTACGCCGCGCCTTGCAGGCGCTGGCCGAGCTCGGGCATCACCGGGCCGTTCGGGCCCTGCTCGAAGCTCGTCGTCAGCACGACGGGCATGCGAAACAGCTTGGCGGTGTCGGCGAGCGCCAGCACGTTGTTGCGCAGCAGCTCGGGGGTGTGGCTGCGGGTCAGCGAGAACAGGCCGGACTGATGGTCGATGAATGCGACCACGGCGTCGTCGATATTGAGGCGATCCTGGGAGATATTGCTGGACTTGGTCATGGGGTTGGCTCCTGAGCGGCCCCCGTCCATGATCCGTTTTCTGCGGTCGACGATGTCGCCGCGTTATGAACATAGTGTGTTCGCGCTATCGATGCGCGGCGGCTCCAGGCGCGTATCGCTGCGTGGGGGCCGCTGGCTCAAATGCTCGTACGCGCGCATTGATATGTCCTCGGGGACAGATCGATGCGCGCCCGGCGAGCAAAAGCGCGCCCGGGGTTATTACGTCCAAACCCGCGAGATCGCCGCGCCGTTGACCAGGCCCGTGCGGGCGTCGATGCCGGCCTGGATGAACAGGCCGCTGATGCTGTCGATGCAGGGATACTCGTGAAAGTACATACCCGTGCTCTGCGTCCACAGTACGGGGGCGACGGTCAGCAGCTGGCTGCCCTTGATCTCGAGCGGGAAGTCGCCCTCGCCGCGCTGGGCCGAGACGCGGCCCCAGGCGTTATCATGCCAGGCGTAATACCAGGTGAGGCCCTCGCCGCCGGGGATCGGGAAGTCGATGTATGCATCCTCGCGGGTCTGGATCGGGAAGGAGGGCTTCCTGGCGAAGTCGCGGATGAACGGGGAGGTGGCGAGGTAGTGCAGCAGGGTATTGTGCAGCGAATCCTCGACCAGCGGCAGCTCGAAGTGGTCGAAGTCCGGGTCGCCCTCGTCGCTGGGGTTACGCACGGTGAAGCCGTGGGTCTGGAGCGCCCGCACGAAGGCGCTGAAGGAGGGGACCTCCTGATGAAACAGGGGCAGGACCGTCTGCGCCGGCACGAACTCGCCGGCGGGGTACTTGGCGCGGGCCTTCTGCGGGGGCTTGGGGCCGCCGTGCACGATCAGGTCCACGTGCGCCAGCATCTTGTTGGCGACGCTTTTGGCGCCCAGCGCGTAGAGCATGCTGCGCTGCAGCTCGTAGTCGTCGACGTCGACGACGAAGATGCTCCTGTCGGTCACGCCGTTGACGAGCGCTCCGGGGGCCCTGGCGGGGTTGAAGTGTAAGGTGGTGGGGTGTTGCTTGAGGGGGAGCATCGGCTGTTCTCTCCTTAATAAATCTCGGGCTCGTCGAGCACGTAGTAGAGATTGAGTTTGCGGGTATCGCCGAGGCCGAGCGAGAGCCGGCGCGGACGGAGTTTGAACGCGGTGGCGAGGGCTGTGAAGGCCGTGCGCGCGGCGTGGTGGGGCGCGAGGGCCGGGGCGGCGGCGAGGGCCGACCAGGCGGCCGGGGTACAGGCGAGATCCAGCTCGCTCGCGTGGATGAAGCCGGGGTCGTCCGGGTCGCGCAGGCGGTGGATCCACAGCGGCTGGTCGATGGGAATGGGGAGACCGGGGTATGTGCGGATGGGGGCGGCGAAGTACAGCTTGGCGCTGGCGAGGCCGGTGGGGCCGATGTCGAGGCCGAGCAGGTGCAGGGGCAGGGTGTCGGAGTCGGTGGGGCGGTCGGTGCCGAGCAGCGCGTGCGCGAGGGCGAGCGCGGCCGGGCCGGCGTCGTCGCTAAACTGTAGATATAACTTGGTGCGCGGGGTGGGTGAATGGGCTTGGCCGATCAGCAGCTGCGCTACGATCGGGCTGCGGGCGGCTTGTAATACGCGGCGGGCGGCGGCGGCCGGGGCTGGCCCGAGGGCGGTGGTCCAGGCGAGGATGTTACGCTCGATTGCGCCGCGATTGTGGCGGAGGTCGGGGAAGGCGTAGGAGAAGCGGGCGAGGTCGAGGCCGGACTCGTCGGCGGATAGTGAGCACTCGAGGATGTCGGAGAAGCGGTGGCGGTCGGCGAGGAAGCGGGCGAGCACGGCATCGACGAGGCGGCGCTCGGCGGGCGCGGTGGTGGTCGGTGGAAACAGGTGCGCGAGGAGCTCGCGCATGCGGGCCGAATGGGTCGGCGCCGGGGCGTCATTGGGTTGTGTCACAGCGTGACGAAGCCCTCCGCGGGCGGCTGGATCCAGCAGTGTGGGGCGAGTCGGGAGCGGCCGCTCATGGCGTGCACGATCAGCGCGCGCCGCGGGTATGGCGATTGGTTGGGGCCGGATGCATGCAGGGTGCGGCCGTGAAGGAAGGCGACGGTGCCGCGCCGCATCGGCAGTAATTGGGGCCGGTAGCTGCGCTCTTGCGGCGCCTGGCCGGCGATCGGCGTGAAGCCGGTCGGGCCCATGGCGAGGCTCACGTGCAGGGGATCGCGGTGGCTGCCGGGCACGACCTGGAGGGCGCCGTTGTCGGCGTCCATGTCGTCGAGGGCGAGGAAGGCGAGGACCAGCGATTCGGGGTCGCTGGTGAGATATGCGGCGTCCTGATGCAGGCCGAATTGCACGCTGGCGGAGTGGGGCTGCTTGTAGACGACCGCGGATTGCAGGAGCACTGCTTCCTGCACGAGGCTGGCGAGCACCCCGCCGATCGCGGGGCCGTGGGTGAGCGCCGCGAAAGTGTCGTCGACGAGGTGCAGGCCGTGGCCGATGCGCATCGCCCGGGACTCCCAGTGTTCGAGGGTCCCGGGCATACCGCCGGTGGTGTCCCAGCAGACCGAGGCGTCGTGTTGCGAGGACCGCAGGATGTCCCAGAACTCGAGGCTGCGGCGCTGGCCGCTGCGATGCTGCTCCGCGCAGCGGGTGATCAATGACGATAATCGTAGATTGAGGGCATCGATGGTCGTGAGATCGACGGCCTCGGGGCGCATGAACCAGCCGTCCTGCGCGAAGGCCTGCAGCTCGGCCGCGGTGGCGGTCATACGCGCGCCTCGGCGAGCCAGCGCTCGAGCACCGCGTGCATATGGGCGATGCCGGGCTCGTCCGCGGTCAGGCGCAGCTCGGTGAAGCCACGCGAGTTCATGCCGGCTTGTAGGCGCGGCAGGAGGTCGACGTCGGCGCCCATCACCGGGCCGAGGTCGTGCTCGCCGTGGCGGAACTGGCGGCGGTGCGGCGTGGGTGGCGGGGACTGCTCGGGGCGAATGAAGGATAGTTCGTCGAACCAGCAGCGATTGGGGTCCGTGGGGTGCGGGCGGTGGCGATAGAGCTCGAGTGAAAACGGGAGGAAATTGAGCTGGACGTTGGGGAAGACGTGGACCTGCTGCTTGCGGGCGAGGTCGTCGTCGGTGAATGCGCCGAGGTCCCAGCCGATGCGACTTGCGCGCGCGCGAACCGAGCGGGCGATGATTGTGGGGGCATCGGCGATCGTGGCATCGGCGGGGAAGTGGTCGACGCCGAGCTGCTTGAGCAGGCTTTGCAGCGCCGGGGTGATGCGTTCGGATTGATTGACGCGATGGGTGGGGCGACCGATCGGGAGGGCGATTGCGGAGTGGTCGCCGTGCGTGCTGAAGCTTGCGGCGCGGGCGTCGACGAGGTCGAGCAATTCGGGGTGCAAGGTCGGGAGGTGATAACCCTCGTTGTTGACGTCGACCGAGGTCTTCCAGTTGGCCTCGACGGCGATCTGGTGCGCGTGCACGGGGCGGTAGTCCTGCGGTCGATAGCGGGCGAGCTCGGCGGCGATCGGCGCGAGGTGGGCGTCGAGGTCGGGCGCGTGTTCGGCCAGGGAGACCCACACGAAGCCGAAGCGCTCGGCGCAGTGGACCTGGCGCAGGGAGACCGGGCGACCGTCGGCTTCACAGGCGGCGGGGCCGGCCCCGGGGGCGCGCAGGAGCCGGCCGTCGCGGGCGTACTCCCAGTGATGATAAGGGCAGCGAAAGCTCGTGGCGTGACCGTGCGATTGGGTGCACAGCAGGGTGCCGCGGTGCTGGCAGACATTATAGAATGCGCGCAGGGTGCCTTCGTCGTCGCGAACGATTAAAATTGATTCGCTGGCGATCTCGAAGCGGGTGAAGGCGCCGGGGGAGGAGATTTCTGACGTGTGGGCGGCCAGTAACCAGGCGACGTGGAAGACGGATTGAAGCTCGCGGGTGAGCCAGGTCGGGGAGGTGTAGCGGGCGGCGGGGATGCGTGGATTCATCCCGGCAGACCCTGGCCGCCGCGGTCGTGCGCGGCGATGGAGCGGGCGACGGCCTCGGTGACGCGCTTGGCGTCGGCCTCGAGCGCCGGGGTCGCGCGCGCGTAGATGAGGTCGTAGCTGGCGGTTCTTGCGAAGGCGGGGCGGCGAGGGTCGCGGGGGCCGATGCGGACCTCGAGGGTGTCGCCGCCGCGCTCGAACTGCAGGGCGAGGGCTGCGATGCCACGGCCGATGGCGGCGCCGCGCAGGCGAAAGCCCGCGAGCTCGGCCCCGGGCGCGAGCGCGTATTGTGCCAGCCAGGTGGCGATGGCGGCGGCGTGGGAGCGCTTGTCGCCGGCGTCCTTGACGAGCGAGCGGGTGACGATGCGGGCCGCGTTGGTGGTCTCGGGGGGTGTGGAGATAATGGAGGCTTTGCGCGGGGAGAGCATATTCTCTTCCCAGCCGTGCTGTTCGATGTAGCTGTGGCTGAGGCCGGCGCAGGCGCTGCCGGCGTCGGCGCAGATGCCCTCATAAATGCAGGCATAGGCCGGTTCGCGGGCCCAGTAGGCGTCGTCGATTAGGGCCGCGGGCTGGGCGTCGTCGAGGTAACGGGCGTAGGGGCCGAGCAGGCAGCGCGGGAACCATTTGACGGTCGGCGCGATACCGGCTTGCAGGGCGCGGTGCAGGGCGCGGAGCAGGTGCGGGCGCACTTCGCCGACGCGCGCGGCGATCTGCCGGCGGGCGTCCTCGTCGCCGCGGGGCCAGTAATTCCAGAACTCGATGGACGCGGGGTGATAGGGGAGCAGGCGCTCGACGATCGCCTCGAGGCGGTCGTGATTGGGCTGGACGATCGCGGTGTTGGTGGACAGCTCGGCGCTGGACTCGGCGATCGCCTCGAGGCCGGCGAGGATCTTTTCAAAGCTGTGCTCGCGCTGGACCAGGCGGTCGTAGAGGGCGGCGTCGGGGGCGTGGAAGGAGACAAAGAACTCGTCGATGCCGGCGCCTATCAATGTTTGCAGGAGGGCGCGGTCGCCGAGGCGGGTCGCGTTGGTCTGGACGCGGACGTGGCGGATGCCGGGCAGCGAGCGGGCGAAGGCGGCGTAAGCGGGCAGCTCTTTTGAAAGTGTGACCTCGCCGCCGCTGAAGACGATGCGCGAGACGCCGGCGAGGCGCGCCGGGTCCTCCATGGCTTTTTTAAAATCGGCGAGCGAGGTGCCGGGCATCACGTTCAGGGCGTCCTCGACCATGCAGAAGGTGCAGGCGAGGTTGCAGTGGAACGCGAAGGTGACCATCAGGCTCTCGCCGGGCCATCCGGGCGCGGGTGGGAGCCAGGGCGGGTCGCGGTCGGCGGGGTCAGAAGCTGCCATAAAACCCGCTCTTGATCGGTGTGGCGAGGCCGTCACGGCGCTGGAAGTCGACGCCGACGTCCCACAGCAGGTGGCCGAGCGCGTCGGCGTGGTGGACCATGAATGCCTGGAGTGGCTCGGGCCAGTGGTGGTCGGCGAGGAATCTGCGCAGTGCGCTGCCGGAGATCCGCGAAAAATATAATGCGTCGGTGTGGCGTTTGTTGGCGACGCAGATCTTGTGGCAGTTGAACAGCTGGGGGGGCATCAGCTTATTTAAGGCGTCGCGCTGGGGGTCGAAGTGTACGCAGGCGCGCAGGCGGTGCAGGATCTCCTCGATCTGGGGGCGGGCCTCGTGGAAAGTGTAGATATTCTCGAAGCGCAATGTGCCGGCTTCGGACTTGTAAGAACGCATGTCGATGTAGAGGTCGAGGGACGCGGGGGCCCGGGCGCGCAGCTGCTCGGGGCCGAACTCGACGCTGAACATGTGCCAGGGCAGCGGCCGCGGCTCGTCGCCGGCGAGTTGCAGGTGTGGGGCGAGCATGGCGGCGATGCGCGGGATGGTCAGGTCGGCGTGGGCGCGCTGGAAGTCATAAAAATAGAGCTCCCAGCCGAGCTCGCCGGTGTCGTGGTGGCGCTTGACGCCCCACACGGTGCGGTAAGGGCCGAGGCCGGTGCGCACGGCGGTGAGCAGCGCGAGGCCCTCGCGCTCGAGGCCGGCGAGGGCGAAGGATTCAACGAGGAGGTTGAGGGCGCGGAGCTTGCCGAGGGCGGGCGCGACCGGGGCGTACTCGGCGAGCACGTAGTCGTGAAACCGGTCGTCGGGGCCGCAGCGCTCCGGTGGGGTGGTGGCCCGCGGCGGCGGTGGTCGATCCGGGGCGATCGGGAGCCGGGCTCGCTGGCGCTGGTCGGGGTCCACCGGGGGTAGCTTCTCGGGGGCTGCCGGGGGTGTCAAGCGTTTGTGAGGCGGTTTGGGCCGATTTGGGCCAATTGGTCCGGTTGGGTCCGCACCGGGGCCGTGCGCGTGCGGGTGTGCTGGGCCCGCGAGACCCGCACGGGCATCACGAGGGAAACGTGGTCCCGTCGGGCCGGGGTCCGCGAGGTTCATCGTGTGGTCGTGGTCGTCGGGGTGGACGTCGTCCGCGAGCGAATCGACCCAATCGACCGCGTCAATGATCGGCGCTGCGGCGATTTCGCCGCCGATTTCGCCGTGCACGGCCTTGTTGGTGTCGGTGGGCTCGCGGTGGTTATTGTGTGTTATTCTCCGGTGATATGGACCTCGCTCGACTGACTCTGGGGCATGGGCGGAATCTGCTCGAGGCGCTCAACCCGGAGGCTGGCGACCACGCGATCTGCCTCGACTCGCGGGAGATGCAGGCGGCGCTGCGGGCGGGGGAGCAGTCGTGGCGACGATTCCCGTATTACGAGCGACGATATGCGGAGCGGGGCCAGCGATTCACCCGTAGTGACAGCGCGTGGCTGGTGTCGCTGGCTGGGAGCGGCGCCGCGACCGTGGACGGACAGATCGCCTGGCTGGGCCTCGTGCTGGCGTCCCGCGGCATGCCGCGGTGGATGCTGGAGCTGCACCTGGAGGCGCTGTATGCCGAGCTCATCGCGGCGATCCCCGGACGCGAAGCGACCTATGCGGCGCTGCTGGGCGCGGCGCAGATGTTACGCGAGCAACGCCTGGCGTTCATGGATGAGGCTGTGTTCGCCGCGCAGTCGACGGCGTTTGCGCTGCAGGTCGGCGACGAATGGGACGCAAAATTGCCCGAGACCGGCGCGCTGCTGGTCGCGGCGGTGGCCGACGAGCGGGCGGGCATCACCCGCGCCGTGCCGAGCATGGTGGGCTGGATGACCGAGCCGTCGCGCTTTCCTCCGCGCTGGATCGACGCGGTGCGGGCGACGATCGAGCGGGTGCGCGAGTCGGTTGTGTGATGCCCGCGTTCGTTGCATTGCGGGGGATCGGCGATCGCTGGTAGGCTCGCGGCCCGTGAACCGCTTCACTGCTCGCCCGGCGACAACGACCGACCATTCGCATTATGCGCGCCTGTTCCTCGAGCTCGGCGTCGATGACCCGGTGATGCCTGTGGAGCGCTGGGCGGCGACCATGGCGCCGGCCATGCTGGTGCTCGAGGACGGGGATGGCGCGGTGGTTGGGTATGCGTATGTGCAGGTGCTGCAGGGCGTTGGTTATGTGCGCCATGTGGTGGTCGACCCCGGCCGGCGCGGGCAAGGGCTCGGGCGCGTGCTCATGGGGGAGATCGCGGGGCGGCTGCGGGCGGCGGGCTGCGCTCGCTGGTGCTTGAATGTGAAGCCAGAGAATGAGGCCGCTGTTGGGCTGTATCGGGCCGTCGGCATGACCGAGAAGTATATGTCGACCGCATTTCGCTTCGGCTGGGCGCTCGTGGATCGGCTGCCGGCTGGAGACCGTGAGGTGATCGCACGGGTCGTGGAGCCGGGGGAGGATGCGGCGATCGAGGCTGCTTTTGATATGCCCGCCGGTCAGATCGCCGAGGCCCGCAAGCGACCGGATATGGTGTTGCTACGGCTCGTGGATCCGCGGGCACCGGGGGACACGGGGGTCGGGTTCGCGGCGTATGATCCGCGGTTTCCGGGGGCGTTCCCGTTTCGGGTGGGTGAGCCGGGGCTGGCGGCTTCGCTGCTCGCGGCGATCCGGCCGTATGAGTCGCCAGATACGCCGCACATGCAGCTGGTGTCCGAGGACGCGGCGCTCACCGAGGTGCTGCGCGCGGCCGGGGCCACAGTGCGACTCACGGCGTTGCACATGGTCGGTGAGGTGCCCGCGCGCGGATGACCGCGCGGGGCGATGACGCGGCCCGAGATCTCAGCTGGCGCGCAGCCAGGTGTTGAGCCAGGCGAGCACGGTGTCGTGCCACATGAGGCTGTTGGCGGGCTTGAGGACCCAGTGGTTCTCGTCGGGGAAGACGAGCAATTGGCTGGGGATCTGTCGGCGCTGGAGGGCGGTGAAGGTGGCGATGCCCTGGGTCTCGGGGATGCGATAGTCGAGGCTGCCGTGGATGACGAGCATCGGCAGGGTCCAGCGGTCGGCGTGGTTGACCGGGTTGTGCAGCTCGTGTTGGGCCTTCTGATCGAAGTAGCTGCCCATGTGCTCCCACTCGGAGAACCAGAGCTCCTCGGTGGCGAAGTACATCATGCGATTGTCGAACACGCCGTCGTGGTTGACGAGGCACTTGAAGCCGTCTTGCCACTGGCTGGCGATCCAGTTGACCATGAAGCCGCCGTAGGAGGCCCCGAGGGCGCAGGCGCGGCCGCCGTCGAGCCAGGGGTGCTGGGCGAGCGCGGCGGCGAGGCCGGCCTTGAGGTCGACGAGCGGCTTGCCGCCCCAGTCGTCGCGGATCGCGTCGGTGAAGGCCTGGCCGTAGCCGGTCGAGCCGTGGAAGTCGATCATGACGACGCCGAAGCCGGCGCCGGCGTAGACCTGCGGGTGCCAGCGGAAGCTCCAGCGGTTGCCGAACGAGCCCTGCGGGCCGCCGTGGATCAGGAAGGCGATCGGGTATTTTTTGTTGGGGTCGAAGTCGACCGGCTTGACCACCAGGCCGCGCACGGTCTCGTTGTTGGCGCCGATGAACTCGAGCGGGGTGACCTCGCCCATGCGCGCGCGCGAGAGCTTCTGATCGTTGACGCCGGTGTGCTTGCGCAGGTCGAGGCCGCTGGCGTCGACGCTGGTCAGCTCGTCGGGCGCGGACAGGCTGTTGTGCAGGAACACGATGCGGTCGCCGGCGCGGCGCAGGTGGCTGACGGCGCCGTCGCTGACGACCGCGTGCGGCGGAAGGCCGTCGGTGAGGCTCTGCGCGAACAGGCGGGTCTGGCCGAGCTCCTGGGCGGTGAAGTAGAGGCGCGAACCATCGGCGGAGAACAGCAGGTCGTCGGCGCTGCGGTCCCAGTCGGGGGCGAGTTCGCGGGCCTGGCCTTCGGGCCAGGTGCGGACCATGACGCCGAAGCGGTCGGCCTCGTAGCCGGG
>Ga0116158_10006057_pt1 | contig 10127 bp, 5 predicted proteins | sample AD_UKC052_MetaG_FD_89883 | JGI IMG/M metagenome (GOLD analysis project Ga0116158, IMG submission 89883) | Active sludge microbial communities of municipal wastewater-treating anaerobic digesters from USA - AD_UKC052_MetaG | ecosystem: Engineered > Bioreactor > Anaerobic > Digestate | place: USA... | reverse complement strand
CGGGTCTTGCCGGACCAGCGCGCGGGATTGTTATCGCGGGCCTGGGTGTAAAGCGCATGTCGGGCCGCCAGAATGTTCCGATCTTCTCCAGCATGACGCTGCGCTGGACTGACATAGCGGATGCCGCTGTGGCGATGATCGACGTTGTACCAATGCACGAAGGCGAACGCCCATGCACGCGCGCCGTCGAGATCGGCGAAACCCTTGGCCGGAAACTCCGGCCGGTATTTGGCGGTGCGGAACAGCGACTCGGCGTAGGCGTTGTCATCGCTGACCCGCGGCCGCGAGTACGAGGGTTGGACGCCCAGCCAATCGAGCATCGCCAACACCGTCGTGGCCTTCAAGGTCGACCCGTTGTCGCCATGCAGGACGGGCTTGGCGTCCAGGGTGGCAATGCCTTCGGCCAGCGCCGTGCGGCGCACCAGATGCACGGCATGGTCGGCGTGGTCGCTGTCATGGACCTCCCAGCCGACGATCTTGCGGCTATAGAGGTCGAGGATCAGGTAAAGATGGAACCAGCGGCCCGTCACCTGCGCCGGCAGGTAGGTCATGTCCCAGCACCAGACTTGGCGCGGAGCGGTGGCGATATGCGTGGTCGGTGGCCGGCTGGCTTTAGGGGCCTTGGCCCGTCCGCGGTGCGCGGTTTGCCCGTGTGCGCGCAGGATGCGGCCGAAGGTGGATTCGCTGGCCAGATAGACCCCTTCGTCGGCCAGCATGGGCACGATGCGGGCGGGCGGCACGGCGGCAAAGCGTGGCTCGTTGGCCACCGCCAGCACCCGCGCCCGCTCGGCTGCGGAAAGGGCGTGACCGGGGATCGGGCGGACCGCTCGCGGCCGGCCATCGCCCTCCATCAGGCCGGTGCCCGCTTGCCAGCGCTGCAAGGTGCGCAGGTCGATGCCGGCCACCTCGCAGGCCGGTTTCAACCGCGCCCCGGCGGCATGCGCCGCGTGGACGTCTCGGGCAAGGGCCTGGCGATCCTCGAGGCCGATCATTCGTCCTCTCCCTTGTTGAAGATCGCCGCGACTTTTTTTGACAGAACCAGGAGGGCAGCGGCTTCGGCCAAGGCCTTCTCCTTGCGATGCAACTCGCGTTCGAGCGCCTTGATGCGCTTCTTGTCGGCCCGCGTCGCCTGCGGACTGGCCGGGGCCTCCTCGGGCTCGGCCAGGGCCGCTGTGGCGTTGGCACACCACTGGTCGAGCTCGGCAGGAAAGATGCCGTGCTCACGACACCAGGCACTCTTGCCGGCCTCGTCCATCGCCGCGGTGGTGATCACCGCTTCGAGTCGGGCGCGCGCAGTCCAGGCCCGCCCGCGGGCGGGCCTGGACTGCGCATCATCTCGCCATCGTTCCAACGTCTGCACCGAAACCCCTATCTCTCGTGACACCGCGCCCACCTCGGCGCTCTCCGGCGGCAACATCCGCGCCACCACCCTGTTCCTGAATGCTTCTCCGTACCGTGCCATCTTTCGTCCTTGTCGCCCCCGGATTCAACTTCTTATCGAGGCGACAACTATTCTGACGCAGGGGGGCTGTTCGAGGCCGCACTGGGTATCACGGACCCGTGGCATGTGGGCGGGGTCGATTTCGATGCCACCAGGAAGGTGCTGACGATCACGGTCGACTTTGTCGCGGGTAGCCGCTTCATGGTCCCCGGGGTAGAGGGTGCGCATCCGGTGCGTGACACGGTGAGCAAGCGCTACCGACACCTGAACTTCTTCCAGCACGAGTGCTACCTCGAAGTGCGGGTGCCGCGTGTGCGCCTGCCCGAGGGTGGCATCCGCCAGGTCGAGCCGGATTGGGCGGGGAAGCTTGCTGGCTTCACACTGCTGTTCGAGGCACTGGTCCTGGCACTGTGCCGTGAGATGCCCTTTGCCGCAATGGCCCGGGTGGTGGGACTGTCCTGGCATCGGGTGGCTGCCATCTGCAAGCGCTACGTCGATCTGGCACTCGATCAAGCCGACTTCTCCGAGGTCAAGCGCCTGGCCGCCGGTAAGACCTCGCGCGCCGGGTGCTGTTTGTCACCGAGGGGCGCGATGCCGCCACGATCAAGACGTTCGTCGAGGATTTGAAAGCCCACGGCGGCGACATGTCGCCTGCCTTCATCAAGGGCGTCACCGCCAATTTGCCCAACGCCACGATGACCTTCGACAAGTTCCACGTCATCGCCCACGCCAGTGCTGCCGTCGACAAGATGCGTCGCAGCGAGCAACGCACCGACCCCGCGCTCAAGGGGCTGCGCTGGAAGCTGCTCAAGGATCGCGATGCGCTTACCCCGGCCGCGCGCGCCGAGCTCGACGTGTTCGTCGCGCAGGTGGCCACCAAGCGTACTGCGCGGGCCTGGCTCTACAAAGAGCAACTGCGCGAGATCCTCGGCCGCAAGCAGGTCAATGTCGTGCGCGCCATGCTCTGGCAGTGGACCATCAATGTCATGCGCTCCAAGGTCGAGCCGATGAAGGCGGTCGCCAAGATGATCCGCAAGCACCTTGAAGGCATCGTCGCCTGGACCCGTACCCGCCAGACCAACGGTTTCCTGGAAGCCATCAACGGGCTCTTCCAGGCCGCCAAACGCAAGGCCCGCGGCTACGGAAATTTCTCCACCATCCGCACCGCCGTGTTCCTGCTCGCGGGCAAGCTGGATTTCGAAAAACTCAATCAGCATGCCGCGTGACCCACTCGCTTTTCAAAAGAGACACAAAAAGTAACCTCGAAGTTACTTGTTACCACTATGGAAGTGAGCTGCCGCACATCTATAAGGCATTTTTTAGGTTAGTCTTATGCCATCCAAATTAGCGGGCCTGCGTCCTCATGCAGCGAGGTGAAAGGCGATACTTCCAGTGCGCATTCTCCTCATTCATCAGAATTTTCCTGGCCAGTTCCGGCATCTAGCCCAAAACTGGGCATACCGTCCTGACCTGCAGGTCATCGGTATCGGTCGGGACCGAGCCCCTGGCATCCCGGGTTTCAACATCCTTCGTTACACCCCTCACCGCACGCCGCATCCACAGCAACACCCCTATCTGCGGCAGATGGAGAGTGCCGTTCTGCATGGGCAGGGCATGCTGCGCGTCCTGCTCGCGCTGAAGAAGAAGGGGTTCGCACCAGACGTCATCGTCGCCCATCCAGGTTGGGGTGAAACCCTCTACGTCCGGGACGTGTTCCCAAGCGCCAAAGTGCTTCATTTTTGCGAGTGGTACTACGGCACACCCGATGCCGATCTAAGCTTCGATCCCGAATTCCCCGCCTCTCTCGACGACGCAGTGCGGATCCGGACATGGAAGGCCCTCCATACACTCAATCTGGAGCACTGCGATATCGGTGTCAGCCCTACTCACTGGCAACAGGGCCGCCACCCCGAATCCCATCGTTCGCGCATCCACGTGGTGCATGAAGGTATAGACACCAAAGGGCTCAAGGCAGATCCGCAAGCCTGGGTGCGCTTGCGTAACAGCCTCGTTCTACGTCAAGGAGATCCTGTCATTACCTATGTGGCTCGCAACCTGGAGCCCTACCGGGGCTTTCACGTCTTCATGCGCGCTCTTGAGCGTATCCAGCGGCTGCACCCCACCTGCCACGCCCTCATTGTCGGCGGCGACGGGGTGAGCTATGGGCGCCGCCCTAGAGACGCGCGCAACTGGCGCCAAAAGATGCTGGCTGAGGTGAAGCTCGATCCGATGCGGACACACTTTCTCGGCAAAGTCTCCTATGAGAACTATCGTCGCGTGCTTCAGGTTTCTGCCGCTCACCTTTATCTCACTTACCCTTTTGTACTGTCTTGGTCTGCGCTGGAAGCCATGGCGACAGGCTGCCTCGTGATCGGCTCCCGAACAGCGCCAGTGGAAGAGGTTCTGCAGCACGGCAAGAATGGACTGCTGGTGGACTTCTTCGATGTTCAGGGCATCGCCGAAAGCGTTGTCGAGGCCATAACAGAGCCACGGCGCTTTGGTGAATTGAGATGGCAGGCGCAAGGCATGGTACGTGAGTCCTTTTCGGTGGAGAAGGGCGTCGCGGGGTATGAAAAGCTAATTGGTTTGGAGGAAGCATGATCGGCCTAATGTACTTGTTAGCAGGAGTGATCTATCTACTTGTCCTGGTGAGGGTCGTCAGTTTCGCCTGGCGCAAGGGGCTTGCTGGTGGTTCGCGCAAGCGGGCCTGGGCCTATGGCGTACTCGCCTTTCTTGCTGTCTATCTCCCCGTGTTCTGGGACCACATACCGACGCTGGTCGCGCACCGCTATTACTGCGCCAAGGACGGCGGAGTGCACATTTATAAAGAACCACAGGAGTGGCTTGCGGAGCATGAGGGGGAGCTTGAAAAGCTGAGGGTCGTACCGGGGGGGGAGCACGTAGGGAAGATGCTGGTAGATGGGTGGGAACGAGGCTATCTGGTGAATAAATATGTGGCCTTTGAAATAAAGAAAGAGAACTTATACCCACTTCCGGGAATTAAAGTATGGAAAATTTCAGAAAGGCTTGTTTCCTTAGAGGGTAACGAGGTTCTGGTGAATTCGATAAGCTATGGAACATACAGATCCTTTAACTCAGGAGGTGTGAGGTTTTGGCTTAACTTCGTAGGTTGCAGTGATGACCATCTTCCGCAATGGGCAGTAGTGCAGGATGCGTATTCAATTTACTCCAGAAAAGGAGAGTTGCGATGATCTCTAGTGCAAGCCTTTTTTCGTATGGTCTGCTTGCTGAGGCGAGTTATGCTTTTCTGAGGAATGTGGACGAAGTTCTTGAGAAGGATGTATTGTCTTCCGCTTTAAAAACGGAAGGTAGAGGCCCTGGAGGTGACCCTTGGCCCATCTCCCTCGCCGAAGACTTCGTCAAACACTGGCGTGTTGTCAGCCATCGCCCCAATACCGATTCCGGCTTTTCCGCTACGCTCTATGAGCGACTCAATGACACCGGGCAGCCGACCGGGAAATTCGTCCTCGCGCCCCGTGGCACAGAACCTACCGCCAATTATCTGGCCGATCTTCAAGCCGACGTGGGTGACATTGTCGGAGAGGGGCTGGCCTGGAGGCAGATAGTCGATCTCTTCAATTACTGGAGCGAAATTTCAACCCCAAACTCACGCAATGCCCTCCGTGCCCGCGTAATCGCAATTTCCCCAACGGAAGCCGCCAAGCGGATTCTTCAGGGCGAGACGGGCATCGTGATCGAATCGCCCTTGGCGGCCAGTCGCATCGTCTTGGAGGATAGTGGTTTTCGCGGTCGAGGTCTGGTCTCGGCGGGCAGCGTGGTCGATGTTGCCGGGCACAGCCTGGGAGGACACCTTGCCACCGCATTCAGCCGACTTTTCCCGAACTCGACCGGCGACGTCCTTACTGTCAATGGTGCAGGCTATCGCCTGAATAGTGCTGTTTTGGGAAACGTTGATCGCGTCTTCACAACCCTTGGCGGTACCTCGAGTTTTAGCCCCGGCAAAATCTTGAATGTCTATGGAGAGGCAGGGGCCGAGATCGTTACCCAGGATATCTTCTTGGGCCTGGTGCAACCAGGCAGTACAGAAGGTATCTACATAGAGGACGCTATTGGGCATACGTTGGGGCATGGCTCGGACCAAATGTCCGATTCACTTGCTATCTATGACTTATACCTTCGCCTTGATACCTCATTCGCAACGCTGACCGCCACTGAAACCATCAAGAAAATTCGTCCTTGGATTGACCTGGCAAGTGCTCGATCCGTGGATACCTTCGAAGCCAGCATCAATGCCGTACGCAGAACTCTTGGGTTGGCCCCAATTCCCAGTGCCGGAATCAATGATCGTGAAGCCTTATATAAGGCTCTTTTCAGTCTCGAGAACTCGAATACATTCAAAACCCTGGCAGGCAAGTTCACTCTCGTTACCCCCTCCACCGACTTAGATTCCGCCCGCACCGATTTCGGCCAGTTCCTCGCCCTCATCCACCTTACCCCCTTCGCCCTCAAGACCACCGACACCACGGCATTGGCGGCCCTCAAGAATGCCAACCCCTCCCTCGCCCAGGCCTGGGAGGCCGATGCCGGGCTTTCTGCTGCCCAGCGCGCCGCCGGCCTTGGTCATTACAGCGACCTGTGGCTGGCCGACCGGGCGGCGATGCTCTCGTGGATGCTCAATGCCAATCGGGACGACCAGACCTCCATCAAGAGCGCCAAGGTGGGCGACGAAGCGTGGTCATTCCGTGACGTGGATTCCGGCGGCAGCGTCCTCGTGCTGCCTGAGAAGCCGCTCTCCAGTACCGCGCCCCGTCACTACGTGACCTTTGGTGGCAGCGGAGACGACGCGCTCTCCGGGGCGGAGTTGGCCGATCACCTCTATGGCGGGGATGGGGATGACACGCTGACGGGCAACAGTGGCGCGGATGTCCTGGAGGGTGGGAAGGGCAAGGATACCTACATCGTTACTTCCGGCGGCAGCGGCGACATCATTACAGATAGCGATGGGCAAGGCGGTGTCCAGTGGTTGATTGGCGGCACCAGGCACACGCTGACGGGGGGTAAGCAGGTATCGAATGGTACTTGGCGGTCGGACGATGGGAAGTTTGTATACACCCTGGTGCTAAACAGTGCTGGTGGGTCTGATCTGAAGGTACTGGCGGACGGAGGGCAGCTCTTCATTCGCAACTTCACAAGTGGGCAGCTGGGAATCACTTTGGCGACCGGAGCTCCAAAAGTCGCTGGAGTAGGAACGGCAGGGCATGACAACCTCAGTAGTTCTCCGGTAACCGAAGCCTCTGGTCTCGCAGGAAATGATCTTTTTTACGGGGCAGCCGGCGATGTGGCCGAATGGGTCGATGGCGGTGCAGATCGGGACGTTCTATTGGGGCGTGGCGGAAATGACACCCTGCTGGGGGGGGCGGGAGATGATTTTATAGTTGGGGGAAATGGTTCGGACCTCATTGTTTGTGGTGATGGCAATGATATGAACCTGGCTGGAACTGTTTATCTGGATGAAAATGGCGTTCGAATCGAATCCAATGACATTGGCTCCAATGGGGTGTGGGTCGGATATGCACAGTATTGGGATGTAACATATCCGTCCGGCTCCAACCTTGTGATGCGTAGTGGGCGTCTTCAAGGATTTGAAGAAGTGCTTACTTCCGAATGGCAGATCTCTCCGCTGCCCGGTGCGCTCAACTGGGATGGCAGCCTATATGACAATGCGGGTTCGACGCCGGCTGCATCGGTTGCCCTTGTTGGATCTGACACGATTCTAGGCGGTGGGGGGAATGACAGGCTTGGCGGATCCTACGGTGATGACCTGATCGATGGCGGTGATGGAGACGATCTGATCGTCGGCTTGACTGGAAATGAAAGGTTGCTGGGTGGCACTGGGCGTGACCAAATTGCGGGCAACCCGGGCAATGATCTTATTGATGGTGGGGCAAATGATGATCGGCTTTGGGGGGGCGTTGGTGACGACAGTGTCCTAGGTTCATCGGGGAACGACGTGATGAACGGCGATTTCGGCGTGCTCAGTCAAATTCCTGCCGCACGCTACGCCGCGTCCGGGAGGGATGTTCTCCTTGGTGGAGAAGGGGCTGACTCTATTTACGGCGATGGAAACGATGACACATTGTTTGGCGAAGCAGGGCAAGATCTTCTGGTAGGAGATGGTGCAGGGCTGGACATTGCATATCACGGGAAGGACTACCTGGACGGCGGCGAGGACGGTGACACGCTGCTAGGAATGGGGGGTGGTGATATTCTGTTTGGCGGGGCCGGCAATGATTTTCTGACTGGGGACAATAACGGGACGGAGGCCTTGTCAGCGTCTGCGCATGGCGCAGACTGGCTGGACGGAGGTGCTGGTAACGATCAACTGGTAGGAGATGGAGGCAACGACACATTAGTTGGAGGACACGGGTATGACGTTCTCGCTGGGGGAGATGGTGATGATGTCTATATCTTCGAAAGAGGTGATTTTGGCGTTGTCGGATCGAACGTATCGGAGGGCATTATCGACGACGCCGGGGAGAATGTGCTCATTATTAAGGGCTATCGACCCGGCGAGGCCTTTCTTACCCAGGTTGGCTCCGAGCAGGATATTGTGGTTCTTGGCACGACTGATGGGGAGTACATTCAGTTTGCGTTGAGTGGGGGAGTCGAGCGGATATTTTTTGAGGGCTCGGGTACTGGCACATCCGCCGCCATGTTGCGCCCTGCCCAAAGAGTCATGACGTTGACGGAGCAGGTGTCCGCCGATCAAGAATCGAGTAGTGCTTTCTGGGAGCAGAACTACTCGGAGATCAGCCGCAAGGATCTCTTTTCACGAAGCCCGTACGCGATGTCGTGGAATGGGAGTGCGGGTGTCAATAGTGTCCTGTATGGCGGGCTGCAGGATGACACGCTTACGGGTAACGATGGCAATGATGAGTTGTACGGCCATGCGGGCAACGACTCACTGGTCGGCGGCCTTGGCAGCGACACCTTGATTGGTGGAGAAGGCAACGATAGACAGATTGGTGGGGCAGGGAACGATGTTTACTTGTTCGGGGGGGAATTCGGTCAAGATGTGATCATGGAGGAGGCCTATTCGAATAGCCCTCAATTCTTTGACACGATTCGCTTCGAGGAGGGGGTTGTCCGATCGTCATTGTCTTTCTATCGCGACAAAGACGCTCTTGTGGTGCTAAGGGACGCCAATAATTGGATTTTTGTTACGAAGTATTTTGGATCGGCTGGAACAGCATCGGGTGGTCGAATCGAGTTTTCTGACGGAGACTTCATGGAGTATGCCGAAGTCCTTTCGTTGTGCGAGAGCGATCCGTTGTCAAGGCTCGGATTTGGCACCTCAAGCGATGATGGCATCGACGCAAACGTTCTGGCGGGGCACAGGACAACGACCCTTCTTTTTGAAGGAAACGATTATTTTCGCAATAATCTTGGCGGTCAGGATGTTGTCAATGGAGGTGAGGGCAATGACACGATTTTTGGTGACAACCCCAATGAGTACAATTCGTGGCTAGGCACCCCCGAGTTGCCTGACGCGGTGTTTAGGGCAGACTCATTGCTCGGAGGCTTCGGAAACGATGAGTTGTATGGAGGGAGTGGCGACGACACGCTGATTGGAGGGCAAGGCAACGATCTGCTGTGGGGAGGAAGAGGCAATGACAAGTATATTGTGAACATTGGCGATGGCTCTGATCGCATTGAGAATGGCGAAAATACACCTGTTGATGTCAGCATGGACGAGGTTGTGTTTGGTGAGGGAATTTCTCAACACGACCTTACACTCTTGAGATCAGGGGAGGATCTGGTTGTCTCAGATCGTGAGTATCGATTTCGGCTTTACATCGCGAGAGCCTTTGCTGGTGGGCAGGATCTCAGCTCTGTAACGTGTGTCGACCAGTTCCGGTTTGCTGATGGACTGGTTTTGACCCGGGCACAACTCAATCTTCTTGTTCGCTACAGTACGCCTGAAGATGATGTGATCCGTCTTGAAGGCGGATTCCGACTCGTTCATGCAGATACGGGTAACGATGAAGTCTGGGGTAGCGCAAATGCGGACACGATTTACGGCGATGGTGGTGATGACAGTCTCCATGGAGGGGCTGGTGTTGACAGCCTGGTGGGAGGTCAGGGTAACGATGTCTACTGGGTGAGCAACAAGGGGGCTGAGTCAGGGCAGTATACGCAGCCGGGTTTCGAAGATATCGTTGTCGAAGAGGCCAATTCAGGTGTCGATACGATCATTTCCAACACATACAGTGCCAGCCTGCCGGACAATGTCGAGAATTTGATTGTTCTGAATGTAAGGCAATGGCAAAACATATATTCAAATACACCCTTCAATGACGCTAGCCACCGCTATATTGGAAACAGCTCCAATAATCTGATCGATACGTCAGCAGCAGGGAGAGCTCCTTTTTACCCCACGCTGAGACTGTTTGGAATGGGCGGTAGGGACACGCTGATTGGTGGGGTAAATGACGAAATATATTATGTTGACGATGAGGGTGATATTGTCATAGAGAAGGGCGAGGGAGATGGAGAGTCTCTGGATAGTGTGGAGGCGGAGTCAAACTATGTTCTTCCCGATCGGGTTGAAGACTTGACGCTGACAGCTCTTGGAACCCGGGGTGTGGGGAATGCCCTTGATAATAAACTCACCGGAGTGGGGGAGAGTACCCTGATTGGTCTT
>Ga0116158_10006050_pt1 | contig 10139 bp, 6 predicted proteins | sample AD_UKC052_MetaG_FD_89883 | JGI IMG/M metagenome (GOLD analysis project Ga0116158, IMG submission 89883) | Active sludge microbial communities of municipal wastewater-treating anaerobic digesters from USA - AD_UKC052_MetaG | ecosystem: Engineered > Bioreactor > Anaerobic > Digestate | place: USA... | reverse complement strand
CGCTCAAAGTCTGGTGACAGGCGATTCTGCTGTCTGTATGATTTAAATCTGCATTCGGATAGCAGGGGGACGGATATGAAAAGACGCAAATTCCTTCAGACTGCGGCGTTCGCTGCGGCGTGGGCGGCGGGGCAGAGATGCTTGGGCTGGTCCCTCACCACCGAACCGGTCGGCGGCGCGGGCATTGACGAGGGCAGCGGGCTGGCACGGGCCGAATTGGAAAAGATGTTCGACGCGATCGCGGCGGCACATGCCAAGGAGCCGTTCATCGTCACGCGGACAAAATGGCTGACGGCGCTGTTCGACCACGTGCGGCTCGCGGCGAACGCCGACGACGCCTTCGTGCATTGGTTTGCGGATTGCGACCTGCCGGGGCGGCGGTGTTGGCAGCGGCTGAAAGCGTTCTCCGAATCGGCGCCCGAACGGAAGCTGTGCGGCAAATGGACGACCGCGACAAACGGGGCCTGGCGGGCGCGCCTCGACACGAGCCATACCTGCCCGGACTGGGAATCGATCCTCGCGCTGGGGCCGAAGGGGCTGGCCGACCGCGCGCGGAAACGCCGCGAGACCGCCAAGACCGATGACGAACGCCTGTTTCTTGACTGCGTGACAGAGGTGTACGACGCCCTGTCGCGGCTCTGCGTCCGCTGGGCGGCGGTCGCGGAAAAGAGAGGGATGCCTGCGTGCGCCGAATCCCTGCGCGCGATCGCGGAGCGTCCGCCGCGCACCTTGCGCGAAGCGCTGCAGCTTTCGCTCGTCTACGACCGCGGCCAAGAGGCGGAGGGCGAGTGTGTGCGTTCTCAAGGGCTTTTCGACCGCCTTTACGTGAAGTTTTATCGCGACGACCTCGCTGCCGGACGAGAGACGCGCGCCTCGGCGAAGGCGCTGATCGCCGATTATTTCACGCGCCTCTACGCGCAGGGCCATCCGAACGGGAAGAACATCGGCTTCGGCGGCTATGACGCGGAGGGCGTCCCCGTCTGGAACGAACTCACCGAGCTCGGATTCGCGCTTCATGACGAACTGAACCGCCCGAATCCCAAGCTGACGTACCGCTTCGGAAAGAAGACGCCGCGCGAACAGCTTGAGAAGGTGACGCGGTGCCTCGCGAATGGACGGACCTCCATCGTCTTCGCGAATGAAGAAATCCTGAGCGAGATGTTCCGCCGCCGAGGAAAGTCCGCAGAGGACATCGTTCAGTACGTGCTGGTGGGCTGTTACGAGCCGGGCATCCAAGGGCGCGAGATCGTCGCTTCGATGGCGGCGGAAGTGAATCTCGCGAAACCGCTGGAGGCGGTTTTCAACAACGGCAAGGACTTCGCGGGCTTCCCGGTGGGACCGGCGTGCCCGTTGCCAGAGAACGCAGAGGCCTTCGAGCGCGAATACCTGCGCCAGCTTGACGCCATGATCGGGGCTGCCGTCGCGACAGCGCGCCTGTGCGAGCAGGCTTGGTACGAGCTCAATCCCTCGCCGTTCATGTCCGGCGCCTATCGGGACTGCATCGCGAAGGCAAAGGATTCCTCGCAGGGCGGGTGTAAATACAATCAGAGCGGCATCATGTGCGGCGGCATCGGCACGGTCGCGGATTCGCTCGCGGCGGTGCGCTACCTGGTTGATGAGGCCAAGCTTGTCACGATGGCGGAGTTCGGGGAGGTTCTTCGCGCGGACTGGAAGGATCGCGAGGGCCTCCGGCTGAGGGCCGTCCGCTCCGCGCCCAAGTGGGGCAACAACGACGACCGTGCCGATTTGCCCGCGAAACGCATCTTCGACGCCGTCGCCGCGCGCATCAACGCCGAGCCCAACGGACATGGCGGCACGTTCCAGGCGGGGTTCTGGTCCATCGATCTCGACAAGCCTTTCGGCGACTGCACGGCGGCGACGCCGGACGGCCGCAAAGCGAAGACGCCGATCTCGCGCAACAACAGCGCCACCGCAGGCTGCGGAAAGGAGGGGCCGACCGCGCTCCTCCTTTCCAACGCGAAGCTCGATCTGGCGGAATCGCCGGACGGGCACATCGCGGACGTGATCCTGCCGGCGTCGCTGGCGAAGGCGTCGTTCGGCGCGTCCGGCATTGCCGCATTTCTCAGAAGTTACTTCGAGATGGGCGGACAGAGCATCCACCTGAACTGCTTCGATCCGTCCACGCTGCGCGACGCGATGGCGCATCCGGAGAACTATCCGGACCTACAGGTGCGCGTGTGCGGCTGGAACGTACGCTGGAACGCTCTGTCCCGCCGCGAGCAGCTTCACTTCCTCGCGACTGCGGAAGCGCAGACCGGCCATTGACAGAAAGGCACACTCGATGAAGACGCCGCTCATGCTCGACACAACGCGAATGGCCATTCACGACGGCCCGGGCCTCCGTACCACCTTCTTCGTGAAGGGCTGCCCGCTCAAATGCCGGTGGTGCCATAATCCGGAGTCGATCAGCCCGGAACCCCAATGGGCGCGCTTCCCGGACAAATGCCAGCGCCATGAAACCTGCACGATGGATGAAGCCGCTTGCCCGACAGGCGCACTGAAACTCTACGGCAAAACCATGTCCATCCCCGACATCGTCGCAAAGGCGCGCGAAGACAGGGTGTTCTACGAACAGTCCGGCGGCGGCGTGACGCTTTCGGGCGGCGAGCCGCTGTTCTTCTGGGAGTGGGCGGTGGAACTTTTCCAAGCGTTCAAGGCCGAGGGGTTCCACACCTGCCTCGACACGTCGCTGTTTGCCCCGCCCGTCGCGGTCGAGAAGATGCTGCCGCTTGTCGACCTGTGGCTGCCTGACTTCAAGACCGAGGACGCCGACCGTCATAAGACGCACACGGGGGTCCCGAACGGCCTCATCAAGGATAATCTCAAGCTTCTGGTCAAAGCGGGGGCCAAACTCGAAGTGAGGATGCTGATTGTTCCCGGCTGCACGGACGGACAGGACGTGGCCGACCGCCACAGGTATCTCCGGTCGATCGGCATCCGGGACGAGGACGTGGTGGAACTCGAATACATGGACCTCGCACGGTCAAAATACGCCGCGCTGGGAATGCCCGACACCATGCCGAAAAAGCCCCTGTAAACGGTTTGCGGTGGAAAAGCGCACGCCGTTGTGCTTCAATGCTCGACGTTCATTCTGTTACAAGGGGGATCTCATGATGACACGTCTTCATATTCGTTTCTTGCCGGCTCTCGTCTTGTTGTGCGCGCAGGCCGCACTCGCCTTTCTGCCACCTTCCGACAAGCAGGAAGGCGTGACACTCCGCATCGAAGGCTTTGCCGAACAATCCACGCCGGAGCGCTTCCAAGCCGAGAAGGTGCCGGCCGACCAGCCGCTCGCTTTCACCGTCACGCTTGTCAACGAGCGTGCCGAGTCCGTGGGCGGCACCGTCAAGGTCTGGCTGAACGACGACTGGCAGATCGTCGGCGACGATACGTTCACGCTGAACGCCGAACCGGGCCGGAGCGTCTCCGTCTCCTGCACGGCGAAGGCCAAGCCCACGGTCCTGAACGCGCTCTACCCGATCCACGCCCGCCTCGCGCTGACACTCGGCGGCCGGGAGACGGTCCTCCACCCGATCGCGATTTTCGATGCGGTCCTGCCAGCGCCCGTCGACACACCGACCGAGCCGCGCGAGGCCCGCCTCGCCGACGGCGTGCTGCGGCTCGATGCCAATGCGGACCGCCGTGTCTTCACCTCCCAGAATGGAAAGCCCCGTGAACTCGGCGTGAATTTTTCAGGCGCGGATGCCGCGAGCGGCACGCACATGAGCCGCGACCGCATGACACGCGGCGGCGTGGAGCGGGCGGGGTTCGCGATCCATCCCCCCTACCGCGGCGGCGCCGGCGAAACGTGGAACGACTTCCGGCTGGCGCTGCCGGCCGGCAAGCCCGCCATCCTGAACTTTTTCACGGCGATCCGCGACACCTCCCCCACCGAGCCGCCCAGCGACGGCACCGAGCACAAAGTCTTTGTCACCGGGGCGGACGGCGAGACGCGCGAGATCTTCTCGCGCTTCAGCGCCAGCAAAGCGTGGGAACCCGCTCGGGTCGATTTGGGCGCGTATGCCGGACAGAGCGTCACGCTGCGCCTCTGGACCGGGCCGGGCCCCAAAGGCAACACGACCTGCGACCAGTGCTACTGGGGCGACCCGGTCGTGACGGTCGGCACGCTGCCTGCGCTGGCGGACGAGGCAGCGTGGCAGGCGCTTGAGCGGAAGGCGGTGGAACGCGCGCGCGGCGCGCTCGCCAAGCGGTTCGGCGCAGGAGACGGCGCATTCCGTCTCGATGTCCGCGGCCAGCGGTTCGGCGCGGCGGTCGTGCTCGGCCGCCAGGGGCTCACGGACGGCGTGTTCGCCTTTTCTGATGGCACGCGCGACCTGATTTACCGGGGATTCGCGTGCGACATCGACGGCGCGCCGGCCGGCGGCGTCGAAAACGGCATGCCCGTGCTCGCGGTTGAGACGCGGCGCGGCTGGCGCTCGTGGCGCGTCACGCACCGCATCGCGACGCCGGACGGCACAGTGCCGGTGCGCGCGACCCTTTGGACCGAGGGCGGGGCCCTGCGTGTGGCGTGGGACATGCCGGGCGTGCGGCGTGACCGACGCGGCACGCCGCGCTTCACGCGCCTCAGCCTCGGCGCGGCGCACCTGCCGGTCTGGCGCGCGTACGCCGGCTTCGGCAACGTGATCCAAAACCCCGGCGCGTTCACCCTGACCGGAGGGGGGTTCAATCTGAGCACGCGCCATGTCGGCTCGGACTACACCAACGGGCTCAGCCTGGTGCAGGCGTGCGACATCTTCCCCGACCGTCTGGTCTACGCGGCCGAGACGCGGCGCTTCGCCCTGGAGACGCACCATGACGCCGCCTTCTTTTTCGTGCCGTCCGCGCAGGGCGCCTTCGCTGCGGCGCGCGCCTACCGCGACGTGTGCGGGTTTGACAAGGGACCGGGCCTCCGCGCGCTGGGCGGGCGCATGTGCATCGACCAGTGGGGCGGCGACTATCGGGAGGCGGCGGCGGGCTTGCGTCAGGCGGTGCGCTACGGTGTGACCGACGCGGTGTTTGTGAAGCATTCTTGGCAGCGCTGGGGATACGACTACCGGCTCCCCGAGATTTATCCCCCTGCCGGCGGGCTTGAGCCGTTCCTCGAGATGCGCCGAGCCGCCGAAGAGGCCGGCATGCTCTTCTGTCCGCACGACAACTACATCGACTTCTATCCCGACGCGGAGGGATACAGCTACGACCACATCGTTTTCAACGAGTCCGGCAGCCCCGTGCGAGCGTGGTATAACAAAGGTCGGCGCGCCCAAAGTTACCGCTGGCTCCCGCACGGTTTCATGCCGTGGATGACAGAAAACATGCGGCAGATGCGTGACGGCTTCGCGCCGGACAGCCTGTTCATCGACGTGTTCACCGCGATCCCGCCCTTCGACTACTACGACCGCAACGGCGCCTTTTACGAAAAGAACGCCACGCAGCAGGCGTGGCGCGACGCCTTCGACACCTGCCGCTCGATCCTCAAGCGCGGCTCGCCGATGATCAGCGAGGCCGGCACCGACGCCTTGATTGGCTCGCTCGACGCGGGCCAGGCCGATCACTTCCCGGCCTCGCGCTGGATGAAGGGTTTCGGCGAGGCGGACCGCACGCCGTGGCACGACATGGCCACGCACGGCAAGATGGAGCTGTTCGCGGGAGGGCTCGGCCCGCGTTACAGCGCGCTGGACTGGGAGAAGAAAAACCGGCCGGAACACGGCTACGGCAGCGACGACTATCTCTCCAACACTGTGCTGGGCGGGCGCAACCCCATGTGCGACGGCCCCTTCTCGCGCCGCACGGTCATGACCTATTGGCTGCTGCACGACGTGTGTGACGCTCTCGCGGCGGATACCTTTGAAGATCACAGGTTCGGCGATTCGATTTATCAGCAGCACACCGTTTTTAGCGGCGGGGGCAAGGTCTGGGCCAACCGCGGCTCCAATCTGGTCTGGACGGTGGCAGATGGCCGCAGGCTGCCGCAGTACGGATTCTATGTGCAGACGCCCCGCGCCGAGGCCGGCGTGGTGCTGATCGACGGGCAGCGCGCGGGGTTCGCCCGTTCCGAGAAGACCTTCTTTGCCGACGCGCGGCCGGTCTCGAATCCGCTCGCCCGCATGAAGGTCGAATCGGCCACCGTATCGGGCACGCACCTCGGCAACGGCGTGTTCGACGTGGTCTTTCAATGGAACGTGTTGAATCCGCCGATCGAGGGGTATGTGCCCTTCCTGCACATCTGCAGCGATCAGGCGAAGGACGGCGGTTCTGAGCAGATCGCTTTCCAGCAGACGATGAAACTGGACCCCGCGTCATTCAAACGGGCAGGCGCCTTTACGGCCACCGCGCGCATTGCCGTGCCGGCATCGCTGCCGGCCGGCGACTACCGCATCCGGTACGGCCTCTACCGTCCAGGGGCCGGTGATCGGATGACGATCCGCGGGGTGAACGACGGCGGGCAGCGCATCCGCGGCGGCGTAATGACGGTCACCAAGAGCGGCAATGCGTTCACGGGCGGGACCTTTACGCTTGAAGCTGAGTCTGACAGCGAAAACCAAGGGTTGAACGTTGATGGCAAGATGCTCGATTTCGGCCCGGTAGTGACAGACGGTGCCTTCCGGTTGCTGCACGGCGAGCGCGGGACGTGGACGCTGATCCCGCTGCCCGGCAGCAAGCCGTTCAAAGCGGAGATCAAACTCGGCGCGTTAGGCACCCCCCGCGCGCGTGTCAAGGGTGTGGAGACGCTGGAGCCCCAGCATGCGGCAGCGCGTGCGGCCGAGTGGTCGCAAGAGAACGGTACGCTCCGGTTCATGTGCGACGCGCAGGCCTTCGGGTACCGCATCGACTTTGAATAGCGATCTTATTGCTGAAGGGGTTTCATGAAGCTGACACGTACCGCAGTTTCGTCCGTGTTTGTCGTTCTTTTTGCCTGCCTGTCTCGGGCGTTTGAAGTTTCCAAACCTGAAATGGAGGGCATCTCTTCCGGAGCGATTCTCGGCTGGGTCGAAGCCGTGGAGTCCAATGTGGACGCGCTGCACAGTTTTGTGCTGTTGCGTCACGGTAAGATCGTTGCCGAAGGCTGGTGGGCACCTTTCGAAAAAGAGCGGCCCCACATGCTCTACTCGCTCAGCAAGAGTTTTACGTCCACGGCTGTCGGATTCGCTGTGGAAGAGGGACGGTTGAGTCTCGACGACACCGTCGTCTCCTTCTTTCCCGACAAGGTTCCTGAACGGCCCTCAGAAAATCTCGCGAAGATGCGGGTGCGCGACCTGCTCTGCATGGGCAGCGGCAACGCCAACGACACCTTCACGCCGATGAAGGAGGGCGCGGAGACGGACTGGATCAAGGTCTTCTTCGCGCAGCCCGTGGAACATGAGCCCGGCACTTTCTTCCGTTACAACACGGGGGTCACCTACATGCTCTCAGCCATCGTGCAGAAAGCCACGGGACAGAAGGTAGCCGACTACCTGAAGCCGCGCCTCTTCACGCCGCTCGGCATGGAGAAGCCGGCGTGGGAGACCAGCGCGCAAGGCATCACGACGGGCGGCTACGGGTTGAAGGTCAGGACCCGCGACATCGCCGCGCTGGGCCAGCTCTACCTGCAGAAGGGGATGTGGAACGGCAAGCGACTGCTCTCTGAGAAGTGGGTCGCAGCCGCCACCGACCGGCAGATCAGCAACGGCGACAATCCTGAAAGTGACTGGAGCCAGGGCTATGGCTTCCAGTTCTGGCGTTGCCGCCACAACGCCTTCCGCGGCGACGGTGCGTTCGGCCAGTACTGCCTGGTGATGCCCGATCAGGACGCGGTGCTCGCGATCACCAGCGGGCTGGGAGACATGCAGCAGGTGCTGAATCTAATATGGGCCAATCTGCTACCGGGCATCCGCGCGCAGGCCCTGCCTGCGGACGACGCCTCGCAGGCCCGCTTGACGGACAAGCTCTCAAAGCTCACGCTCCGTCCGGCGCAAGGTCAGAGCGAATCCGCAGCATCCGCAGGCACGCTCGGCAAAACGTTTGTTTTCGACAACAACGAGAAAGGATTGCAGGCGCTCTCGCTGAATCGCGACGGCCAAGGACTGTATCTCACGATCCGTAACGCCCACGGCGAGCAGCGGCTCGACTGCGGTTTCGGCCATTGGTCGACAGGCGAGCTGACCTTCGAGAAGAGCCTGACGGCGCCCCTTAATACCACCAACGGCCGACAACCCGTCGCTGCCTCCGGCGCGTGGCTCGCGCCCAACCTGTTTCAGGCAGTGATCTATTTCTGCGAGACGCCTTACCGCCTCACGCTCACGCTCCGCTTCAAGGACGACCGCCAGTATCTCGACCTCGATTACAACGTCATGTTCGGCCCGAAAAAGAAGTGGTCACTGATCGGCAGGCCTGTTGCGCCAGCCTCTTGACACCATTGCCGAAAAATACTGAGCCCCTATAACGGGTACCGCATCGACTTTGAAAAACGCCCCTTCTTCACGGAAGGCCGCAGGCTCCACCGCAGCCTCCCGTGCGCGAAGCCGGGCAGGAAGGCGCGCCGGCGCAATCGCCGCACGCTTTGGGAACCGCCGTTGCAGGCGCGAACGTCGAGAGCTGCTTGGCCAGCTTCCTTGCGCCGCAGGCGGGACATGTTGCAGGTTTATCGGCAAGCGTTCGGGCCAGATGCTCGAAGGCATGGCCGCAAACCGAACAGGTGTATTCATAAATCGGCATGCGATTACCATAGCCGATCAAAGGGGCGCACGGCAAGACCGGCGTCAAGCAGTGTCGAGGTGAAATCAAAAGTAGACACTTTGTAGTTGGCATAAGTGGACGGTTGGCGCGAGCAAAAGTAGACAGGGCGTAGCGGGCATAAGTGGACAGGCCGTGCGTTTCGGCCCGTGGAGGTCAGCGCGCGGGTGGCCCGTTCCCCGCCCCCGCCTCCCCGTCCCCGAAGGGGTGGCCCGGAGGGCCAAGGGGAGGCGGGGGCGGGGAACGGGAGAGACAGTAGCCCCGGATTCCGCTTACCCTGTGGCGCATGAATAGACCCCAACTCACACACCGGGTCGCCCCCGAGATGGTGCGCGACGTTCTCTCCCAGTTCAGGAACAGGATGATCTCTGCCGACGAGGCGGCCGAGCGCCTCGGGCTGTCCCGCAGCGGGCTGTACAAGCTTTACACGAAGTACCTCGCGGCTTCGGCGGGAGGCGGCGCGGACACATTCGTCCCCGGCGGCGACCGGGCGGCGCCGTGGCCGAAGGAGGTGGCAGACGGCCTGCGGCGCTGGCTCTCCGCCACGCCGCCTTACAGCTTCGCCTTCGCCGCCAGCGAGGCCCACAGGCTGTTCGGGTTCCGCCTATTTACTAAGGGACAGGTAATTTGAATAAATACGGCTTGCCGATTGATTGCGGGACGTGATAAAGTGACGACGTTTTAACGCGTTGATGGCGGGGTCAACCGGGCGGCAGGTTTGGTTTAGGTTTGGAAGCGGAAGGAAGGAGGCTTGGCATGCGGCACGCGCGGGTGAAGGCGGAGGGCGTCGGGCATTACCACGTGGTGAGCCGGATCGTGGACCGGACGTTCAGGCTGGATGACGGGGAGAAGGAGATCTTCCGCGGGATGCTGCGGCGCGCGGAGGCGTTCTGCGGCGTGCGGGTGCTGACCTACGCGGTGATGTCGAACCACTTCCACCTGCTGGTCGAGGTGGGCGAGCGGGTCGAGGTGGATGAGGCCGAGCTGGTGCGGCGGATGACGATCCCTACGGCCGGAGGCAGGTCGCCCACACCCTGCGGCAATGGGCGGCGTGGCGGCGGACGGGCGCGACGTATCTTGTTGAGGACCAGCAGGATAAGCTGCGCGCGCGGATGTACGACCTGAGCGCGTTCGTGAAGACGCTCAAGCAGCGCTACAGCATGTCGTACAACGGCCGCCACGGGCGCCGGGGGACGCTCTGGGAGGACCGCTTCAAGAGCGTGCTGGTCGAGGGCGCCGAGGGTGCGTTGGCGGCCGTGGCGGCGTACATCGACCTGAATCCCGTGCGCGCGGGGCTCGCCGCCGACCCCAAGGACTACCGCTGGAGCGGCTACGGCGAGGCGTGCGCGGGCGGGCGGCAGGCGCGCGCGGGCCTGGCGGCGGTCCACGGCTCGCGCTGGATGGAGCGT
>Ga0116158_10006049_pt1 | contig 10141 bp, 6 predicted proteins | sample AD_UKC052_MetaG_FD_89883 | JGI IMG/M metagenome (GOLD analysis project Ga0116158, IMG submission 89883) | Active sludge microbial communities of municipal wastewater-treating anaerobic digesters from USA - AD_UKC052_MetaG | ecosystem: Engineered > Bioreactor > Anaerobic > Digestate | place: USA... | reverse complement strand
TTCGTAGTACTGTTCGTATTGTTTACCCAATTGATCGTATACCCAATATTGCTCGTATTCGGTAAATTCGTCACCACACTCATTGGAGGGCAAAACGGATTAGTGGTTTGTAAATTGGGAAACGTACGCAAAACAGTAAGAGAACTCAAATTACCAATATGAGTGGCATCGCATTGATTTCCCACTTTACATGTAAATGACGTATCAGCGCATGTAGTTGGAAAGGCAAAATGAAATGTATCTATACCAATGGGCACAGTATAGAATTGGGAAGTGGCCAATACATTATTGACAATTTCCACATGTTTTACATAAATGGAAGGGCTCCACGAGAGCTTGATTCCATTTCCATTTTTAATAGCCATTAAATTATTGATGTCATGAATTTTATTATAAATAAATTTGACCTGATAACTATTTCCAACGGTTGTTCCGCAAATGGGTATAATTTCAAAACGATATTTATTCGAACAATTCACAGATGCCGGAATCGATAACATGGCCGAATCTATCGGATACGCCAATGTCGAATAAGCGGTCCATGTGGTGGTTGTGTAATTATACCAGCGAACTTTATAGGATACTCCACTCACAGCATCCCATGTGGCTTTGGCCCAATGCTGTATGGTATCTGTTGTGATCGTCAAATTATAAACACTTTGTGTATCACATTGTTGAAGGGCAGGGCATGCGGACAAACAAGTAACCGTATTCAGCGTATTCCCAATTTCCGAAACAGACTGGCTCGTCCAGTTACTCATACCATAATTCTGAGGGTACATAATATTCAAGACAGATACATCGTGCTGACAACCAAAATTATGGCCTATCTCATGTGAACTTAAAGAACGTAAATCATTTAACCCGGAGTAATCGGCGCACACATTGAATCGCTGTCCACCACAAACGCCACTTAACAAGGCTATACCAATGGGTCCACTATAACCAACATTCCAGTATTGTGCCAGGTCATAATTATTGGTAAACAAACCACCACCTTGAAAATTAAATAAAATTGAATATAAATTATTTGTGTACTGCCAAGGATTGCAACTATCGCAAATAGGAAGATAAAATTCAACCACTTTAAAATTTACATCATCTGTCAATCCATTGATAATGGTATAGTCACCATTGACTAAATTGGTAATGGTCAATACTCTATTCAACACATTATTGATACTGCCATGATATTGGTACATACTATAATCACATGCAATCGCTAATTCAGTTTGAAAACATCCTCCGCTGAGTACTTGTGCTTGTGGTACCGAAATATTGGTGATGGCCGTGTCAGCACAAGAAACATTTTTTTGCTTTACATCGGCTTTGTTATAATACACATATAGCTGCTTATCACTATTCGGAATATAATTCAATAATGGCTCGATATAAAAATCATGCACACTATCCTTTATATAAATGGTATACATTTCCTGATACGAAGAAAATATAAATTGATTATGCAGCGAATAATTGGAGTTCATAAAATATTTACCATCAAAGTCGGTATCGTAAATACTCTTTTGTTCGATACCATTGGGCGTATTTATTTTCATCAAAAAGTTCGATGACATCAATTTATTTTCTCGAAGGGTATAGGTATAGTTATTCAAATAATCAATTTGAACGGTGGCACCTTTAAAAAGTTCGTTCAGACTATCCTTTACATCAAGTATTTTATAGTGCTCAAAATGTTGGGACAAATTAACCTGTATGGAATTGTTTTCCTTAAAGTTTAACTTGTTTTGCGCATGGGTCAACAAGGCAATAACATTTAGTAGAATTAAAAAAGTAATTTTTCTGTAGATCATAGGTTCTGGTTTTTTAAAATTTTACTTCATGACTTAAATACCATTTTTCAATTCCATTTTTTTGGATATGAGCAATGATATGTTCAATGGTTTGGATATCGGTTGAGCTATTGCGATGTTCTTCGGTCAATTCATGCCATTTACTTCTGAATGTATAAGTTGATTTCCATACAAATTCAGAAATAGAAGAATAGTCGGTGGTAAAAATAGTGCCGGTATAATATTCCCCTTTGTCGTTTACATTCAATGTTTTTTCGTAGTCGATAGTACCAACAACCATTTTAATTTCTAACGTATGCTTGTCTAACTCTTTCACCGTATAAGTAGGGGTGTATTCTTCTCTTTCAATCTGCGCCAAAATTTTAGACAACTCATTTTTCAGTGTTCGTTCTCTTCTGTGGGCTGCATTTATTTGTACAGTATATTGGTCTATAAATGAAGGGCTTGATTTCAACCATGATTGTACATCCTCTTTTCGGTAATTAAAATGTTGTAAATAATCCCTCATGTTCGTTTGTCGGGTATTTAGCGCTGAAAGAGCCTCCCTTGCATCTTGCGAATATATAAAAGTTGCATTAGAAGGTTGCCTGCAAAGAGCAAAAAAACATTGCTGTTCAATTTCTCCGGTTTGACTTGGGAAGTTGGTCTGTAGACGAACATACTCTTCGACAGTTTTTGCTGAAGCCAATTTTGTTTTCAAATAGGCATTCGATTTTTGTTGGATACGTTGAATCAACGTTTGCCTAAATTTTTCCGTAGTGAATGATCCTAGCTGTGCAATTTCATGTTGAAATGCTAGGCTTTTGGATTCGGATACTTCATAGGCGGTTCCGCAGCTCGAACAAGATACAATGGGAAACAATTGGATGGCCTTGCAAAATGTTTCGGGATCTGTACTGAATAAAATATACTTTTGTTTAAGGCCTGTGATGAAAGGCACATAATCCTTTTGTATTGGGTAACGATTATCTTCTAGTCTGTTTACAAAAGCAGGAATGTCGTTTATTTCTATGGTTATCGAATTGAATGTTGGCCAAGCCGGTAATTGATTTTTTCGGTTGGGAAATAACTGCAGAAAAGCAAGCAGCTGCTTACTACTAGATACTTTAGTCAAACATGCTTGTGTTAAAAAATCAAGCAATTCAACATTATTGAGATTGAGTTGCGTTTCAATTCGATCTTCTACTAACTTCTCAACAGAAATAGCATAACCCGCAGATACCATACTTCGAATGCTTTCGATATTTTCGGAAGCAATCGCTGCGTAAAATGCATCTTGACCTAATTTATTCTTTTTCTCGATCACGATGCCTTTCTGCTGTAGTACATTTTGAAAGTTTACGCGTCGGGTTTGTACAGCATAGGTCAAAAGATTACTACCAAGTTGATCGTAGCTATTGATGTTTTCTCCCTGGTTCAAAAATGCCTCTAATATAGATGGATCAAGATATTCTGAATTATATGTACCCTGTAAAAAATCATAATTAGTACGTAACACATAAATGATAGGCTGATACAAAATTCCATATTTATCCCACACATTGAAGCGATGAGATTGTATAAAACTCGTAAATACTTGGGTGGCTATTTGGCATTCTGAAATTTTATGCGTGGCTAAATAATCTAAGCAATGATAAAATACCGGCTTTTCATTGAAGGGCCTTTGAACATCTACCTCCTTCAAATTAATGAGCCAATTAAATAAGGCAACCTCTTTTTTTCCGTCTAAACAAAGTTGATAAAGATGATAGATTAAAGGCTTAAAAACTTTCTTTGTACGAACATATTTCCCTTCGGCTATTTCAAAACCACTGGCATCATTGACGGCATCAGGATGTTGGTTGAGATAGGTTTTCAATGCATTGTCATCTGCCGACATCAGTGCAGCCGCCAGATTTTCATTGTATTCTACGGCTACTTTTGTATTGGATGTTTGGGAAAATGAGAATTCATCTTCCTGAGCATAGCCTAATTGAGGAAGTGAAAGAATGAAGAATAATATGAAGCTATTTCGCTTTAACCAATGCACCATTTTCCAATTTAAAGAGAAGCTCCGTATCTTTTTGAATACCTTGCAACTCGCCATTAATTAGGGTTGAGAATTCGTAGAAAATTGCATTAAACGCCTTTTGTGCGTGGTTATCCCAACGGTCATTATCCATGCACAATAAATAATGGGCTTCGGCTCTTTCCAAGGCCATCGGTATTTGCCATTTTGCTCCGGGTGCCTTTTCATCGAAATAGGGTATCATTTCGTCGATGCCTTTTGTAAACCATTTTCCAATACTTTTGGATGCTGCTCTGTCGTATAGTGCAAACTCCATGCGCGAGTTCTTAGTAATTTCTTCCAATGTTTTATGGTAGCCTTCTACACCGCCGGAAAGCAAGGTGAGAGCTTTTAAAAATGAACTTGTCTCCATACAACTTTGTTGGAAAAAGGCCCATACCGAATCTCGTTTCAAGTGGGCTTCGTCTTGGTCTTTGCCATTGAAGGAATTTCCCATTTGCTGCAGCATGCCTTCGTTGGCACCGGTGTAATATTTATTATTTTCAACTAGAAAAAAGGGCACTTCACGAAAATTCGTAAATTCTATTTTGATGCTTCCTTGCGTACCAAACGAAAATTTGGCATCAAAATTTAAATACATGGGCGCTTTATACATTTTGGCACCAAAGGCACCCTTGCCACAATAGGCACCAAATCGAAATCCAAACGGCAATGTAAACTCTACTTTTTTATCATTAATAGTATCAAGCTTGAACTTAGTATAATCAAATAAATCATTTTTTTTCATCCACTCTTTTGTCTTATCAATCAATTGCTTTTGTGTGCAATTACTTTTGATGATGGCTTGGTACTCCATACTTGATGCAATGCCATGTTTTGAATCATTGGGTTTGCACTTAAACAAAACCGGTTGTGCATATATGTTCAGTTGAACGAAAATGATTATAATAAAGAAGGCGTATTTTTTCATGATAATGTATTTGGGGAGCAATATTAATTCCTTTGATAATGTATAAATAATCAAATTCACGAACTCGCCTTTATAGGCTTGAATTGCACCCAATTTGGTATCAAACTGATTTTAATGATAGAAAACTTTTGATTACAGCTCTTAATTTCATTGATTGCTATACATAAACATTCGTAAGGTATAATTCTTTAGTTTTACCTCCGAAGTCTAAATCGTAGTAGAAGTTAAGTTTATGAATGCAGAATTTATTTTGAAACAGTACAAGGAATACATAAGTAAATTTTCATTTTTCTTTCTATGTATTTTTTGCTTAAGTTCTCAACTCCATGCGCAACCTTTTGTAAGTAAATTAATCACTTTGAATGATACTACGTTGGCACAATTTACCGACATCAACCAATTGTACTTTTTACATAACAAGCGGCAACATCGCTTAAAAAAACTCGTACATCGTTTATCTGTTACTTCCAAGGCAACACGTGCCAACAAAATCATTCAAAAAATAGCGGCACTTCGCTCAGATGAATCTATTGTGGTACTAAGTCTGGATTACTATTTTCAACGTCAATCTGCAGTGCAAGGTTCCAATGTCGAAAGAGTACTGGGCTTTCTTCAATCTAGTGAACATTATCAACTCATCAACACTCACTATTTTCAACAGAAAATTCCGAGTGACCTTAGTAAAGATAGTTTTATGCATGCCGTACAAAATGAAGTAGGTTGGCGTTATGGTATGGGCGCCTTTAATTTTTTATCCGCTGATGACAGTTTCCTCGTAGTGAAGATGAAACAACATAATATGGATAAAGACGATGCCAATGTAAAAAAAATTATAACTCATTACTTGCGTCAACAACAACATCCGTTTCAATATCCGGTCGATCCAATTTTAAAAGATGTATTGAAATTACCACCTGTCATCGATGCTCAATGGGATCGATGTTTAACCAAAACAGAACAGCTGCCTAATTGGGATCATCTTGGTGTTTCATTTCTTCATGGCAAGGACACCATTGAACGTATTTATACCATTCAGTATAGTAAATCAACAACGCTGCACTTTGGGCACCATGTTCAAATTCCGCTTCGAACCAAAACTGATATTTTATGGTATAAAGGAGCTCGCTTTGGACTTCACTTTATTGATAAAACACGAAAACAATGTGAAGAAAATAATCGTATTAGACATCGGTAAACGATAATCGATGAATAGATTGAATGAAGCGAAACAGACAGCAGACTAGTATTCCTGAATATATTCGCTCCTTTATATAAGTAGGTAAAATTTATTTCTTCACGAATGTCCCATTTTGGAGTCCCCAATCGTCATATGTTTGTAAACAATAATTTAAACTAAAAAAAATCGACATGACAGAATTTATGATGATTTTCAGAAATGAGTACAATCCCTCGTTTAAACCATCTCCGGAACAAATGCAAGCCAGCATTAAACAATGGCAAGATTGGATAGGTGGTATTGCAGCGCAAGGAAAATTTATAAGCACCAATCGTTTGGGTTTCGAAGGAAAAACCTTAAAACCAAACCATGTTATTGCCGATGGACCTTATGCCGAAGTAAAAGAAATTGTAGGTGGTTACATTCTCGTAAAAGCAAACCATATTGATGAGGCCATGAAATTGGCAGAAGGTTGTCCTATATTGGAAATTGGCGGTCACGTCGAAGTTAGAAATGTAATGGCCATGAATCAATAATTTGGATCACCAAGAACTCATACCACAACTTTTTAAAACAGAGTACAGAAAAATAATTTCGGTACTCTGTAAGTTGTTGGGTATAGCTCATCTTGAAATCGCGGAAGATATCGCCACCGACACCTTTTTATTAGCCGCAGAAACATGGGGCTTGAAAGGTATTCCAGAAAACCCTACTGCTTGGTTATACACAGTGGCCAAAAATAAAACCAAAGATTACGTAAAAAGGCATCGATTATTTTCACACAAAATAGCACCTGACTTACTTCACTCACAAAACACCTTTGAAGAGATTGACCTTGATTTATCGGACCAAAATATGTTGGATAGTCAACTACAAATGATTTTTGCAATTTGTCATCCTGCCATTTCAACAGAAGCGCAAGTGGGTTTAGCCTTGCGAATTCTTTGTGGCTTCGGTATTGATGAAATTGCTGTTGCTTTTTTAACCAATAAAGAAACCATCAACAAACGCTTATTCCGTGCCAAAGAAAAACTTCGCAGCGAACAAATAAAAATTGAGCTTCCCACTACTGATGAAATCGACAAGCGATTGGCATCCGTTCTGACCACCATTTACTTGTTATTTAATGAAGGCTATCATTCAAGTGTACAAGAAACAAGCATTCGAAAAGAATTATGCTTGGAGGCCATGCGACTATGCTATTTCTTACTCGAAAACAAATTTACCAATACCCCATCGGTCAATGCGTTGATGGCACTTATGTGTTTTCATGCATCACGATTTGAAGCAAGAACCAACGAAGCCGGCGAACCCATTTTGTATGAACAACAAAACAACGATTTATGGGACCAAGCCCTCATCGAAAAAGGAAATATTTTTTTAATTGAAAGTGCCAAAGGACAAGAAATTACAAAGTACCATCTGGAAGCTTCTATTGCCTATTGGCATACAACGAAAATCGAAAACCCTTCCAAATGGGAAAACATTTTACAGCTATATAATCAACTGTTACAAATTGAGTATTCACCCATGGCGGCTCTCAATAGAACCTATGCCTTATCAAAAACCTTGGGTAATGAAAAAGCCATTGAAGAAGCATTAAAATTGAATTTAACAGAGAATCATTTTTATCATGCACTATTAGGAACTTTATTTAAGGATATTCATAATGGTAAAGCGATACTCCATTTTAAAAAGGCCATTGAATTAGCCAAATCGGATCATGAAAAAATAAGTATTGAAAAACATTTAAAGGAAATGACATGATAGAAAATTTGCCAACTTACATAAGCATTTTATTTGCCATAACAACAATGATAACATTGCTCTTATTTAATTGGGCGTTAAAAAATTCACATGACGAAATTACTCGACAACGATCCACTAAAATTATACTTGGATTAATCCTTTGGTTATGTATACAAGCATTTTTGTCATTCAAACATGTTTATAGTGGATCGATCAATTCATTGCCACCTAAAATAGTTTTATTCGGTGTATTGCCGAACATCATTTTTATCGCTTTACTTTTTTTCACAAAATCAGGAAGACATTTTATAGACGGTTTGCCAATCAAAAATTTAACTTACTTACATTCCATTCGTATTCCGGTTGAAATAGTCCTGTGGTATCTTTTTCTAAACAAAACCATTCCGGAAGAAATGACATTTGACGGCCGAAACTTCGATATACTTGCCGGCCTTACGGCACCTCTGATTGCTTACGCTGGGTTTTCCAACTTGAAATTAAATAAGGCTGTTATTTTAATTTGGAATTTTATCTGTCTCGGATTACTCATAAACATTGGTGTTATCGGTTTCCTTTCCGCACCCACACCTTTCCAAAAATTCGGATTTGAGCAACCTAATATTGCCTTACTGTATTTTCCATTTAGTTGGTTAATATCCTTTATTGTTCCCATGGTTTTATTCGCTCATTTGGTATCGATTAAACAATTAATTAAATACAAATAGTTTACATTCGCACACTTTAAAAAGTTAAACGTTAAATTGCTATGCAACAAAAAAAATATTTCACATTGCTAATGGTCGCTACCCTATTTTTAACAGGGCTTGCAAACAAAGCAAAAGCACAAACCATCAGTTTTCTTTCAAAGTCTGTTAGTGCTAGTAGCGGCTTTGCTCAGGGTCATAAAATTGTATCCGATGTTCATGGCAATATTTATCAGATAGGATCTTTTTCTAGAGTTGTAAGCTTTGGGGCTTATACGTTAACACCTTCAATTAATAATTATTCTGACGTGTTTTTGGTAAAATATGATAGTCTCGGCGTAGTACAATGGGCAAGACGGGCTGGGGGTACCGGCAGTGATAACCCTTCGGGAATTGCATTGTTAAATGGCAGCATATATGTGTCTGGTACGTTTGAAAATACAATGAACTTTAATACCCCAAATGCTACAGGAACAAATGAAGTGATTAGTGCAGGAGCAAGTGATATTTTTATAGCAAAATTTGACACTTCAGGTAATTTTATTTGGGCAAAAAGATGCGGTGGTTCTAGTCTTGAAAGTGATGGCGCTGGAAGTATAGCCATTGCACAGTCGTCTATTTGCATAATCGGTTCTTTTGCGAGTTCGATTAATTTTAACACCCCTAGTGCCTCAGGAACTAATTATTTAACAAGCTCCAACTCAACAGATAGAGATGCTTTCTTAGCGAAATTTGACACATCCGGAAGTTTCATTTGGGCAAGGAGAATTGGAGGTAGCACCAGCGAAAGTGGTTTAGGAGTCGTAGCGCTCGATACCAATATTTACATTTCAGGTTCAACTTATAGTGGTTCTAGTTATCCTGTAAAGTTTTATTTAACCGGTATACCTAATTCATCCAGTGCAATTACAATTTCTAGCAATTTAGGTAGATGTACCTATGTGGCTAAATACGGTAGTTCTGGTTTGGTTCAATGGGCTAGACTAGCAGGTGGATTTGGAACAAAATATGCTACTTCTGTTTCTGTCATTGATACATCAGTTTATATCTGTGGTCGTTTTGAAGATTCAATACAATTTAATTATCCAATGATTGGAGTCAATGACAAAATTTATGGAATAGGCAATAACGATTTTTTCTTGGCTAAGTATAATACGAGTGGGACATTTTTATGGGCAAAACGAGGTGGCAGCGCAAGCAATAATTCCGAAGAAGCCAGTGAAGTGGTGGCAATTGATTCATCAGTGTATATGGTAGGTTACTTTCAAGATGCCGCCAATTTCAACACTCCTTCTGCCAGTGGAACGAATGAAATCTATGAAAGTACCGGTGGTATATCTTCTTCCTATGATGGCTTTATCGCAAAATATAACTACAATGGTGACATACAATCGCTAAACAGAATAGGCGGCTCTTCTACGGATTTTTGTAGACATATTTTGGTCACACCATCCGGGTTTTATGTTACAGGTGCATTTGGAAGCATTGCTAATTTTAATACTCCCATTTCTTCGGGTAATGATACCATCAGTACGGTAGGATCTCGAGAATCTTATTTAGCCAAATTTAATTTCAACTCAACGCCTCTTAGTGTATCACTATTGGATTTCAACGGCAGAAAATTCAACGACCAACACCTATTACAATGGACCACTTCTTCTGAACAGAATAATCATTTTTTCAACGTTCAACATAGTCAAGACGCTAAACAATTTACCA
>Ga0116158_10006048_pt1 | contig 10144 bp, 7 predicted proteins | sample AD_UKC052_MetaG_FD_89883 | JGI IMG/M metagenome (GOLD analysis project Ga0116158, IMG submission 89883) | Active sludge microbial communities of municipal wastewater-treating anaerobic digesters from USA - AD_UKC052_MetaG | ecosystem: Engineered > Bioreactor > Anaerobic > Digestate | place: USA... | reverse complement strand
CTCGGCCGACAGATCGCGGTATTGCTCGTTGGTGCCGATGCGCCGGTCGACGCGGTAATGGTTGGTGACTGCGTAACCGTGGTAGGAAGCGCGTTTCTGGTCGTTTTCCAGTTCAGGATTGAGCCACAAAACTGTAACACCCAGATCCTGCAAATAATCGAGGTGCGTTTGAATGCCCTGCAAATCGCCGCCGTGGCGCCCGTCCGGGGAATTTCTGTTTACACCTTCCAGCATACCCGGAATGGTGTCATTGGCTGCATTGCCGTTGGCAAACCTGTCCGGCATCAACATATAAACGACGTCGCGGCTGTCGACGCCCTGCGCTTTGGGCGCTGTGTTTCGCTGCAGGATAGGGAAATCAGCCGTAAAAACCTCCTTATTTTTGCTGAACACAATCGGTACCCGTTGCGGGGCAGGCGCCTTGGCATCGATATCCAGCGTGATAAAAACGTAATTCGGACTGTCTCCTTTTTCAACTTTCAGGAGTTTCACTCCTTTGGAAGTGCCCAGTTTAACGGCAAAGGAGGTAACATCGGTGCGATGCACCAGGATTTCCACTTCGTGGTGTTGCATGCCGACCCACCAGTAAGCAGGCTCCAGCCGCAGGTCGGAATTGGAAACAGGTACTACCCTCGGCGCAAGAGCCGTTCGGTAAGGGTTTCCCCAGAAATTACAGGAAGAAAAAAACAGGAAGCCAAAAAAGAGAAATCTGAATAGCATTGGATCGGTGTTTAGTGCTTTGTTTCCAGCGCCGGAATGCGCAGGGTGCAAATCTACCCTGCCCGTTTCAAACGTCGGAAACAAAACACCAAACACCAACCGAATTTACCTCGAAGATCTGATCAAACCGATCAGAAAGAGCAGTAACAACGCGCCTATTACGGCGGTGATGATACTGTTCGCGAGGCCGGAACCAATCGAAATACCGAGTTGACGGAATACCCAGGTGCCGATAAAGGCGCCGACGATACCTACAACAATGTTGCCCAACAGGCCGAAGCCATAACCCTGGCGGATATATCCGGCCAGCCAACCGGCCAATGCGCCGATGATGAGGGTGTAAATCAGAGGATCCATGTTTTCGTAAGTTTTTAGATGATAAAATATGGTGATGCAAAAGGGTAAACTTTTAAGCGCGCTGTACCACATCATCTTTGTCTTCCACCAGCGAGACGGAAGCGGCAGCCAACAGGAAAAATACGCCGGCCATTACAATCGCATAAATGGCATTGTTGCCAAACACGTTGTGTACGATCGGGCGGTTGATGACACCGCTCACGATTTGGGGGATCGTGATAAAAAAGTTGAAAATGCCCATATAAACACCCATTTTATTGGATGGCAGGGAACCTGCAAGCATGGCATACGGCATGGCCAGAATACTCGCCCATGCGATACCCACGCCGATCATGGAGAAAATAAGAAAGGTCGGTGAAGTAGCGAAATAGATGGAAATGAGGCCGATTCCGCCACAAATAAGCGAAACCGAGTGCGTCCTTTTGCGTCCGAGCCGCGCGGCAATAGCAGGCAACATCAGGGCAAAAATAGCAGAAACCAGGTTATAAACGCCAAAAATGATCCCGGTCCAGTTGCCTGCGTCGCTATACGCCTGCGAGGTCGTGTCGTCGATCGCGCATCCGTACACGTGGTGTGCAATGGCCGGCGTGGTGAATACCCACATGGAAAACAATCCGAACCAGGAAAAGAACTGCACCCACCCGAGTTGGCGCATGGTTTTGGGCATATTGAGCAAATCCTTGAAAATCAGCCCCAGCCCGCCTTTCTCGACTTCCGCTTCAATGCCGGCATATTCGTTTTGTTGTTTGGGAGGATATTCCTTTGTGGTAAAAATCGTCCAGAGCACAGCCGCCAGCAACAAAAATCCGCCGATGTAAAAAGACCATTTCACGTTGTCGGGTACGAGCCCCTCCCCTGCCGTATCGGCTACACCGCCGACGTTGGCCAGAAACCACGGCAACCACGAACCGATCACGGCGCCGAAACCGATCAAAGCCGTTTGTGCCGAAAACCCCTGGGTTCGTTGGGAAGAAGGTAATTTATCTGCCACCAGCGCCCGGAAAGGTTCCATGGCTACATTGAAAGAGGCATCCATGATCATCAGCATACCGGCGCCCATCAGTACCAAGGGTAGCACCGCTGCCAGCGCGCCGGCATTGGGCATCAGGATCATACCGATACAGGCGGCAATTGCGCCTGCGAGGAAAAACGGTTTGCGACGGCCGAAACGCGTCCAGGTGCGGTCGGAATAGTGGCCGATAATAGGCTGAACGATCATGCCGATCACCGGCGCTACGAGCCAGAAATTGGGTAATTCGTGTACGTTGGCGCCATAGCGTTGTAAAATACTGCTGGCATTGCCATTCTGGAGCGCGAAACCCGCCTGAATGCCCAGGAAACCGACGCTCATATTCCAGATTTCACGCGTGGCAAGCCGGGGTTTGGTATCCTGACCTGCCGAAATGGTAGTGGTTGAAGCCATCTGTGATTGCTGCTGATTTTAGAAGATTTGTCCGTGAATGTTTTCTCGACTGAAATTTTATTCCCGGATGTGAGCAGCAAAGATGGAAAAAAAGGTTTATGGTTTATACGTTTATGGTTTTGAGTTTATAAGTTTATGGGTTTATAAGTTTACGGTTTATGGGTTTAAGAGTTTATAAGTTTATGGTTTATGGGTTTATTATACTTTGGCACCCATAAACTCATAAACTCATAAACTCATAAACTCATAAACCCATAAACTCATAAACCCATAAACTCATAAACCCATAAACTCATAAACCCATAAACTCATAAACCCATAAACTCATAAACCCATAAACTCATAAACCCATAAACTCTTAAACCCATAAACCATAAACTTATAAACCTTTCATCACGCGTTCCTTCCAATACAATTCAAATCCTCGAACGCCTGCTTCAGGCGCGTAACGAAGGTTTTTTCGCCTTCACGCAGCCAGACACGCGGATCGTAATATTTCTTGTTGGGTTTGTCTTCGCCATCCGGGTTGCCGATCTGCGTTTGGAGGTATCCCTTTTTGGATTCGTAGTAGGCACGGATGCCGTCCCAGTAAGCCCACTGCATATCGGTATCGATGTTCATTTTAACAGCGCCGTATTCAATGGCTTCACGGATTTCGCTTTGTGCGGAGCCCGAACCGCCGTGGAAAACGAAGTTAACCGGCGTTTTACTGGAAAGGCCGAATTTTTCACGGATGTATTCCTGGGAATTTTTGAGGATTACCGGTTGCAGTTTTACGTTACCGGGCTTGTATACGCCGTGAACGTTGCCGAAAGCGGCTGCGATGGTGAAATTCGGGCTGATTTTGAGCAGTTCTTCGTAAGAGTACGACACTTCATGCGGCTGTGTGTACAGGCGGGAGGAGTCGACGTCCGAGTTGTCGACACCGTCTTCTTCGCCACCCGTTACGCCGAGTTCGATTTCCAGTGTCATGCCCATTTTGGCCATGCGGCTGAAGTATTTGGCCGAAATTTCGATGTTTTCATGCAGCGGCTCTTCCGAAAGGTCGAGCATGTGGCTGCTATACAGCGGGTAACCGTTTTTTTCATAAAATTTTTCACCGGCATCCAGCAATCCGTCCACCCAGTCAATGATTTTTAATGCGCAGTGGTCGGTATGCAAAATGACCGGAACACCGTAGGCTTCGGCCATGGCGTGCACGTGCTGGGCGCCTGAAATGCCGCCCATGATGGCTGCTTTCTGACCATCGTTGGAGAGTCCTTTGCCGGCGAAAAAGGCGGCGCCGCCATGCGAAAACTGTACAATAACGGGGCTGTTGACTGCGGCAGCCGTTTCCAGTACGGCGTTGACCGTATTGGTGCCTATCACATTCACTGCGGGAAGTGCGAAGTTTTGTTCATTGGCATAATTGAGGAGATCTGTTACTTCCTGTCCATGCAGGACACCGGGTCGGAATTTCATTACAACGGAAATTTTGTGAACAAACTGAGTAAGTGTTAAAATTGAACGGCCAAAGATAGTCACCGCGAAATGACTTTTAACCTAACACCCTGTTGAAGTCTATAAAAGTCCTTTTCAGATCAAAAATGACTGGTTTCAGATAAAAAAACAGGAAATCTATTCAATCCTACAGGTAGTTTGGGCGTTCAATGACCATTCATTATCTGTAGCCAACATCGAATATGCGTTTACTCCATGTTTTCCGTCTTCCATTTCTCCTGATTTGCACACTTTTTTACGTCCGGGGCTCCATTGCACAAGAGCAGTTGGGGATGCGGCTGGAACGTTATGCCGGTATCTATTCGGCTGGTTTGAATCCGGCCAACACGGCTTTTATGCCGCATAACTGGGAGGTGAGCCTGTTCAATGCCGGGTATTTTCTGGAAAACAACTATGCGTACCTGGAAAATACCAGCATTCAGAATGCTTTGCGGAACACGGACCGGATTGTTGCCGTTTCCGATCTGACGCCGGAGCGCCCGGCCCCGGCTGATGCCATTTTGCTCAATTATTTTGACGGGAACCGCCGCATCCGGGCTGTAACCAATGTTTTGGGCGGCGGACCGGGATTCAGTTTTCGCCTGGGCGAAAAGCACGTACTCGGCCTGACGACTGCCGTAAGAGGCGATTTTTCCGCCTACCGCGTTCCATCCGTTTTCCATTATCCGCAGTTCAGTGAAATCAGGGTCGGACAAACCATTGATATTCAACCGCTTCAGTTTCAGGCGATGTCCTGGGGCGAAATCGGATTGCATTACAGCCACCTCGACAATGATGGCGATGTGATGACAGCCTGGGGCATAAGCCCGAAACTGATGATGGGGTTTGCGGGTGCGTATGGAAAATCGAATCTGGTCTTTCAGTACACGCCAGGCAGCAACGATACGGCGGTTTTTAATACGCCGACCTGGGAATACGGTCTTTCCAATAATTTGCTCGATACGGACAATCCGCAAAACAGCGCTTTCGACGTCAGCGGAATGGGCTTTGGCATAGATGCCGGGGTCAGCTGGGCCGCCCCTGCCGATGAAGAAGGCGAATACCGCTGGAGAGCGGGTGTGTCGCTGCTGGACTTCGGTTTCGTGCGCTTTGGAAAAGGTTCCGAACGCCATTTGCTGCGACTTGATTCTATCCTGACCGTCGACGGGAATGCCATTAATGCAAATGATGCGCGTGGTTACACGCGGGTGCTGAGTCAGTTGCTGCTGGGTGATTCGCTGGCCTCCCTGCAAGGAGAAACGTTTATGATGGGTTTGCCGACCGGGCTTTCGGCGCAATTTGACGTGCAGGTAGCGCCCCGGTTTTATTGCAGTGCAGTAGCCGTGCAAAGAATTCCGGTGTGGAAACATTCCATACGCCGCGCTTCCACCCTGGCGGTGGTGCCGAGATATGAGCATCGCTGGTTTTCCTTTTCGATGCCGGTGGTTTTGAACGACTGGCAATCGCTGCGGGTTGGTTTGGCGGCTCGTCTAGGCTGGCTGTATCTGGGCAGCGACAATTTCGGCAGTTTTTTCAGCAAGAATAAACTGAGCGGTGCGGATGTGTATATTGGATTGAAAATTAACGGATTCACGCTGGGTGGCGGGGAAAGAAAGGATCGCTTGCATAAAGAGCGTGGCGGAAGCGGCAGGCAAAACCTGCGGAAGATTAAGTGCTACAAGTTTTAGGTTATTTGAACAGGATTGGAAGGATTAGAGAAGGATTAATAGGATTAACGCGATTCCAGAAAATCCTTTTAATCCTTCTCTAATCCTTCCAATCCTGTTCAAATAATACCTCAATAATTTACCTGCAATTGCAAACGCAGCAGATTACCACGTTGATGTGAATCTGCTTTAGCATCGGAAGTGTGCCGGTCGCTGATTTCGTAAGCCATGGTAAGTTCCAGATTATGAACGGGCTGCCACTCCAGGCCGATTTCAGTTTCCTTTACATCGTAGTACCGCGCGTCGAGTTCGAGTTTTTTCCCGCCGGTATACACCTGATATCGCAGATAGGGGGTGAGCGACTTCTTTTTCCATTTGGTGCGATAGGATAACGTAATGTATCCTCCATGAAGGTTCCGGACGCGAATCGAATCTGTTGCCGGATCGAACCCCGGTCCTTTCCCGATGTTGTATTCGGCGGCTACACCGAAAGGTTGCGGAAAAAGGATAAACGAAGCCGCTACGCGCTGGTCGGCGTAGGTAAGATCAGTATTTTTCCGCGTTCCGCTTGAAATCTGGTCGGAGGCAAGGGTGAATTTTCCCGTATACGCCTGAATTCCCGGCTCGATGATTTGCTTTCCGATTTCGAAAGGATATGAAAACCTGGCAACGGTGTGTACGTAGTCGTTGAGTTCGGGCTTGTTCGCAGTTTGCCCGTTATAAATACCAAGGGCCGCAACACCGTAGTCGCCGGATCCTTTGAGGCCTTCATCCGTCAGTCTTTTGAACAAGGCGCGTTTTTTTGCAGGTGCATAATAGAAAAACAGGCCCATATCCCGCTCATTGGGTAATGCACTGTTCAAGGCATCGGTGCGGTCGAATGGAAGCCGGATCGAACTGGATTGTATATTGTCGAAGCCGTAGGGAACCTTGCTTTGTCCGGCGCGGACACGCAGGGTTTTGTGTTTATCGAAAGCATAATCGACATACGCATCGCGTACCTGAAGAAAATGTTTGTTGGTTGCACCGGCATCTGCGGAGTAGTCGAATTGCAGGTACAAAAACACCCTCGGATGGATATCACCGCTCAAAAGCAAGCGTGCCCGGCGGAAGGAAAAAGACTGGCCTTTCCCGATGCTTTTGTCGCATTGTTCGCACTTCAGGTCGGGGTTTGTTTCCAGCAAGCGGTTATAACGGAACTGGGAGTAACCGCGCAGGGAAATCTTGTCGTACCACTTGGAAGGCGGCGGAGTGGCCGGAGCCACCGCCGGCGTTACAGGTTTACGAAGGGTATCGGATACAGATACCTGGGCGAATACGCTTGTACATGCACATAAGCATACAAGCATCGCCAGAGAGCGATGGAAGTACATAAGTCAGGTTAGGACAGACTTGTGAAAAGAAATGGATACAGTTGGATACAAATAAAGGAGGAAGGCCTGAAAAGGCAGCAGAAATCGAATTTGATCGTATCCCGGCTTGCGCAAACCTGTGAGGATTTAAAACCTTACAAGGTTTGAATTCGGATAATTAGGCCTTCCTCCTCAAACTACTTAAGCAAACAAACGGAACAACAAGAACAGCAGTGCCGACATGACCATTGTGACCGGCAGCGTCAGCAACCAGGCGATGGCAATATTTTTAACCGTTTTCTTTTGCAGGTTGGAGATGCCACCCTGGGCTACCATCGTACCCGCAATACCCGAAGAAAGTACGTGCGTGGTACTTACAGGAAGTCCGGAAGCGCTGCTCACGCCGATAACGGCTGCTGCACAAAGTTCCGCGCTGGCGCCCTGGGCATAGTTAAGGTGCGTTTTTCCGATCTTTTCGCCGATTGTTACAACGATCCTTTTCCAGCCGATCATGGTTCCGATGCCGAGGCAAAATGCAATCATGGCTACGACCCAGGTGGGGGAAAATTCGTAGGATGCGTTTAGCGTTTTTAATTCGGATTTGATGATTTTGGCTTGTTGGCCGGTGACAACGCCACCTTTAAGGGCCACATCTATCTTTTTGTACAACCCCTGCACTTCCTTGCGAATCAGATAAACGCCTACTTTATTCGTTCTGTCGGTCGTGTCGATCATGGCGGCCGAGGAAGAGGCTGCTTTGGCAAGACTCAAATGGCTGGCGTCGGACTCCGGAGCGCCGGTAGGCTCCAGAAGCGCCGCTTCAATTTTCCGTACAGAAACAGCCAGATTTTCATTGGTAAACTGCGGGTTCAAAGCAAAATTTATCGGCATAAAGGCCATCAAAACAACCAGCGCAAGGCCTACACCTTTTTGTCCGTCATTGTTTCCGTGGAAATAACTCACCAGTGTGCACGTGGTAATCAGAATGGCACGTATCCAGATAGGCGGCGGTTTTTTGGTGTCCTCCGGAGAACTGAAAATTCGTTTTCTCTTTTTGACCGTTGTCCTCAGAATATACATGAGTAAAATGGCCAGACTGAATCCGAACAAGGGTGAAACAAGGAGAGAGAGGCCGATATCGGCGGCTTTTCCCCAGTTCGGTCCTGCGCCTTTGTGAACTGTCCAGAACGCGAATCCGCCGCCCAGCAGGGAGCCGATCAGCGTGTGTGAACTGGAACTGGGAATACCCATGTACCAGGTGCCGAGGTTCCAGATGATAGCCGCAATCAGGATAGACATCACGAGTGCAATGTTTTCCCCGATGGAAACCATCATCAGGTCATTGATCGGCATGAGTTTTACAATACCCATGGCGACAGCCACCCCTCCGAGCACAGCGCCCAGGAAATTCCAGGTGCCCGACCAGATAACGGCAAATAACGGCGGAAGTGTTTTGGTGTAAATTACGGTTGCAACTGCGTTCGCTGTGTCGTGGAAGCCATTGATTGCTTCGAAGAAGCAAACTGCGAACATACAAACCAAAAGCATCACCGATGCTTCGGTAGACAGGCCTGCTATAAAGCCAAGCGTCATGAGGATAGAGTTTTAAGTAGTCAAACCAGCATTCGTTCGTGCTGGGAAAAGTTAGGAATCGCCGGCAAAAGTATACAGCCACGACAATTCTGTTTGCCTGGCAATATTAAGTTAATGTTACTTTTTTTACGCGCCTACCCTTCCCCAAAATCGACCAAAGGGAAGCATAAATTCAAATTTCCGGAACAAACCGGTGTAACGTAATTATTAAGTTATGAAAAATCCTGCAACGCCTGGTACACCTGGTCGACCGGCAGCCCCATTACATTGGCATACGTCCCGTCGATTTTGGTGATCTTGCACAGCCCGATCCATTCCTGAACGCCGTAGGCGCCGGCCTTGTCGAAAGGTTTGTATTGCCGGATGTAATAGTCGATTTCAGCGTCGGTCAGTTCGGCAAACCAGACCCTGGATACGCCGGAAAGTACTTTTTCCGCTTCTTTCGCCAGCAAACAAACGCCGGTAATGACCGTATGCTGCTGCCCCGATAAGGTTCTGATCATCCGGAATGCCTCGTCATAATCTGCCGGTTTATTGTAAATAATGCCGTTGTGGATCACTACCGAATCTGCCGCCAGTATAATTTCCCGGTCGAGAATGAAATGTCCGGCGGCCTGCGCTTTTCGCTGCGCAAGCCAGGGCGCTACCAGTTCTACGTCCATGGTGGCGGGAAAACTTTCGTCAATGTCGACGGCATTTACCGTAAATTCAAAACCTGCTTCGCGCAGCAACTGACTCCGGCGCGGACTTTGGGAAGCCAGGATAAGAGGGCGTGTTTGATTCATTTTTTGTTTAATATATCTTTGGGCGGTATTTCGCTTATTGTGTTTCGTGTTTCGTAAAAGGTTGGCAGTCAACCGAATTTTAAACATCCTCAGTCTTTGCCTGGATGGAGGCTTCGTCATTGGCGGGTCAAATCTGCGGCGATTGCCCGAAAACAATGATATAAGAATTCAACTTTTAACTGAATATTCGGTTTTCAGCATCAACTTTGCGTCCTTATGCAGCAGAAAGAAGAATCCCGTCCGAAAGTTACCCTTCACAATTTACGCGAAGCCTTAAAAATATTCCAGTTTTTGAGGCCTTATCGCTGGCAGTTTATCATTGGGCTTGTATTGCTGTTCCTCAGCAGTACCGTTTTTATGATCTTTCCTTACAGTGTCGGCCTTATGCTCGACGTGGCGCAGGGTAAAGACACTGCCTTTGATCTCGATCTTTCAAAAATCGGCCTCGGCCTGTTGGTTGTGCTCGTGTTTCAGGGTATCGTATCCTATTCCAGGGTACTGTTGTTTGCCCAGATCAGTGAGCGCGGCACGGCCGATATCCGGAATGCCCTGTACCAGCGTATCATTTCCCTTCCGATCGTATTTTTTGAAAAAAGCAGGGTCGGCGACATTGTGAGCCGCCTCACCAACGACGTGGAAAAACTTTACAACACGTTTTATTTCGTGCTGGCAGAATTTTTCAGGCAGGTGATCCTGCTTATCGGCGGCGTGGTTTTTCTGGCCTGGCAAACGCCGAAACTGGCCGGCGTCATGCTGCTCACTTTCCCG